>ENA-UOOK01004311-UOOK01004311.1-fermentation-metagenome-genome-assembly--contig:-NODE-4311-length-15373-cov-3.656874_pt1 | contig 15373 bp, 13 predicted proteins | sample MGYA00245777_ERZ724023 | MGnify/ENA primary metagenome ERZ724023 (study PRJEB28704, sample SAMN03018312) | fermentation metagenome | biome: anthropogenic terrestrial biome; feature: soil; material...
AATATCATAATGAATATTACTTTATGGAGACAAAAGAATTCAATTTTAAAGGTTTAAAGGTTAATGGTTTCGTTATGCTTTTAATCCAGTTTGTATTGTTGTTTGTAATCGCTTGGCTGTTTTTTCAAGGAACATGGGGTGTAATAATCGGAAGTATTTTACCCTTGTTTTGGATTGTTTCTTTATTCGGATTTACTAAGTTAGAGCCTAACGAGGCGGTCGTTATGATATTCTTCGGAAAGTACAAAGGAGTACTAAAAGATACAGGATTCTTTTGGATTAATCCTTTTATGACAAAGAAAAGACTTTCGCTTCGTGCAAGAAATCTTAACCCTAGTCCAATTAAAGTGAACGACAAAGTAGGTAGTCCTGTTCTTATAGGAATGGTACTCGTATGGAGGCTTAAAGATACTTATAAGGCTATGTTTGAGATTGATTCACAGACAATTGCCGCTTCAGCGCCCGGTGCAGTTGGTACAGGTACATTTACTGTAAGTAAGCAGATGGATGCATTCGAAAACTTTGTTGATGTTCAGAGTGATGCCGCACTCAGACTTATTGCCGGTAAATACGCATACGATAGTAGTCTTGTTTCAGATGAGGAAATTACATTAAGATCAGGAGGAAACGTAGTTAATGATGATCTTGAGGTTGAATTGAATAACAGACTCGAAATGGCTGGTATTGAGATTGTAGAGGCTCGTATAAATTATCTGGCTTATGCACCTGAAATAGCTGCAGTAATGCTGCGCCGTCAACAGGCAGAGGCGATAATTGCAGCACGCGAGAAGATTGTTGAAGGTGCAGTCACAATGGTTAAGATGGCTTTGGATAAGATTAAAGATGAGGATATTGTAGAGCTAGATGCAGATAAAAAAGCAGCAATGGTAAGCAATTTACTTGTTGTCCTTTGTGCCGACGAATCTGCACAGCCCGTTCTAAATACTGGATCACTTTATCAATAATAGATAATTGATGAGAATTTTAAAAGATTAAAACCAGAAAAATTATATCCACAAGGAAAATGAGGATTAAAAGAAAGTTCTTTCAGGAAGATCAACACCAAGGCTGGCTTGTTTGGATAATACTGTTGATTGTTAATCTGTTATTTATTTTCGGAACTGTCAAACAGATTGGATTTAATGAGCCGTTCGGTGATAAGCCTATGAGTGACATCGGTCTAATAATTCTTGCTGTTTTGATTCTTTTATTCTCGATTCTCTTATCATTGTTCAGTAAACTTCAAACCTTTATAAACAGTGATGGCATTTATTTAAGATACTTCCCTTTTCAATGGAGATATAAATTTATTGATTGGAAAACTGTTGATAAACTTTATATCGTCAGATATAAGCCAATATTTGAATATGGTGGTTGGGGTTTCAGGAAAAAAAGAAAAGGAACCGTAGCTTACACTGTGAAAGGTCGGATGGGATTGAAAATAGATTTAATAGACGGGAAAAGTATTTTAATAGGGTCACAAAATCCTGAATACTTAAAAGATATACTTATAGAATTAGGTAAGTATGGAGATGAAATAGGATGACAAAAAAAGATAAGACAACCAAAAATTTTGCCTTGCGATTGGATTCTGAAACAATGGAAGCTATTGAGAAATGGGCTGCTGATGAATTCAGAAGTGTTAACGGTCAGATCCAGTGGATGCTTGACCAGCAGCTTCGAAAAAACGGTCGCCTTAAATCAAAGTGATTGTCTCACTTGAGTTTATGGTTAAAAATGATTAATGAATAAGTTTTCAACATATTGAAAGCAAATTTATTTTACTTTTACAAGTAATATCCACATAACCACTGTATTCAACCAAAACAACCACATTAAAAAAATGAAACATTCATTTGTTCTTTTTATGAGCTTTTTGTTTACAACAACAATTATTGCTCAAAGTATTACAGTTAATGGAAGATTGGTAACCTCCACTGACAACAAACCACTGCCTTATGCAACAATTTCAGTTGCAAAAAAAGAATCACCTGAAAAAAGTATTAGGAAATTTGCTACAAAAGAAAATGGCAGCTTTTCTACTGAGCTCGAGAAAGGTCAATACATCTTCACATTTAATTTTGTTGGCATGGATCATGTTGAAGAAACAGTAAATCTTACTTCATCTGCCGCAACTTATAATATGGGTGATATCGCTATGTCAGAATCCTCTACACAGCTTGATGAAATAAGTGTCACTGCACAGACTCCGTTGGTAAAAGTGGAAATTGATAAACTAACATACAGCGCAAAAGACGATCCAGAATCAACTACATCAAATGTTCTTGACTTATTACGAAAGGTGCCATTGGTTACTGTAGACGGCGAAGATCAGATTCAATTGAAAGGCTCTTCAAACTTTAAGATATATGTAAATGGGAAACCCTCAAATATGGTATCTTCAAATCCTTCACAGGTGCTTAAAAGTATGCCTGCTAACAGCATTAAGGATATTGAAGTTATTACTGATCCGGGGGCACGCTACGATGCAGAAGGAGTGGGAGGTATTATAAATATTGTAACAGACAAAAGAGTTGATGATGGTTATTCAGGTTCCGTGGGTGCAAATGCAAATACATTTGGAGGTTATGGAGCAAATATGTATTTGGCAACAAAATATGGGAAGTTTGGTTTCACAGGAAATGCAAGCTACTTTAATCATGCACAGCCCGCATCCGAGTCGACTTTCACAAGAGAAGAAGTAGAGCCATTCCCAATAAATACACTGACTCAGGAGGGTACTTCAGAAAGCAGCGGCAAGGGACTGTTTTTTACAGGATCAATGAGTTATGAACCAGACACTTTGAATTTATTTAACCTCTCGGTCTCGCGATTTGGAGGAGATTTTAATTCACTGTCAAAACAGCAAGCAGTTTCAGGTGAAGCCCGTCCTTATTCATACACTACTGAAAGTAATAGCAAAAACCATTTTGGAGGCATGAACCTTTCAGCAGATTATCAGCGCAGTTTCAAAAAAAAAGGAGAAATGCTTACGGGATCTTATAGATATGAACGAAATCCAAATGACAGTGAATATGAGAGTGTATATGATGTTGAGCCGGGAGGTGTATTTTATTATCCCGACGGTTATCGCTTGAAAAGTATTAATGATGCGGGAGGCGATGAGCATACAATACAGGTTGACTATGTGAATCCTTTGGATAACAAACATGGTATTGAAACAGGATTAAAGTATATTTTCAGAGATAATTCAAGTCGTGCTGATCATACTTTTTTTGATGTTACAGACAATACCTGGAAACCAGATTTACTTAGGAAAAATGATCTGGATCACTCTCAAAATATATCATCAGGCTATGCAGGGTACAGTTATAAATCCGGTAAATTTGGAATGAAACTCGGGATAAGAGCTGAACATACAATGCAGGACATACATTTTATGAGTGCTGATGTAGATACGGTTGTAGGCACTAATTTTTTTGATCTGGTTCCCTCTGCTACAGTATCCTACCAAATAGGAATGACGCAAACACTGAGGGGCGGTTACAATATGCGAATATCCCGTCCGGGTATCTGGTATTTAAACCCGTATGTTAATGACGTAGATCCAAATAATATTAGTTATGGTAATCCCAGATTGGATTCTGAACAACAGCACAACTTCAATATAAACTATGGCTCATTCTCGCAGAAATTGAATTTTAATGCAACTTTAAGCTATTCTTTTGCTAAGAATGCGGTCACACCCTATAGTTTTATTGATCAGAAAACAGTTGATGGAATTGAGAAATCAGTTACACATAACACTTATGCAAATATTGGGCGTAATCATAATGTTGGTACAAATATTTATCTGAGCTGGACTCCAAGTGAAATGATACGCACTTATTTAAACGGAGGATTGAACTATACTGATATTAAAAGTACCGAAGAGAATATCGCATTGCAAAACAGTGGGTTCTCCGGTCGGGCTTATGGCGGTTTGACTTTCACATTTCCAAAAGATTTAAGGATTGGGGTAAATGGAGGTACTTTTCTAAACCGAATTCAATTACAGACAGAGCAGTCTCCGTTCTATTTTTATTCATTAAGCCTTCAAAAAAGTTTCATAGAGAAAAAACTTGATCTCTCTTTAAATATTCAAAATCTTTTTTCAGAGTACAGAGAGTTCTCCTCTACAACAAGAGGCGAAAGTTTTACTCAAAAGGTAATAGCTCTAAATCCAATGAGAAATTTAACCCTTAGTGTAACTTATCGTTTTGGCGATCTGAAAACTTCAGTAAAGCGAGTACAAAGAAGTATCACCAACGAAGACGTAATGCAGGGTGAGAGCGGTACACAACAGGGAGGTACAACAACACAGGAAGTCAATTAAATTTTTTATTGAGTTTAATTTCTAGTATTTTTGATAAATGAGGATTGATATTATAACTGTGCTACCCGAGATGATCGAAGGTGCTCTTCATACTAGCATATTAAAGAGGGCTCAGGATAAGGGTCTTACGACGTTTGGTTTGCACAATCTGCGTGATTACACATTGGATAAACATAAAAGAGTAGATGATTATCCTTATGGTGGCGAGGCAGGCATGGTCTTACAAATAGAACCAATCGACAGGGTAATTTCTCACCTTAAATCTCAGCGAGAATATGATGAGGTTATTTTCACTACACCTGACGGAGAGGTTTTTACTCAATCTGTTGCAAATGAACTTTCGCTACTGAATAATATTATAATACTGTGTGGTCATTATAAAGGTATAGATTTTAGGGTGAGAGAACATCTTATTACCCGCGAAATATCTATAGGTGATTTTGTACTTACAGGAGGTGAACTTGCAGCAGCAATGATTGCTGATGCTGTTGTAAGACTAATACCCGGGGTTATTGGTGATGAGCAGTCGGCACTATCAGATTCATTTCAGGATGGTTTGCTGGCACCTCCCGTTTATACCAGGCCATCTGAATATAAAGGTTGGAAAGTGCCTGAAGTTCTTCTTTCAGGTCATGAAAAGAAAATTCAGGAGTGGAGACATGAGCAAGCGGTGGTGCGTACAAAAAAACTAAGACCTGATTTGTTATAACTTTTTATATCTTTGTAAAAACTGAAAAATATTTAAATAAAAATGAAAGGCATTGTATTAGCCGGAGGTTCTGGCTCCAGATTATACCCTATCACCAAAGGTGTTTCCAAACAAATGCTGCCTATTTTTGATAAACCAATGGTTTATTATCCTATCTCCACATTGATGTTGGCCGGGATAAGAGATATACTTATTATTTCGACACCCTCTGATCTCCCGGGATTCAAACGCCTTTTGGGCGATGGATCAGATTACGGAGTGAATTTTGAATATGCAGAACAGCCAAGTCCTGATGGTCTGGCACAAGCATTCATAATAGGTGAGAAGTTTATTGGGAACGACTCTGTGTGTCTTATTCTTGGTGATAATATCTTTTACGGACAGAGTTTCAGACTTATGCTGCAAGAAGCGGTAGCACAAACCGAAAACAGTCACCAAGCAACAATATTTGGTTATTATGTTAATGATCCTGAGCGATATGGGGTTGTTGATTTTGATAAAGACAATAAAGTCAAATCGATAGAAGAGAAACCAAAAAAACCAAAGTCTAATTATGCTGTGGTAGGTTTATACTTTTATCCTAACAGTGTTATCGAAATTGCAAAGAAAATAAAACCTTCGGCACGTGGAGAACTAGAGATAACCACTGTAAACGGGATATATCTTAAAGAGCATAAATTGAATCTGCAACTACTAGGACGAGGTTTTGCATGGCTGGATACCGGTACACATGATTCACTATCAGAAGCTTCAACATTTATTGAGGTGTTAGAGAAACGACAAGGATTAAAAATTGCTTGTCTGGAAGAGATTGCATGGTACAACAAGTGGATTTCAAAAGAGGATATAATACGTATTGCAGAACCAATGAAAAAGAATCAATACGGTCAGTATCTTTTGAAACTTATAGATATGGATTGATTTTTATGGATGTAAAAAAGACAGATATAGAAGGGCTTGTAATAATTAAGCCGAAAGTATATAAAGATAACAGGGGATATTTTTTCGAATCGTTTTCTCAAAAAGAATTTGAGAATAAAGTGTGTAAGACTGTTTTTGTTCAAGATAATGAAAGCAGCTCTAAATATGGTGTTCTAAGAGGTTTGCATTATCAGAAACCACCTTTTGCTCAGGCAAAACTTATTAGAGTAATAAGAGGAAAGGTGCTTGATATTGCAGTAGATCTCAGACATAAATCTCCAACATTTGGTAAGTACGTATCAGTTGAATTGTCGGACGACAACAAATTACAAACTTTCATTCCGCGTGGCTTCGCACACGGTTTTATTGTTCTGAGTGATTACGCTGTATGTCAGTATAAATGTGATAACTTTTATGCTCCCGAACATGCAGAAGGAATAAAGTGGGATGATAAGCAGCTCAATATAGATTGGTTACTGCCGAAAGAAGATATAATATTGTCGGAGAAAGATAAGAATAATCAGCTTATGGATTTTAATTCTATCTATTTCGATGAGTAAAGCTATAAATTTAAATTATAAATAAATATTTTGAGTGATATGGTAAGGAAAAATATTTTGATAACAGGAGGAGCCGGTTTTATAGGTTCGCACGTAGTAAGACAGTTTCTTAACAATTATCCGGAGTATCAAATAATCAACGTCGATTCACTCACTTATGCCGGGAACTTATTGAATCTTGAAGATGTAGAAGATAAGCCTAATTATTCTTTTGTAAAGGCTGATATCTGTGATTTTGATGAAATGCAAAACCTTTTCGGCAAGTATAATATTGATGGCGTCATTCATCTTGCTGCAGAGAGCCATGTCGACCGTTCAATTACAGACCCGTTTTCTTTTGCACGTACAAACATAATGGGCACTCTCAATCTTTTGCAAGCTGCTAGAGAACTTTGGAAAAATGATTTCAACGACAAATTGTTTTATCATGTTTCGACTGATGAGGTATATGGGTCACTTGAATTTGGAGAACATCCGTTTACAGAAGAAACTTCTTATGATCCTCATTCACCTTATTCAGCTTCAAAAGCTTCTTCCGATCATTTTGTGAGGGCCTACAGGGATACGTATGGATTACCGGTTGTAATTTCAAACTGTTCAAACAACTATGGACCCTATCAGTTTCCTGAAAAACTAATTCCCCTTTTTATTAATAATATACGTCACAACAAACCTTTACCTGTTTACGGAAAAGGGGAGAATGTAAGAGACTGGCTTTATGTAGAAGATCATGCCAAAGCTATAGATTTAATATTCCATAAAGGACGTAAGGGTGAAACCTACAATATTGGTGGATTAAATGAATGGAAGAATATCGACCTTATTCATCTCATAGTAAAAGTTGCTGACAAACTGCTTGGAAGAGCAGATGGAGAATCAGCAAGACTGATCACGTACGTAACAGACAGGGCAGGGCACGACCTCCGTTATGCTATTGATGCTTCCAAACTGAAAAATGAACTTGGATGGGAGCCCTCACTACAATTTGAGGAAGGACTGGAAAAAACTGTGAGCTGGTATCTTGAAAACCAAGAATGGCTGGATCATGTAACGAGCGGTGAATACATGAACTACTATAAAAAGATGTATGGTGAATAGTTATTTTAAAATCCGAAGCTATAGGCAATACTTAACCCCGGTGTAAAAAAACTCTTTTTCTGTATAGCACTGATTTCAGAGCCGAAGCCCATATCACAATAAATGGAAAAATCCAGGTTATTGAATGAATATCCTGCTAATGGTGAAATAGCAAATGCTGTATAACTTGCGCCAAATGCTGCACCTATTCTCGGTTCGATAAAAAAGCCTTCTTCAACCCCTTTTTGAGTAAACCTGTAACCAAGTAATGGCATAATATAATTAAAACCATCATCCTCGTCATTCATTATACTTGAAAAGAGTTTACCTTCACCATAAGGATTGTTGAATCCTTTTATACCCAGTGATATATAATTGTATTCGTTGCCCGAAATCAGATTGTCAACAGTAAGCCAGGATACTGTTCCGCCAACTCCGAACTTTTTGTCCTTCTCACTGTTTGAAACTATGCCGATGTCTCCTGACAACCTGATATAGCTAGTGAACTGGGCATTTGCACTCATAAGTATTCCAATAGAAAACAACAGAGTAAAAATAGTTTTTTTCATTTTATTACAATTATAAATTTATAATAGCGAAAATAGAGCTTTATTTTATTTCTAGCAATAGATAACAGATATTAAAAACAAATTATATGATTGATAAATCGACCAAGATATATGTAGCCGGTCATCGAGGTTTAGTAGGTTCGGCTATTTGGAATAACCTTACAGATAAAGGTTACACAAATCTGATTGGCAGAACTCACAAAGAGCTGGATCTGATGAATAGTGCAGAAGTGTCCCGGCTTTTTGAAGAAGAAAAACCGGAATATGTATTTCTTGCAGCAGCACATGTGGGGGGTATAATAGCCAACAATAACTACAGAGCTGATTTTATATACAAAAATCTGCAGATTCAAAACAATGTTATCGGTGAGAGCTTTCGCAACAACGTAAAGAAGCTCCTGTTCCTGGGCAGTACATGTATTTATCCAAAGGAAGCGAGTCAGCCTATGACTGAGGATTCATTACTTACAGGACCTCTTGAATATACAAATGAGCCGTATGCCATTGCAAAAATTGCAGGATTAAAGATGTGTGAGAGCTTTAATATTCAGTATGGCACAAACTATATCGCTGTTATGCCTACAAATTTATACGGACCGAATGATAATTTTGATCTGGAAAAGAGCCATGTCCTGCCTGCTATGATTAGAAAAATACATCTTTCTAAAGCGTTGATGGATGGTGACCAGGAAACTTTAAAAAGAGATCTGAATGCTCGTCCCGTAGAACAGGTTACCGGTGAAAGCAGTAACAAGGAAATTATTGATATTTTGGGCAAATATGGAATTACAGATAAGTATGTAAAACTGTGGGGAACAGGTCATCCTTTGCGTGAATTCCTTTGGAGCGAAGAGATGGCTGACGCTTGTGTCTTTATAATGGAGAATGTTGATTTTGCAGATTTAATTGAAAACAAGAAAGAGATCAGAAATTGTCATATAAATATAGGAACCGGAAAGGAGATTTCAATATATGACCTGGCATTTCTAATTAAAAATACAATTGGGTATAAAGGTGAGATACTTTTTGATGATTCAAAACCTGACGGCACCATGAGAAAACTTACTGATGTTACCAAGCTTAATAGTCTTGGATGGAAGCATAAGATTGAAGTTGAAGAGGGTGTAGAGATTTTATATAAGTGGTATTATAATAATATCTGAAAATTGAATCATTAATAACTTCCGTTTGTTGTTAAACTTCACTATTTTTGCACGTCATTTTTAAATATAAGCAGATGAATAGAGATAAGCACATCTTTGAAATTATCGAGAAAGAACGCGAGCGTCAACTAAAAGGTCTGGAGCTGATAGCTTCTGAAAATTTTGTCAGTGAGCAGGTAATGGAAGCTGCTGGCTCTGTACTTACAAACAAATATGCTGAGGGATATCCCGGAAGAAGATATTATGGCGGCTGTGAGGTTGTTGACATGAGTGAGCAACTTGCAATAGACAGACTAAAGCAGTTGTTTAATGCAGAGTGGGCAAACGTACAACCGCATTCAGGTGCTCAGGCAAATGCTGCAGTATTTCTGGCTTGCTTAAAAGCAGGTGATAAATTCCTTGGTTTAAACCTATCACATGGAGGGCATCTGACACACGGGTCTCCTGTAAATTTCTCAGGACTAATGTTTCATCCGCTTGAATATAATGTCAGGGAAGATGACCAGCATGTTGATTATGATCAGTTGGAAATGGTTGCACGCAACGAGAAACCTAAATTGATTATTGCAGGTGCGTCTGCTTATTCGCGTGAATGGGATTATGCCCGAATCCGTAAAGTAGCAGATGAGATAGGTGCAATCTTCATGGTTGATATGGCACATCCAGCAGGATTAATTGCTGCCGGTTTACTTGATAATCCTCTGAAATATGCGCATATAGTAACATCCACAACTCACAAAACCCTTCGCGGACCGCGTGGCGGGGTTATCTTGATGGGTAAGGATTTTGAGAATCCATGGGGTGTGAAAACTCCTAAAGGTGAGGTTAAAATGATGTCTGCGATGCTTGATTCTGCTGTTTTCCCGGGAATGCAGGGAGGTCCTCTGGAGCATATTATTGCAGCTAAGGCAGTGGCTTTCCATGAAGCGCTTCAACCTGAATACAAAGAATATCAACTTCAGGTAAAGAAAAATGCTGCTACAATGGCACAGGCATTCGTAGATTTGGGATATAATGTAGTATCAGGTGGTACCGACAATCATATCATACTGGTGGATTTACGATCAAAATTCCCACATTTAACCGGTAAAAAGGGAGAAAATATGTTGGTGAAAGCTGATATTACCGTAAATAAGAATATGGTTCCTTTCGATGACAGATCACCGTTCCAGACTTCAGGTCTGCGTTTTGGTACGCCTGCAATCACAACTCGTGGTGCTAAAGAAAGTCTCATGGGTGAGATTGTTGAGATGATTGATACAGTACTTGCTAATCCTGATGACAGCAAAACAATATCATCAGTCAGAGAGAAGGTGAATACGACAATGAAAAAGTATCCTATTTTTGCCTGGTAATCCATGTCTAATTAACAGACTTATCAGATAATTATAACAAACGAGGGGTGGTTGAACTATTCCTCGTTTTTGTTTATATTTGCATATCGTAGGTAAATCAAAGAAACCGTATCAGATAATTTATGAGTATTCTTCAGAGTGAAATTCAGTTTGTTCCCGGTGTTGGTCCCAAAAGGGCTGCAATACTAAATAAAGAGATTGAAATTTTCACTGTTGGAGATCTTTTGCGATGGTATCCTTATAGATATATCGACAGAACCCGAATATATTATATCCATGAAATAGACAATATACTGGCATATATTCAATTAAAGGGAAAAATTACTGCATTCGAAACTTTTGGAGAGGGACGTAAAAGGCGTTTGGTTGCACACTTTACCGACGGCACAGGCTTTGTAGATCTTATCTGGTTTCAGGGAATCCGTTTTATAGAGGGAAAATATAAACTCAATCAGGAATATATCGTTTTTGGTAAACCGAATCTTTTCAACGGTAAATGGAATATTGCTCACCCTGAAATAGACCCTTTTTTAAATGACTCAGATTTACCTCAGGGATTGATGGCGATGTACAACACAACAGAGAAAATGAAAAATCATTATCTCAATTCAAAAGCAATGCAGAAAATCATTGAAAATGCGTTTAGCTTAATCAACGGTAACATGCCTGAATCGCTTTCTTCTGATGTAATCAAAGAGGCTAAGTTAACTTCTATTCATGATGCTATTGAGAATATACATTTCCCTAAATCACCGGCTAAGCTCAAAGATGCTCAATATAGGCTTAAATTTGAAGAACTATTTTATATTCAACTAAGTATAGTCAGGTATGCTGCTGACAGAAAAGGGAAACTTAACGGTTTTATATTTCATAGAGTAGGTGATAACCTCAACTCCTTTTACAAAAAAAATCTGCCTTTCCCGTTAACAAATGCTCAGAAAAGGGTAATAAAAGAGATTCGTAAGGATACGGCATCAGGTAAACAGATGAACAGGTTGTTACAGGGTGATGTGGGCAGTGGTAAAACTCTGGTGGCAATTATGTGTATGCTGATTGCTCTTGATAATGGCTTTCAGGCATGTATGATGGCACCCACTGAGATACTTGCAAGTCAGCATTTCGAGACATTCACTAAAATGTTGTCAGGAATGAAACTTCGTATAGAATTACTTACAGGATCCACTAAAAAGAAAGATCGTGAGAAACTTCATGCCGAACTGCAATCGGGAGAAATTAATATATTAATCGGAACGCATGCTCTTATAGAGGATGTTGTGCAGTTCAAAAACCTTGGTTTTGTTGTAATCGATGAACAGCACCGCTTTGGAGTAGCACAAAGAGCAAAGCTGTGGTCCAAGAATAACAGACCGCCGCATGTACTTGTAATGACCGCTACACCAATACCCCGTACCTTGGCAATGACTGTTTACGGTGATCTGGATGTTTCAGTTATTGATGAGTTGCCACCCGGAAGAAAGCCGGTGCAGACACTTCATAGATTTGACAAAAAAAGAGGTGAACTGTATAATTTTATTCGTAAAGAGATTAATTCGGGTCGGCAGGCTTATATTGTGTATCCATTGATTGAAGAGAGCGAGACACTTGATCTGAAGAATCTGGAAGAGGGGTATGAGCATATTAAAGAAGCATTTCCAGAGTTTACCGTTTGTAAGATGCACGGACGCATGAAACCTGCTGAAAAAGATGAAGTTATGCAGCAGTTTGTATCAGGTAAAGCAAATATTATGGTCTCCACAACGGTAATAGAAGTAGGTGTGAATGTCCCGAATGCAAGTGTGATGGTAATAGAGAGTGCCCAAAGATTCGGCCTTTCACAACTTCACCAGCTCCGTGGCAGAGTGGGCAGGGGAGCTGATCAGTCATACTGCATTTTGCTGACCCCCTATGAGCTCTCTGCCGATACCCGCAAAAGGATAGGGATCATGACTGAAAGCAATGATGGATTTGTTATTGCTGAAGCTGATCTAAAGCTACGCGGCCCGGGAGATCTGGAAGGCACACAACAGAGCGGTATTCCTTTTGACCTAAGGATTGCTGATCTTGTAAAAGATAATGATATACTGTTTCGTGCACGTGAGGTAGCAGAGGAGTTGATAGAAAATGACCCTTCTCTTGAGCTGCCTGAACATGAGGTGCTAAAGCAACAGCTTAGTCGCCTTGGTGGCAACAGATACGACTGGAGCAGAATAAGTTAAATAATATATTTAACAAAGTAATTGAATTATTCAATTTTTATGACCAGTTCTTTTCCCTGTTCGAGCATGTCGTGAGTTATAAACCAACCATCTATTTCTTCGCCCCCATAGGTTATCTTATTAATCTTTTTTCCCAGACCCTCTTTTTTTATAGTAAATTTTGTTCCGGATCCTAATCTGAATTCCACTTCATCAAAAAGTGGAACAGTTACAATGTATTCCGGATCTGCAGGTGAGTAGGTATATATTCCGATAGCATTTAAAACATACCATGCTGACATTTCCCCTGCATCATCCATACCTGCATAAGCAAGCCCCTCAGCTCCCATATCATAGAACCTGTCCATAATACTGTCAAGTACACATTGTGCTTTCTCCTGTCGGTCTATAAAGTAATATGTATATGGAATGCTATGTCCCGGCTGATTACCATGACAATAGTTCCCGATGAATCCGGTCATATTGTGTAGTTCAACTCCATTCCAGGGCTCAGTAAAGAGTGAATCAAGCTTTTGTTCAATTGATTCGTGACTTGGATAAAGACTCAGCATTCCTTCTACGTCATGGGGCGCAAAAAACAGTGAATTCCAGGCGTTTGCCTCACGATACATATATGCAAAATATGCATAATACGGATCAAAATCTTCTATCCACTTACCTTCTTTGGTCCCATCGTCCACTTTACCGCGCCAGAAGCCTGTTGAAGGGTCAAACAGATTTTTATAATTTTTGGAGCGACTCATTAGCAGTTCATAGTTTTCTGTATCTCCAAGTTCCCTGGCAACAAGCGCTGTTGCATAATCGTCATAAGCATACTCAACAGTTTTGGTAACAGCTGCTTTATACTCATCCCAGAAAGGAACATCTGTTGTATCTTTCTCTGCAATCCAGCCTCTTTCAATATATTCGTCAAGATATGGTCTTCCACCGCGACCTGGTACAGTAGCGTTTTTCAAAATAAGCGTGTAAGCTCTTTCAAGATCAAAATCATTTATTCCCCTGAGCCAGCTACCCGAAATAAACACCGAAGCGTGATCTCCATGAAAAAATGTAGGCATATATCCGCCTCTTTTTTCACCTTTATCTGTTATGGATTTAATAATATCGGTAGTTACATCGGGAGATACCATTGCCAGAAGCACAAGTTTGTTCCTGTAATCATCCCAGAACGATGGATTAGTATAATATCTGAAACCAGAGGATTAAAAATTAATGATGTATTTTCTTATAGTCTATTTAAGGATATAGGCATTGAGCTTAATAAAAGATTTAAAAGATATTTCTTCGCTAGAGTCGAATATTTTATTGCAAAGAATACAAATATGGCTATGAAACATTCCTTTTATGATTTAGTTGCTAATACTGGTTCAGTAAATGGATTTCACATAGAACATATACTAGCAGAAAATGAGGAAAATATAAAAAATTTTAATGGGGATAGGGAAGTGTTTGAGAGAGAAAGAAATAGATTAGGGGGATTACTCTTACTAAAAGGGAAAGATAATATATCTAGCAATAATGAAGTCTACTCACAAAAACTAAGAACCTATGCAAATACTTTGTACTGGAATGAAACATTGAGAAAAGATAGCTATAAGTCAAAGATAGATTTTGCTAATATGATTAATAAATATCATTTAAAATTTAGGCCAATGGATGTTTTTGGGCCTAACGAACTCGAAGAGAGACAAAAATTACTATTTGATGTGGCAAGGATTATTTGGGCATAAACCAATTCAACAAAAACTTGACAGAGGGACGGGGGTAGTGTCAACTTTTTATTAAGTAGAGGGTTAAGATGGGAATGATAGTTGCAATTGGCGGAGGAGAAATAAGTAAATTTGAGACATTGGCAATTGGTGATTATATTGTTAATTTAACGGGTAAAACAAATTCTAAAGCACTATTTATACCTACTGCAAGTAATGAATCGCAAGGATATATCGATATATTTAATGATATATATGGAAGAAAATTAGGATGTAAAACAGATGTATTATACTTAATCAATGGAAACCTTTCGGACGAAGAAATAAAAAACAAGATTTTTTCTGCAGATCTTATATACGTAGGAGGGGGAGATACTATAAAAATGATGGAAGTATGGCGTAGTAAGAAAGTTGACTGGTGGGACTATCAACTTGTTAATGGACTTGGCTTAATTGAGGCTATTCACTGTCCTCATTATAATGAGGAAGGAAGAGAAGGCTTTGACGAGATAATGGAAACATTTGAAGGAATGGGAATAGCTATTGAAAATAATTGTGCATTAGTAATAAAATATGATAAATTCAAGATATTAAAAAGTGATGAGAAATCAAATGCTTATAAATTATATAAGTTAAATGGAAGGGTACATAAGCAGCTATTAGATAACTAAAAGTTGACACTACCCCCGTCCCTCTGTCAACTTTTTAAAAATATAATATTATTCCTAAGGTGAATCCTATTATAACTCCTATAGTGG
>ENA-UOOK01004312-UOOK01004312.1-fermentation-metagenome-genome-assembly--contig:-NODE-4312-length-15372-cov-12.464060_pt1 | contig 15372 bp, 10 predicted proteins | sample MGYA00245777_ERZ724023 | MGnify/ENA primary metagenome ERZ724023 (study PRJEB28704, sample SAMN03018312) | fermentation metagenome | biome: anthropogenic terrestrial biome; feature: soil...
TAGAATACCTGCCTGTCACGCAGGGGGTCGCGGGTTCGAGTCCCGTCCATACCGCAGTAAAGGGTGCAAATCAAGCAGTTGCGAGATTTACACCCTTTTTTACACCCAGAAATATACATTAGCGGATTATCTGGAGAATGTCGAATTCTAGTTCAAAACCGAAAAGCCAACACAAAATAAAAAAAGAGGAATTTCCTAAATGACTTAGTATAATCCCTCTTTGTAATACTATTAAGCGTACTGTATAAGTTTCCACGTCACAGCTTTTCCGTTATACGGAGGCATAGTATTACCTTTGGCGATTGGGGCAGTTGTAGTTGGATAACCCACTACCTGCCATACGCCACTTTCTGGACATTTCTGTCCTGTAGATGCAGTAGTACCTATAGGTGCTCTCATAATCATATCTGTTTAAGTAATCTCAAATTATCCAGGAAAGATTACCCTGTCTATTACTTGCAGGTGTAATAGAAACCTATAATTCTCGTTTTGCATTATCTTATCTCTTGTGACAAGTTGGGCAGCAATAATAACATCCATCGACGTTTGTGTAATACTCTCTCGCTTTTTTTATAGCATCTGCACAATTAAAGAAATACCCCAATCCTATCAAATTACTTGAATGAGGAAGATAAATGCAAGTACTTTTGTGTACCTCATGCTCACCCGTTGGTTGAGCATTCTTGTTTACGTAATAATAATCCATATTGTTTACTTTTAAAGTTATACTACAAAGATGAGATGCAACTATGCAACCGACCTGCACAGATAAAAAAACTCGTCAATTATTTATATTGACGAGTTCTTAACATAGTTTTTAGCTAATGTCAAGCTGCCGCATTAGAGTTAATATGGTTCAAAATCTCAATAATCTTCGTAGTGCTATCATCATCGAACAGTCCGGCGATTCCTTGGGTGTGGAACATAGTAAAGGGCTCTTCAAAAAGCATTTCAGCTTCAATAATTCCATTTTTCGATAGGTAATCAATTATCATATTTATGAACCGAATCTGGTCGGCGGAGAGATTCCCAGCATTTAAAAAATCACTAAATGCAGCTTTTGCGGCATTTACATCCAAACCTATTATACTGCGAATAAATTTGCCTAATGGCTGTTGTCCATGAACTTTGATAAAATCTTCTTTTGTCCCTCTTTCTTTGCCATCAAATAGCATATTTTCTAAATCCTTTAGTTCTAAAGAAGTAATAGGAATATTTTGTTTTAGTTTTTGGATAACAGGACTTTTTTCATTTTCTCTGACATATCGCTCCACACGTTGTTTGTAATTGTCTGAAATAGTATAAACAGCTAAAGCATCAGCAATTATAGGGGGCGTCAGTTTATCTTCAAAATTGGAATATACGATACGCCTTTTTTCTTTCTCTAAAAAGCGAATAAGGTTGCGAATTTCAACCCTAATATTTTCCAATGCTACAACTGATATTGATTTTTTCCAGAAATCTTCTGTTAATATAGTTTTCAATAAACTCTCTTTCTGTTTGACAAGAGGAAGGTTTGTTTTCTTTAACAGAGCTTTGGATATTGACTTTATATTTGATATGTATTTATAGACATCAATATTTCCTTCGATAAATGAAAGCATAAAATTCAACATAAGTAAATCAAATCGCCGGGCATCTTCATCCGAATCGTCAGGCTGAGCCAAAGGTGTCAACTTGTCAAAAACAATTGCTACATCATTCGGAGAAAGTGTGTCCCATTTTTCTCTATTGCTAAATGTATTTACTTCGCGTAATACAGTTTTAACGATAAAACTGTTTCTGTTCAAGCGTAAAACTGTTTGATGAGCAGCATCTAGTATTTCTTTTTGTAAAGATTGATGTGCTTCGTCCTTAAACTCATCACAACTTAAAGCATACGCAATCCGAATACGAGTTTCCATGATACGTTGAGAAATCGGTTTCGGTTGTTTAGTTTCAAGCCCATCAGGATTAACTCCAAAAAAATCAAAATTTCCACAGTAATCGAAAACTAAGAAATATTGTTTGTCTTTCGACTTATCTTCTTCGTTTTCTGGAATACCAAAGATTCCTGGGCACAAACGAGTACCTCGTCCAATCATCTGCCAAAACTTGACAGCCGAACGAATGACTTTGAAAAACACTAAATTCAGAATCTCCGGAATGTCAATACCTGTATCCAACATATCTACTGAAACAGCTATTTGAGGATGTTTTTTCGCATGGCTGAAATCGTCAATCAAGCTTTGTGCATATGCTTGATAATTGTCAATAACTTGAATAAAATCACCACCCAAATGAGGATACAGTTTATAAAAACGCTCTTGAATAAAAGTTGCATGGTCGTGATTCTTAGCAAAAATTATAGTTTTTCCAATTTTATCGCCACCCTCTATCTTTAGTCCGTCAGTCATCAGCTGATTTAATATTTTATCGACGGTATCTTCATTAAATACAAACTGGTTCAAATCTGAAGAGTCTATTTCTTCCGGCATTGTGTCAGTTATTTCATCGTAGAACTTTTCTTCGTACTCCGCTTTTTCTTCATCGGAAAGTTCACTATATTTGATGCCGTCACGTAGAAATTTTGTCGTTACAACCACTTTTTTAGGAGGAACAAGAAATCTATCTGCAACTGCTTTGTCCAGCTCGTAAGCGTATGTAGGATTATGGTTTTCCAAATCGAAAAATTCGTATGTATTTTTATCCACATCTGATTTGGGTGTAGCTGTTAGCCCCAATAATAAAGCATCGAAGTACTGGAAAATAGCTTGATATTTCTGGTAAATAGAGCGATGAGCTTCATCTATTATTATTAAATCGAAATGTCCGGGTGAATATATTAATAAATCATTGATTTTCTCACTATCTATTTTATTAACAATAGTAGGATAGGTAGAGAAAATCATCCGATGTATATTTATGTTTTCCCTTTCTTTTGTAATGTCTGCACTAGACAAATTTGGCAATAGCTTGACAAAGTTTCTTTTTGCCTGTATGACTAAAGCATTGCGATCGGCCAAAAAGAGTATCCTACGTGCCCATCCTTGTTTCATCATCATTTCTGTAAAAGCAATAGCCGTGCGGGTTTTACCTGTTCCTGTAGCCATTACTAATAATGCTTTCCTGTATCTGGCATCGAACATTTCTGCTACACGTTTCAGCGCTTCTTCCTGATAATATCTGCCAGCAATATCTTTATTAATTTGAACATCAGACAAAGATTTACTCTGACGTTTTGAAATTGCCCACTCTAACTCATCTTTAGTATAAAATCCTGAAACTTTACGGGGTGGATAAAGGGAGTCATCCCAAATCCATGTATCGTATCCATTCGAATAAAAAATAATTGGACGACGACCAAAGCGATTTTGTAAACAATCGGCATACAGTTTTGCCTGATGTTGTCCTTGACGAGAATCATGTAGTGTGTTTTTTGCTTCCACCACGGCTAATGGCAAACCATCATCACCCCAAAGTACATAATCCACGTACCCGACACTTGTTTTACTTGGCATGCCGGAAACTTCAAATTCTGTATCTTCCAGATTATTAAGTTGCCAGCCAGCTTCTCTCAACATCACATCAATAAGTGCCCGACGTGTTTCTGCTTCCGTTGCTGGGTTTAAGGCAAAAACTTCAACAGGTTTAGCTTGGTTTTCTGCCTTAATGCGAGATATTTCTGTGCGTAAACGCTCCAATTCAGTTTCTTTTTGTTGAAGTGTTTGCTCAGCTTCCTGTTTGATTTGTTCTAATTGGGTGTGTAATAACTTAACTGCTGCTATATTCTCTGTAGAACCATCACCATGCGGAATCAAATTGCTATCCAGCGAAAAGGGTAGTTTTATGGAACTATCAACGTAAGTGTAATATATCCATTTGGTAAAATCATACAGGTTATTTACAGACACATGGGCATACCGAAGTAACACTTCATTTTTGTTGTGTAGCGCTTGATTCCCACTTTTGCGAATCGCGGTTAACCCATCGATCATATTTGGGATAGATGCAATCAGTTGTTTGAAAGGTGTATGATACATCAAACCTTCAAGCGTTTGTTTCTCGGGTACATTCTCAGATAAAGTTCTATCATAAGTGTACATCCATTTGATCAGCTCTTCAAGCGTAAGACGTGCATAGATAACTGAAGTGCGCGGTTTGGCAAACATATTTTGTTCAGCCTCAACCGCTAACTTATAATGTTCAGGGAAACGTTCTTTCAAAAAACTGAAATTGCTTTTTTCCATGGCATTTGCTTTTAACTGGGATGAAACAAATCCTGCATCAATCGCTGAAATAAGTCTTCACTCTCTTTTAGGGCTTTGCGTACTTGCGCTTTTTGTTCTTCGATTTTTTCGATGATGGTGGCGAAACGATTTTGTAATTCGAGAGGGGGAAGCAATAAAGGTATACTCTGTAGTTCTTTTGCATTAATATTTGCCATTCCAACAATGTTTTTACATATCTTTTTAAGATATGCTTTACCATGATTACAGTTAAGATATCCCCAAACATAACGAGGATTAAAAGAATCATTACATCTTACTCGAATAATATAACCAGCTATTATCATTTCTTCGTCTTTGGTATATATTGCCGATTTTCCTACAAGCTCTTTAGAATTTGTCCGATTAAAAAGCAAATCATTTTTCTTAACCAAATATTTCTCTTTATCCTTATCACGAATATCAATATATTTTAAATCGGTCAAATCTAAATATCCGGAATATGTGATATTATTCATTCGAAGATATTTGTACTTGCCTCCTAAAACAGCTGGACTACTCGTCCCATAATTTATAGAATAGATTGTATCTCTAATTTTCCCTTTTTTCCACCCTTTCTCATTCTTCACCGGGTCACCAAATAGTTCATAAAACACCGATTCAGCAAGCACATCCAATTCTTCCAATTGCTTTTTGCGTAAAGCAATAAGTTCATTGGCTTTGTCTAAGGTGGCAGCGATGTTGAGCTGTTTGTGAATATCAAACATAGGAATCTTCAATGATGTCAGGTCGCCTAATTTGATATATTTTATGACTCCGCCAATGGACTGATTACGAATAAAATTCATTTTTGAATCAATAAAAAAATAAAGATATCTTAAGTCTAATATTTCTTTATCTTTACTTTCGATTATATATGTTCTTTGGTAAGCATCAAATTTGCCATTATAGTATTTTACATTTAAATCTCCATTACCTGCTACAAGAACGCATTCACAATCGTAACTATATGAGGATATTTGCAAAGGCTCTTTTGAACATGTAAAAAAAGGATACTTCCCATTTGGTGAACTTGCATTAGCATCAAGTTTGCCGGTTTTAATATTTACATATTTACCTAAATTACTCATCTTCCCTTCTTTCCTTTTTAGTTTTTTTTTGTAATACCTTAATTGTCTCCAAATAAGCTTGCTCAACAGGGGAAATTGTTTTTACTTGATACTTTCTGTATTCGTCTTTAGCTTTTTCCATTGCCTGTTGGTGACTGATACGTCCGGCATCCGTTAATAGTTTTTCACCTGTTGAAGAAAGAATATTATCCAATTGAGTTACGTAGTCCGACATATACATCGGATTACGACGCATAGCCTGAATCTCGGCAAAATCAAAATATCCGGAAACCAAATTATTGAGTATTTTAAGTTCGTTGGCTGTAAGATAGTTTTTTGCAATCGTAATGTCTTTACCTGTAGGTAAATCTCCGGGAAATGTGGTTAAACCCATAAAGGGTTTATCGGCATCTGCCCGTTCATATATCACTTCGGCAGCGGTATGTCCGTGTGCTGCAAAATGCAGTTTGTTTTGTACAATCTTAAAAAATTGGATAGATATATCAGATTTCGGGTCGTAATCTACACTTGTGGCATAAAGATCAAGTACCTGGCGATACATTACCTTTTCGGACGAACGGATATCGCGAATACGATCGAGTAATTCTTTCCAATACATTCCACCACCCAATTGTTTCAGGCGTTCATCGTCCATTGTAAACCCTTTTACAATATATTCTTTTAATCGCTCTGTCGCCCAACGACGAAAATGTGTAGCCACAATGGACTTGATACGATAACCTAATGATATAATCATGTCCAGATTATAGTAAGCTACTTCGTAATTTTTGCCATCTCCGGCAGTTGTTCGGAATTTCCGAACAACTGAATTTGCATTAAGCTCACCTTCTTCGAAGATGTGCTTAATATGCTCACTCACATTCGACTTACTTGTTTGATAAAGTTCTACTAATTGAGCCTGTGTAAGCCATAGAGTTTCGTCCTCCATCTTTACATCAAGATGTGTCCGTCCATCTTCAGTTTGGTAAATAACAATATTTCCCTGTTGATCATTCATCCGAAATTCCTCCTTTCAACATTGTTTGCAGTTCTTTTCGAACCATGGCAATCTCCACATCAATATTTTCCAATCGGTTTAATATAACTTCCGGTGCGTCATACGTTTTTTGCTCGTATATCACTTCCTTGTATTTGTTGATACTGAGATCGTAATTATTCTCTTTTATTTCCTGTACAGAAACAAAAAAAGACTGCTCAAGCTTTGTACGGGATTTTTCCGCATCAAGATTGTTCCAACGATTTAAGATATCTTCCGTGTCGTCCTCATCCGGAGTGGGTGTGCGCTTGTCATTCAGGCTAAAACCATCGGCATGCATATCGTAAAACCAAACGTTATCAGTGCCTCCGCTTTCAGTTTTGGTAAATATCAAAATCGCGGTGCTTACTCCTGCGTAAGGCTTAAACACTCCACTTGGCATGGATATTACTGCTTCCAGTTTCTGTTTGTCAATAATCGTTTGCCGAATACTTACAGCTGCTTTATCTGAACCGAACAGAACTCCATCGGGTACAATTACGGCACAGCGACCACCTGTTTTAAGAATCCGCAATATTAAAGCTAAAAATAGTAATTCTGTTTTCTTCGTTTTAATAATGCCTGTCAAACTCTTTGCTACGGATGATTGTTCTATAGAACCCTTGAATGGCGGATTGGCTAATACAAGCGAATATTTGTCGGCTTTATCATAATCCTCTTCCAATGCGCTTTTATCATACAAGTCAGGATTTTCGACTCCGTGCAACATCAGATTCATGGCTGATATAGCAATCATGGTTTCATCGAATTCACATCCATGAAACATCTCGTTCTTATAATACTCTACAAATTTTTTATTATAGAACGCCTGTTCGTAATGTTCTCGGATATACTCGCTAACAGCTACAAGAAATCCGGCTGAACCACAAGCCGGGTCACAAACTGTATCTTCGGGGGTTGGTTTCATTAATTGTGCCATTAGTTTGGTAATATGCCGTGGAGTGCGGAATTGCCCGTTATCTCCAGACGTAGATAACTTAGACAACATGTATTCATACACATCTCCTTTAGTGTCCATGTCTTCCATTGGAATGGCTGAAATCATAGAAACAACTTGCTCTAACACCACAGGCGAAGGAACTGCCAAATAAGCGTTCCTCATATATTTAGCAAAAGCTGAGTTTTCTCCTCCCAATGTTTTGATAAAGTCGAACACTTTGGTACGCACCAAATCAAACATTACTTGTGCTTCTAAGTTTTTAAAATGGCTCCAACGTAACTCCTGTTCTTCTCTTCTGAAAATTGGATTTTCGATAGGTTTCTTTAATGTGTTGGCTTTTTTTTCTTTTGCTATTTCCAAATCGTCAAGACGTTTGATAAAAAACAGATAAGTTATCTGTTTAATCACATCCATCGGGTTTGTTACACCACCAGTATGAAACCTAAGCCAAAGATTGTCGATACTGCTTTTCATTTCTCCTACGATCATATATTATTTTATGGGTTTGCTTTTTTATAACCATCCCACCAAAGGATGATATTTAATAATTCATAAATTGTGCTGCACACCAAATAAGGTGCGTCACCGGAACGTATATCTTGGTCTGTTTGTGTTCGATGTGAACCAGCTTGAGTTATTGATACAACAGAATCTATATTTTTTCCAATATATTTTGGAACATAAGGTTGATTAGATAAATGACGGGATCTATCATTCATTTTTGTTATATGCAATGGAATAAGAGACTTGTTTTTACACTCATCAAATATATCCTCCATTATTTTACGAATATCGTTTAAATGCGCCGGATTCTTATTGTCATTTGTTTTTAAAGCTGTTAATAGTTTCAATATGGTTGATTTATCCACATTAGTAGTAAAAATATCAGCGTGTTCATGGCGTATTTGAGTTTCAAGGCTTTTGTCGGCTTCATCTTTAATATCCTTAAAAAGCTTTTCTTTATCTGCTTGTATATTTTTGTTGTAAGGATTTTTTCCGTGTATTGATTGTTTGAATTCTTCATTATCAAATCTGTCAGGTTGTCCCGATAACACAAACCAAGGTACAATTCTTCGATTTTTTTGCTCTGTAATAGTTTGAATTGCTCTAAAAAGTCCTTTTAGACTTGCCACCTCATCTGCAGATTCGTCAAAACCTTTTGCATCTAAAATAATGGCATCCCAATCATCAATGTTTCTAATAAAAGCATCCATCCCTTCTTTTGCTGTTTCGTACGGCTTAATAATAATATCTTCTAATTCAGCCTCTGTAATAAAGTCAGATTGCTTTTTCCATTCATCGTCAATCCAAAGTACTTGATATGTTTTCATGATTCATTTTTTAATAAAGGTAAATATAACGTAATAGTTACCGGAAATTCATCTTGCGCATTAATATTTAATTTTAGATTACCGCCAAAGTGCGTAATAATTTGGTTTATACGAAAACCACCTAAACCTTCTCTTCCCGTTATTCCGGCTTTTTCATTTTTAAGTGTATAACGAGATTGATCCATACCTGATGGCATAGGCTTGCCATTATTTGCAATATCAATCCTCATCATATTTTTATTTATGTCAAATGACAATAATATAGAAATTATATAATTTTTTCTTGTCTCATCAACAAATCCGTGATTTTCGGCATTTTTCACTAAGTTATTAAAAACTTCTTTTAAATCAGACTCAGAGATTGACGTTATTGGTGAAATTTTTTTATTATTATCAAAAAAAGATTCTTTATCAAAATAATATTGGAATTCAAATTTATCCTGTGGATAATTATCTATATATTGTGATATAAAATCGTTCAAATTGATGTTTTTTGCATCTCCAAACTCTAAGCCATTTGTTAAGCTGTTGACAAAACTCCCGATCTCCTTTGTTGTATCTAGCATGTTTTGTAAATGTTGCTCAATGGTTATATGTCTTTGAGTACTGATTAATTGTTCTTCAGAAATTGTCCCGTCATTTTTTCTGATAAATTTGATTAATGCTGAGACAGAAGACTGTAGACTGTTTACATATTGAGCCAAATTATGTTTTTTAATTCTCATTTCATCAACATGGTTAGTCTTCATCTTTTCAATGATTTCTTCTAATCCCAGCTCTTTTACAGAAGCAATCTGATATGCTTCTTTTGCACCTTTTACAATCGCCCTCTGTTCTTCTATTGACGATGGAATCTGTATTTCTATATTGAGAAAATCATTTACCCGGACATAAGGCATAACAGACCCTATGGAAAAATACTCAACTTGTTGTTTTACATAATCTGCATTTAATTCATGAATAAGATATCCAATATCAATCTTATCCGACAACAAATGAAAACCCGACACATTAGAAGAATAGTAAATACGGCTATCATTATACGAATAATAAGTTGGTTTGATATTTTTGAATCTTAAGGAAACAAGAAGTATATCTTCATCAGAATAGTATGCGGAAACAAATCGATCCCTTACTTGATTAGATTTTTGAGTATATTTTTTTTCGTAATCGAATCGATCATTAGCTAAATCTGATATTGATAAAATTTTTCTATATACATCAGTTACCTTTTCCCTCTTGTTGTTATGTTTGAGAATCTCTTTGAGTTTTATTGTTCTATATCCTTCTTTTATTTCAATCTTATTAATAAAATAACTACGAACATGTAATTTATAATTATTTCTCTTTATTTGTTCTGTTGAGATAGTACGAACCCAGTTTTCATCACTAGAATCAATTATACTAAATAACGCATCTGATTGTAGTATGTTTTTACCACCAATATTCTTAAAGAATGAAGAACCATCTATAAATTTCACAGACTTTTCGTCATTGAAATCTTTTTTACTTAATACTACTATTGATGTATTGATAGAGGTGTTGTAAAAAATATTTGATGGTAAAGAAATTATCATTTCAACATATCCGTTTTCCACGAGTTCCTTTCTGAGAGTACGCTGTGAGTTATTGTTGCCAAACAATAACCCTTCAGAAAAAAGTCCAATTAGTTTACCTCCATCTTTTAGAGAGTTATTAATTCCGTTCAAAATAAAAAACTCCTCATACGAACGTGCTGGAAGGACATTTTCTCTCGAATATAAATAAGGATTTTGCCAATAACCAAAAGGAGGAGTTGAAACAAGCAAATCATACTTTCTCCCTAAACTATTCCAATTACTTATAGAATCTGCTAATTCGTAATCATAAACATAAGCATCATTCAAGATCAATCTAATTTTGCCAATCGCCCATACATAACGATCGACTTCTTGTCCAATATAATGATGCTTTTTCCCAAAAAGGACTCCGTATGATGCCATGCCAGCAAATGGATTATACACATCCATTGATGTAGATGAGTCTGTTAGTTTAAAAATCAACTCAGAAATTTCCGTTGGTTGAAAACTTTGTCCGATTTCTTTTGACAATTCTTTTGCACTTTGTTTAATTACCTCATCAAAGATAATTCCTAAGTATTCATCTGTTACTACCTCGTCGATTATATAAGCAAGATTTCTTACAGTAGAATCTTTGAGAATATAGAAGTCTTGAGAAATTAAACTCCAAATATCTATTAAATATTTACTTTCATTAATCAATGTCAAACTAATAAACTCAGAAATAGAATCATTCCCATAAGAATATACTTTTTTAATATCCGAAAGTAGCCCTCTCTTTTTTAGTAACAACATAAAACCAATAATGCTAACAACATTATTAATCACATTGTCATTTTTTACGATATTGACCAATTGAGAGGAATATTTCCTAATATTTATTTCCATATTTATTTTGCGTTATTTAATTATCTCACACAAAGGTAAAAAACAACTATGCACTACATCTGCATAGTTACGAGTTTTTTGATATCGCATCTTTTATTCTTGTTACTATTTTCTCTCTAAGGTGATCCGGAGCTACTATTTTTATCTTGTCAATATAACCCAAAAGCAAATTCTCTAATTCGTAATTAATAATCAACTTCAATTCAATTGTTGTACTTTGTTTGTTCCTTTCTCTAATCTTTTGAGAACCGTGAAAAGGCTTTGTTTCTATATACGGAAAAAGTGAATTATCAATTTCCAATATAATTTGTTCAACTTCTTTTTCATAAACTGTAACACCAATTACATCTTCAAAGTATTCATCGAATTCAATATCATTATTTTCGATATATCGTACATTGGAATAATTTATTTGCTCTATTCTGTCCAATGCCAGATTCGTTATTGAGTTATTCTCTTTCAGATGCTCACACAGTCCAAATAGAAACCAGCGATTATTGTATTGTTTAAGAAAATAGGGATGAAAAATCATTTCCTTTGGATCAATCGAATAGCGTTTGTAGATTATGTTCAGAGTTTGATGATTGACAATTGCATTAAATATATCTGAAAATAAGTTTAATCCTTTTAAGTATGGATTATGCTCAAAATCTACAACACTTCTCGTTGTTCCTCTCAATTTAAAAACACTTTCGAATCGAGCAAGGATTTCTTCCATCCAGCTGAATTGAGGCATGCCTTTGAAGCGATTCAACATATATATCGTTTCTTTCAACTGATTAATTTCTGTTTCGTTTAACGGCTGATTGTTGATTGAGTAGCGAGTGTCTTCGTAACGATAAAAGACTCGTTTGCCATCTCTAATCCTGTTTAGTGAAATACCCCAACCAGCTTCACTTTCCATAAAAGCAATATCACTCTGAACCTGACGTTTTTTAACTCCATCCTTAATGCCAGCATATTCATAAATAGCATTACTACAAGCTTCTACAAGGTCTTCAATAAAATATCTCCTTCCCGGATTGCTAAAACACTTATCTAAAACTTGATACCGAATCTGTGCATGTTTATTGGTTGCCATAATGGTTGTTTTCTATTATCAAATTCTTAATACCGACCTACAATACCTCAGCGATGTGACTTAGAGCTTCCAGGTTCAGGTGTCGTCGGCTAAATTGCGTTTATCGGTTTTCCATTGTCAATGGTTTTAAATTATATTACAAAGATATGAAATATTATAGTATAAAAACTGTAAAACTAAAGTGTTACTTCAGATTTTCCTCCCTCTATCCACGTTTCTATCCGCCCAATCAATCCCTATACTCCGCTGAAACTCCCGATATTTCAGCCGAAACCACTCGATAATATCCACCCCGTCAATAGCAAGTCGGAGCTTTTTTGATTTACCGGGTTCCGGTTCCATTTGTGCAACGGAATGTTCGGTTGAGAAGTTTCGTTTGTATTCGGTAGAATAGAGACTGCCTTTGAAACCGACTTTGTCGCCCGTCAAAATTCGCTTGGTCAAATCGTCGGAAAAGCCAACGAAACGGCACATTCTTTCGATAGAGAGCAGTTCCCGAAGATTGGGAAACAAATCGTATATCTTTTTCAATTCAGCTTGAAGTTTATCGGTAGCGGTTTTATACTCTTTCTGCAAGGTTTGCAGTTGGGTTTTCAGTGAACTGTTTTCATCTTTCAGCGTGGCGTTTTCCGATTTCAGTTCCTCAATTTCCGCCTGTTGCCGTTTTGTTTTTGAACCGACGAAAAGCGAATTTACGCCATCCATTAGGTTTGTACCCATTTCGGTGGTAGTGTTTTTAAACTTCTCTTTGCGCACTTCGGACTTCATTTGCGAGAGCTTCTTTTTGGCGGTGGCTTGTTTTTCAATCAGTTCGCCGATATTTACTTTCAGGTTTTCGTTTTGGGAAACCAAATCCCTGTAATATTGCGACGTGCCGATATGTCGGGCTTCCGATCCTTCGATACCGCGTTGCAAGCCGTATTTCACCATCGCTTCGGGATAACTATTTTGGTATGCTTTCAGTTTGGCGCGGGTCATAACGTCATCGGCAGAAAGCCGTGGAGCGTTGGGATTTTTCTTGCGGTAGTTCTTCTTTACCTGCGCCTCCGATTTCTTTTTCCGCCTTTCGGTGATAACAATCGGCACGAGGGTGGCGTGGATGTGCGGTGTGGTCTCGTCTAAATGCAGTACGGCGGAAACGATGTTTTCTTTGCCGTATGTTTTTCGCAACCATTCTAGGTTGTCATCACACCAGTCGCCCAACCTGCCTTCGGCTTCAATACGTTTCATATCCTCATTGCTTCCGGTAAGTAAAATGCGGATGGCACGCACTTGGTTCTTACCGATTTTGCGTTGCAAGCCGGCATTGTCTAACCGATGCTGAATGGCTTGGGTGCGGTTGCACACACCGTCGGGGAACGCTATCAATTCCCTGTTGAGATGGGTGCGTTCCGGGTCGGCATTTTTCGGGGCGATGGTTCGCTCGATGTGTGCCGACATAGCGGAATCCGTTCCGCTCGTTTTTTCCAAATGTATTATGGCGTAGCCCATAAAATTGTGGTTGATTGTTAAGTGAGTTTGCGCGAACTTGGGGTGTCCAGAGGGGGTTACCCCTTTGGCTTATTGGGGGATTTTTAGCGAATGTGGAACGAAGCGTTAAGAAAATCCCCTAATAAGCTACGGCATTTCTTCGGTGGAAATGCCCCGAGTGTCCGCATCGTGAGTTTAGCGTCTGAAACGCGTGCCGATTTTCGGCTTATCAAATTCTACTTCGTTGGTTATTTTCCTCTGAAATTGCGGAAGCTTTTTTCCACACAAATAATCGTTCACGTCTTTAAATTCGGCGTATCTTTTTGAAATATCCACTACGGGTAAGTTACATTTTTGCAGTTTTCTCAACGCCTGCTGTCCTGCTTCATCATTATCCAAAAACGCGTTGATTTTTTCGTGTTTCGAGAGAAACGGGACAGCTTTTTCGAGGTTGGCGGTTGAGTTGAGAACAACCGCTGAAACATCAGCTTGCCCAGCTTGCAGAGTGAGCAGGCTGAGATAGTCCATAAATCCTTCGAAAAGATTAACGGTTTGCGTTTTCTTATCGAAAGTGGTGATTTCTTTGGGCGGAAGACAACCTTTGAAATAGGAATTTAAGGTTTCAAATCCGCCTTTGTCGTTGGGAAAAGCAACGGCGAAATACGCTTTACCTTTCAGCGTGTAATGTGCTTCCTTGCAGTATTTCCGTGCCAAATCCATTGGTATTTTGCGTTTTTTGAGCATTTCAATCAAAGCCGGATGGTTTAACGGCTTAATTTTCACATCGAATATTTCATCTAAAATCTCTTGCTGTCGAAAAGAAAAAGACGATTGATGTATTTGGGGATTGGGAACGGCTTGTTCAATGGCTCGCAAGGCGTCCGAAACGCTGTTTGTTTGGTGCAGTTTCATCGCCAAATCGATGATGTTGCCTTTTTCTCCGCTTCCGAAATCGCGCCATTGATTGATGTTGCGGTTTACTTTGAACGACGGTTCACTCTCGTTTCTGAATGGTGATTTGTACCAAAGATTATAACCTCGTTCTTTGCTCGGTTTTATTCCGATACCGGATAAATAGTCTTCGATGCGGATTTGCTTGGCTTGTTCTGAATTCATAGTTGTACGATTTTGTAATTATTTTTTCTTTTCGTCAGCAAAATATCTTTATATCGGTTCAGTACGGGTCGCCACCATAGGCGCCCGTATTGTACCGAACCACCCGGTCAATAATAGAATTTGGGGTTAAAAACATACTGCTTGCTTCTATTTTGGATTATCATCCGTTTGTTTTTTAGGAACGTAAGCAATTTCTTCACTTTACCGATACCGTAAGTAACTCCGGTTACCGTGGCGTAACTCTTCCGCAAGGCTTCCACCATTTCGCCGTAACCGAAACCCTTTTCGGCGTTTTCATAAACAAGTTCCAACGCTTGGCGGTGTTCGTTTTCGGTGAGTTCCGTGTAGTCAAAGCCGTTTTTCGGGGATGTCGGTTCCGCCTGATATTCCGTGTCTAACTGCGGAATATTGATGTTATCCGGTTCGTCGCAAATGCGGAACGCGAATTTTTCAAACGGTTTGGAGCGGATAAACGATGCCGAAACGATGCTTCGGTCTTCATCCGCAGGGTCTTTGGTTACTTGCAGAACGGTTTCGGCTTTGTTGTTGAGTTCCGTGCCGATGTGTCCGCGACTGTTGTCGTCGCCTTTGTTCAGGTGCAACACGGTTTGGA
>ENA-UOOK01004313-UOOK01004313.1-fermentation-metagenome-genome-assembly--contig:-NODE-4313-length-15370-cov-3.886778_pt1 | contig 15370 bp, 19 predicted proteins | sample MGYA00245777_ERZ724023 | MGnify/ENA primary metagenome ERZ724023 (study PRJEB28704, sample SAMN03018312) | fermentation metagenome | biome: anthropogenic terrestrial biome; feature: soil; material...
AAGGCTTGGAGTAAATCGAAGTGCATTTCTGATTCCTAAATCATCAATGTATGAATCCAGTTCATTGAGGTCTTTTACTCCTTGATCAATCCGCTCATTTCTCTGCTTTGAGATAAGATCAGCTGCCAGCTCATCGGGCTGCATTTTCATATAATTAAGAAGGACATTGACTTTTGTAGCAGCTATTCCAAGTTGTATAAGTTCTGCTTCTACTCCATCACTACCTATTTTCTCAAGCTTATCGATACTTAAAATGACCCTGGAAACAAATGCCGGTTCAATTCCAACTGACTCAATGATTCCTGACAGGAGCTTTCTATTGTTATAAGATATATAGACATCCAATCCGAGCATTTTATAGACCTCTACAGCCATCATCATAAGTTCTGCTTCAGCCATTACTGATTTGACACCAACCATGTCAACATCACATTGTATGAATTCGCGGTTCCTTCCAGTTTTTACAGGCCCATCCCTATACACCTTGCCAATTTCATACCTTTTAAAGGGCATCCTGATTTCTGGGTTCATCCCTACCAATCTGGCAAAAGGCACTGTCAGGTCATATCGTAAACCCAACTCCCTCCCGCCCTGATCGTTTAGTTTATATACCTCCTTGAGAATTTCTGCACCTCCTGCATATTTCGAAGCTAATACATCAAAATAACAGATAACCGGTGTTTCAATTGGCTGGTAACCGTATTTCTCAAAGATATCCTGGAGCTTTCGTATAATCTCCTGCCTTACCCTTTGTTCCTGGGGCATAAAATCGTCGGTCCCTTTCAAATTTCTTAATTCAATCGCCATAAATATTACCTCCTGTTTTATTCAAAATAAAAACACCACCCAAGCATTTTATTATTCATGCCTGAATGGTGTTTATTGTTAATCTATACTCCACCACAGGCACAAACGCATATAGCGCTTGCACCTATGGTTTGTTTCATAGCTACAAGCGCTGTTTGTGATGATGATGAAGTTGATTAAGCATTATAGTTGTTTTCATTACATAAACTCCTAAAAAGTATTAAAAATATCATAACACCAAATATAACTACAATCAATATTTTTTAAGTTGTAAATTATTTTCCTGATTTAACAGCTTAATTATACCTTTCAAATCTGGTGAAAAGTACTTTACTGATTCATTAGCCGGTTTCCTCACAAGAATCGCTCTCATGCCGACAGCCTCCGCCCCACGGACATCAGCCTTCAAATTGTCGCCAACCATCCAGGCTTCCTGAGGGTTATCAGCTAATTCAATAGCTTGCCGGAAGATCCTTGAATTAGGCTTCTCAAATCCTACATTTGATGATGAAATGCAGATATCAATATACTCCATGAGCCCTAAGCTCTCTATAATTTCTTGTAATTCAGGTATATGGTTTGATAAAATTATATTCTTATATCCGTCTTCTTTGAAGCATTTCAGGGTTTCCATAGTATCCTCGTAAAGCTTGTAATGCTCCGAGGCGACAAGGTGCCTCCTCGCTTCTCTTGCATAAAAGCATGCTTTTTCAGGTACTATACCATTCATAATATACGCTCTTTCAAACACCCTGCAAATGTTATCCCACCATGCTTTAGGGTCACGAAGATGCAGGTGATCCTTATCGGGCTCATGCCATGGGAATCCGCTTTGCAGCCACTGTCCAAAGCTTTCGTCAGTAATCTTATGATCCTTTTCATGCTCATCTAGTACCATCCTCCAATTAATATTTAATCCTCCATTGAACAATTCGTTATGTTTTAATACGCCATTTGCCCAGCTATATCAAAATATATTCCTTTCAATCCATCTTGCTACACCGTCATTATCGTTGGAATCGCATATATAGTCGGCTGCTTCCTTTGCTTCTGCTATAGCATTATCCACCGCAATACCAATACCACATACCTTTAGCATTTCAATATCATTAAAATCGTCACCAAAAGCGATAGCCTCAGAAAATGATAAGTTCAGTTCTTCTATAACTTGTCGCAATGCAATAACCTTATCAGCGTTTTTGTTTGCAAACCGGCACCAGCTCTCACCTGAGAATTTCAACATATTGCATTCTTCATATTTATCAGCAAAATAATCTGCTGTGTTATCATCAAAAATTTCGACCGTAATTTTATAAGTATCTTTCCCCAGAGGTGTTTTGAAATCATTATAAATACCATGATTATAATCCGGATGATCCGCAGGTTCACTGTAACTGACATAATATCCGTTGTCCGTTTCTACAGTTATACAACCCACATTGGAATTGTGCAAAAGCTCACAGATCAGTTTGTCGGAAATATCTGCTGATAAAATACTTCTATATATTATTTTATTGCCTAATCTCACTAGTGCGCCTCCACAGGATACGACTATATCCGGGTTAATCCATTCAATATATCTTCTTGCCGCAGTTTCTGAACGGGCGGTTGCAATTGCCGTCAATATACCTTTTTCTCTGCACTTTTTAAAAACAGAAATGGTATAATCCGATATTGATTTATCAGTACGCAGCAGTGTTCTGTCAAGGTCTGTAACAATCAATTTAATAGTCATGTCACACCTCAATCCATTTCATACATCTGCATTTGACCACAAAGCATCGGGAAAAAGCCAAAGCGCTTGTAAAACGGTAGCAGCTTTTCTTCAAATACAACTGAAATCATATAGATTTTTCTTTCTTTTAAATAAGCAATTGTCCTATTCATAAGCTCTGTCCCAATACCTTTGCCTTTATGTACGGGATGTACCATCAGATCCTGGATATAGGCATCTGTAACACCATTTGAAACAGTGTCAATGTACCCAATGAGCTTTACACTGTCATATACACTGATGTGAAAATAAGAAGTCATAAGCTCATTTTTATAACAGCTCTCCATGCGGTTCCAGCCAACCGCTTCACGCAGATCAGCTATCTGTTTTGCAGAGGTAGGAGCGTTTACAATAAAATTCATATGTCAATTCTCCTTATACACAAAATGCTTAACACCTTCGTTAATGTGTTCCAGCAGTTCACTGGCATTGCTTGGATATACTTCTATATTTTTAACTTTTGTGAGCGGAATCCAATGGAACTCAATATCAAAATTTCGTCCTTCAATGTGTTCATGAGCAATGAATCTTCCATCTAACGGCACCTGTGTTTCGTCGGCGAGCTCAATTAAGTAGTATATACAGATTTGATGGCAAGGCTTGTCTCCCCATGGGAAGAATATTTCAGCAACCCACTTGATTTCCTTTACCTTAATGTCTGCACCGATTTCCTCTTTGAATTCACGAATTAAAGTTTCTTCATTTGTTTCACCAAATTCTACATGCCCGCCGGGAAAGGCATACCCTGCGTCATTGGTTGGCTTTTGCAGCAGTACCTTGCCATTACGGATAAGAATTCCGGCAATGCGGTAGCTGAACACGTAATTCTCTGTTTTGAATAGAATATCGGACATATTACATAACCCCACTTTCAACTATGGAAAAATTTTTGTTATCACAATCAATTTCAGCCATTGCTCCATAAGGCAGTATCGTTTTATTCTATTACCTCTCATTTATACACAATTTCCCACGGTTCATCATTATTCCAGGAACCGAAGGCTTCATTAAATCCATCATCAAAAAACATCGGTAAGTAATTATTAAAATCGTTTGTAGTTTGTTGTGCTTTGAGTTCATCAATGTTTACCCAGTAATTTTTACCCTCGTCCATTTCAGTGATAAGCTCACCTTCAAAATCAGAAGTTTTATATAGGAAAACTATGTATCTGTCAAAGGTTTTGTTGTTGCTCCAATGAACGACCCCACAGGATTTTAGATTTTTTATATCAAGTCCTGTTTCTTCTTTTATTTCACGAATTGCTGAATCGACAAAGCTTTCGCCTTCATCAACATGACCACCAGGAAAAGACAGACCTTTCCAGCTTTTTATCCTTTCCTGAACAAGTACTTTCCCTGTGGTTTTATCTTGTATCATTACCATGTTGGTTAGTTCTACTTTTGGCATTTCAAATACTCCTTCATATCTTCTACGAACTGATTACCGCAGCGTGCCAGCTCGCCAAGCACACGATCAATACCATATTCCTGCGTATACCAATTATCACGAGTAAAACCATAGCAATCAACAGGAATAACTGATATTTCAGCTTCGGGAAAGGCCATTATCAATACCGGATTGACAGGTGTTAATAATAGCTTCATCTCACAGTATTATCCTCCATATTATAGCAATTCTCCTTTTATGTGCTCATCTTAATGTTCATCATAGCCGTTAACATATGCAACTAAAGTTGTCATTTATCAAGCGTAGATTTGGCCTCTTTACTCATCAGAAATGTCCCCTTTGGCAAATAGCACGCGAATATTTCAGGGCACTCACTACACTATAGTAACTTGCTAATCAAGTCCCCACAAACTCCAAACCCAAAAGTCAGAAGCTGGATAGCCGCTTTCAATTGCTTTCTTTGACCACAGCTTTATACAGTCTTTCCAGTTAGGATTTTCCCAAGCTTTCAGACGTTCTGCCCATAATAACTCTTCGTCAAGATTATCACTCCAAATGTTTATCTCAGGTAAAAGGACATGATCTGCGATATATTTTTTGTAGTCATCAATAAGATCTCCTATAATATCAACTTTTTCATGCCAATTATTACACGATATTACCCTGTCAATACTTGAACCAAAATTTGAAACTAGAAGAGAGGATCTATCAAATGCCCAACGTAGATGTGTACGCCAAGGAAAATATTGATGATTAAGCAAAAAGGATACTTTCAATAGTCCTTCCAAAACATGACCAAATGGGATAAAAGATTCTATTATGTGATCCCGAATGACACATAGCTTTAGCTCTGAAAAATCTTCTGAAACAAGCTGCTTAAATATTGAAAGCAAAGATTTTTTCCAAATATATTCCGGACACTTGAGAGCAGTTGTTTCTTCCCTAAGAAATGTCAGTACCCCATGCGGATCGTAATAGATTAAGTTTTCTTGCACAGTGAATAATGATACAATAGAGACCTTTTCCCAGGAGAAATTCCCTCTACGCGAGAGAATATTATTCACCTGACCATCCAGCAGCCAATATATTGGATGAACGCATATAATGGAACCCTTCTTTTGCCATAAATTTGTATTGGCTAAACATTTGTTTAAAGATAGCTGCAACTAGGCACCATGCTTATGCCACGTAGCATCATCTAAATAGATTGCTGCTTCCATATCTGAAAATTTATCATCAATTCCCAGACCTACAGAACCAAGAATCATAATGCTCATATCCGCATAAACTTGGGGATGTTCCCTGTGTATCATCGGTATAATTACATTATCAAAATAATCGATGACTTTGACAGACATAATGTGTGTACTCCTTTCTACAATCAAGCTTAATAAAAACAAATCAAAGAAGATTTATAGTGACTATTGTTTACAATACCTATGCCAATTGATCAGATAATTGATTTGAGTGTTAATATATTTTCACCTAAGCTATAGATACCATGAATTCCCGCAACTGTTGCCTGAGACTATTCTCCAAATTATAGCGTTTTTCTTTTCAGATTTTTAAATAGATTTACTTTCATACATTTAATTCCATAAAACCTACTGTGAACGGCAGGTGTCCAAATTTTCTAGTGCCTGTGTGGATAAAGCCATAAGCTGTATACCATTCTTTGAGCTTTGTGTTCTCTTCAATAATTCCGATAGTGATTTTATTACCGCCAAGTTCTTTTACTTTATTCTTACAGACATCCAACAGCTCTTTGCCATATCCTTTAGGCGGTACTCAGGTAGTATAGAGAGGTTGTTCATTTCGAAGGAAGTATCACTATTTTTTGTAAGAGAAACATATCCAACAATTTTGCCATCTGAAAAATAACCGAACATCTGGTAACCTCTTTTAAATTGGTTTTGCAGTTTTTCAACCTTGATAAAACTTGTATGATTGGGGCAGTTCTGCTCAGTCAGCCCGAATTCATCGGCAACTGTAGCAAAACTTTCACGAATTATTGCAGTGCAACGTTCAAGCTGAACTTCTCTTATAACAGATACACCATTGATAACTTTTTCATAAATTGCTAATGTAAGCTTATCATTCTTGATATCTCTGATTCCTGTATCTATATAACCTGCTTTTTCATAGCATTTCTTATTGGCGATTTGATCAGCCGGGAAATCCAGCATCCATCTTTTTGCGCCTTCAAAACATGCTTCACAAAGCTTAATAGTTTTCGAGGCAATTCCTTGTCTTTGCAATTCGGGCAGAATATAGAGCCGGGCAAGATAATATACATCATCCGGCTTTTTAGAAACTGCAATTCCTCCACATAGCATTTCATCAGCATGAATTTTATATATGCTTACATTAAGATTGTTAAGCCATCGGAAAAATTCTTCCGTTCCCTTAAGATAAGGGCTCTTTTCATCCTTATAAATATCATATAATCTCTTAAATGCTTTCTCTTGAATCCTCACTAAATTTTCAGCATCATCGGCCGTTGCTTTGAGTAATTGAATATTCATAAATCAGTTCACCTCCTTGTACAATCCAATCCATATAAGGATGTCTCCGACAGGTTGCTTTTGAAACCACCCATTACAATTTATAATTACAAACCCGTATAGTTCAATTAAATATTCCATCTTGATTTTGTATGTATATCTCATTTTTAATGGTCGGATTCACGTAGCAATTACTCTATATTTTCCATACTTCTCAGCAAGGGATAGGTAGAATTCTTCAAAGCCGTCATAATTGTCTCCGAAGCCTTTAAGTAATTTTCATAATTCATTGCAACTTCTGCATAATTATGTAAGTCCATTGCTTTTACCTCCCACACACAAAAATTTCTTATCTACTTTTTTCTTTAATTTGGGCAATCGCTATATCTTCAGGCAGACATCCATCGAAAGTAGAAACAGTTTTTCTCTTGCCGAAACATTTCTCTGCCAATCTCTTTCATTATAACTTTTACTTCTCAATATGTCTCCGCTGTATAAAAGCTGAGCAAACTTTACACCGCGGAACTTTGCTGCTGCCGTAAGTGCCGAACATTCCATTTCTACACACTTACAGCCTTCAGCCTTCCTCATAGTAATCTTTTCAGGTGTTTCTCTATAAAATGCGTCAGTAGTCCAGGTCTTACATTCTGTATACAGATATCCTGATTCATTAATAGCCTTTTTGGCCGATTCAATCACATCATTATCAAGTTGAATTTCTCTTGATGGCGGCATGTAATGATAGGAAGTTCCTTCGTCCCTTACAGCCTCCACTGGTAATAGAATGTGTCCAGGTTCAATTTCATCAAGAACTCCGCAACCTCCGCAAGCTACTATTTTTTTAACACCATATGCCATAATAAATTCCATGATACCAACTGCAATTGGTGCACCTACATATGTATGAAGAAAGCAAACATCCGTTCCCTTATATCTCATTTCATACACCTTTACAATGCCAGTTTCCCATTTTGTACTATACCGTGACCGTACTTCATCCATCTTGCTGTACTTCTCTACAACATCTCCAAAAAAAGTCATTACACAACGTTCAGGAAACTTGATCCCTAGTTGATTACGCCCTGGCTCAATAACAGCGACTTTCTCAGGATCATATTCCAAGATTGGATAATCTTTCTTCAAAAAACTCACAATATCACCCCATTTTTATCAAGCATGTAATACGTCTTTCAAAATCTCCATGTATATTTCATCATGCCATTTGTTTTCAACAAAGTAGCACCTGGTTCTCTTCCCAATTTCACTAAATCCACATCTTCTGTATGCATTTATTGCAGCTGTATTACCAGAAAATACTTTTAGCATAATATTATTCAAATTAAGATACCGGAATCCGTAATCTACCAGAAGCTTCACGACTTCTTGACCGTACCCTTTACCTCTGTCTTTAGCCTCACCTATGAATAAACCTATTTCTGCACGCTGATGTATATGTTGGATATCAAATACAGAAGCATTTCCGATCAATCGGTCTTCGCCTTTTAATACTACTGCAAAATTGTGTCCATCTGAAACAAGTTTCTCCAAAGCCTTTTTCTCGCTCTCCAAGCTGAAACATTTTGCTGCATTGCCTAAATATCTTGTCACCTCAAAATCATTCATCCATCTTGTGTACTGCTCCAAATCATCTAAAAACATTGGTGATAAATAGACTTTTTCCCCTACAATTTTGGGGATGTATTTACTCATCAAAACAACCTCCTTTTAATGTGCAATTGCTTAACTATGCAAAAACCCCGCAGAATCACCTGTTAAGTGACTCCGCAGGGTATCATCCCACGTGTAGGGCTTTAGCGCCCCTATGCAGCTCAAGCATCGGCTCTTATGCACACTCACTGTTTTGGAATATTATTACATAGCAGGTTTGCACTTGTCAAGCACAATTTGCAAGTTTTCCTACATTTGTTGAACTTCATTGACTAATCAATTAAACTATTTCATGGCAGCACTCACAATCTCATTACATAGTTCCTCATATGAAATGCCATATGCCAAAGCTTCCTGCGGAAGCAGGCTTGTTGGCGTCATTCCCGGAAGAGTATTTGCTTCAGGGCATATGAATTCTCCATTTTGGTTCAATATAAAATCAATTCTCGAATACATCCCTAGCCTTAAAATGTCATGTACTCTTAAAGCAGCATCCTGAACTCTCTTTGTATCATATTCTGAAAGATCCTCAGGACATATTTCCATTGTCGAGCCGGATTGATATTTATTTTTATAATCATAAAACCCTTCTTTTGGTATAATCTCTATGACAGGTAAAGCATTCCCTCTCAAAATCCCTACAGAAAATTCCCTGCCTGAAATCATTTTCTCTATCATGATACCAGACTCAACGTCCTTCGCCTTTGCAATCGCCTTTTCCAGTTCCTTAAGACCGTGTACAATGGATACTCCGATACTTGAACCAGCGCTGATAGGCTTGACTTATTATAACCAACAGGGATATACATAAGGCAATAATATCATCAAGTGAGCCTTATGAAAGAATCGTTATCTGGTTTAACCCTAGATTCCTTAAGAAAAACAGCAGTCCAGACAATAATCTTTTAGCCTGCTTTGATATATCCTCAAGTGAAAAGCAAAACCTTCTCCGTCTTAATCCGAAGGAATTAAGGCTCATAAAAAACAATCTAACAGAACTAGAAGATACTTTCACAAGTAAATTATTCTGGGCTGATATAGCAAGCAATGCTTCATACGGATACCTCTCTTATCAGCTTTTCTATCCTGTATGTACAATCAGCTTCTCTAATGCTTATTTGCCTCCAGCTATTTGATAACGGGAAGTACACCTTATCGTTTACTGTATTGCCCATATCCCATTTACCGTTTTCATTCTTATTTGCATTAAGCCACTCTATAACAAAGCTTAGCTTGCCTTTGCTTTTCTTATATTTAGCAAGTAGTTCTATCGCACCGAGATAGCGGCTTGCTTTCTTGCTTTCAAATTCTTCCGGCAGAACAGAAAGACAGGTATCATAAATATAATAAATTCCGGAATTGTGATTGAGGATATAATCAAAAACAACAGATTCTATTTGCTCATCAAGACAATCTAATATAAGAGAAATTTGATAAAAGCTAACAAAGTCTACTAACCTGCCACCTTTCGGCTTAATTCCGAAAGCACTCTGATAAGCTGCTATATACTTTTCATGATTGTATGCTCCATCCACAAAGGCAGAAGAAATAATATTAGCCCAAATATCAGCTATTTTGTTAGCAGAGTCACAATCCTTTGTAAATTTTCTGATCCAAGTTGATAACATAAGGTTCGTAAAGATATCCCAATCATGTATCTTTTCTCATCGGTCAGGCATTTGTTTTTTTCCAAGCAAGCAATCATTCATATAGGAAACGCACTTTTGAATAGGCTCATCTATTATACTATAACCGAGGATAAAAAGACGACGCAACGCCTGCTCAGTTGTTATTGGAGTTTTACTCGGCTCACTGAGAGTGTGAAAATATCCCCATAAGCCGTCTTCATTTTGCAAGTTAAGAATTTCACTTGCCCATTTGGAATTCTTATAATCAGACATTGTTACAGCTCCAATCTACACTTTGATTTAGCCCATTCGTATACTTTTACCCTTCAATTACCTTTGAAACGATATTCTTCATCATACCAATTCTTCATGTTTCAACACTTCACCATTAAATTTATGTTGTTTAGCAATTGCCCGTTTTTCACCCGCAAAAGGGAAGCCTCAGCCCATTTAGGAAATGTATTTCTTTTGCAGGCAAAATATAAAGTAGTCAAGGGTGATACTACATTGTCAACAATCACTTCCTTTTGATTGAACTCACTGTATTCTTTTAAAAATGCTGTTTTCGCATGTTCACTTAAGGATGAACAAACATTGCGTATATCTGAAAATACATACCCCTTTCCAAGTAAATTATAATCAAACATAAATGCTGAAGACTTATCTTTTGAAACTATTAGGTTAGTATAATAGAAATCATTGTAAGTAAGAGTTCTTTCGGCCTTTGCAATATTTTCTTCTATAAAATCAAAGTTATGAAATAAGGCTTCCCAGACAGGATTGCTTTCAGTTGAAGTTTTGCTCTTAATAAAATCAATATTCGCTTTTGTTATTACATCGGTTTCATCATAAAGACTTCCTTTATATGATGAAACAAAGTGTCTTCCCTTACTGTGCAGTTCCTTATACCATTTGGCAATTTGTACTGCAACGTAAATATCATTCAAATCATCTATATTTCCTAGCCGGTAGGTATTGCTTTGTTCAATATCCTCCATCAGCAAAGCGCTCTGAGTAGAAGAAATCAGCTGAATCGTCATTATTCCGAGACTGTTCAGTATATAGTAGTTTTCGATTTCACGACGGTTCGGGTCATTCATAAAATACTTTAACACATAGGATTTATCACCATGTACAACCCGGTATACAGAAATTCCATTTTTGCTGCGGATTTTGGTTTTATAATCGTATTCAATATTCATATTAGAAAGCTCTTTATCAATGATTTTATTCATTATATACCTCGATGATTTACTTTTTTCAATATTATCTGCTAATAAAATCCTTCTATTATCTTTGATTCAGCCAGAGTGGATATCCAGGACTCATTTTCATTCTCTTCGTATCATAATACCTTTCATATACTCGCTGTCGTTGTGAATGTTATAAATAAGTTGTTTTTCTTCTTCGCTGCAACCGATAAGTATTTTTATCTCACTGTCCTTTTTAAGTAAATCTATTATACATATCACAGCATTAACCTTACTGCCGTATGTGCCATACCACACATCAATTCCGCCACCATCTGCTGATGTAGTTCCATCAAGATATCCATAATTAACCGGATATATGAAATCGGGATATCTTGGATGACAGCTATTTTTCGGACGGTCTATCACAATTTTTGATTCAGCTACAAGCTTATCAATTGAACCCCAAAAATCGTTATTTCTCATAGTTGCTTCCTCGCTTCGTTCCATTCTTCAATAAACTGCCGTATGGATTGCTGGCGCTGATTGCGCTCATTGCTGACAGCTTTGAGAGCTACCTTGTATAATCCCTCACCAAGCTGCCACTTTTCAGGTGTTCTGATATAATCACCAAACAGTGCAAAGGCTGCTGCTCCCATAAGATACACATTCGTTATCTCATCAATAGCTGCACCAAGTTCAAATTCCTCTGGTGACATAAAGCGGGAGCTGCCCCACATTCTGCCCATATTATTGGTGTAAGTGGCCTTTGAATAAAAATCAATATCGCAAATCAAGGTTTTCTTTGCGGAAAAGTCATACATAATACTGCCGTCATAAAAGTCAATTGCTATATAGCCTTTATCAATAACATGAGCGTGAAAAGATAGTATATCATCAAATACATTAAGTTTTGTGCTGTATGACATTTGCAGGAACTTTTGCCTTGAACTCGGATACTGTCTTCCCATACATTCTCCGTCTACCCACTCAAATACAACTGCAAAACCACCGCCAACCTCTTCAGCATTAATTAACTTTATCAGATTGGGGTGAGCTAACTCCTGATAAACAGGCTCAGTGTTTTTCAACCTTTTTACGGCATCTTCAAGTGTTCCAGAATACTGTTCTGTCGGCACTCCGGCAAATTTGATGAAATACCTGTCTTTGCCATTTTGTACTCCAAAGCAAATATTGCCGGAATCCTGATCATCATAAGCTTTGAATACTTTACCGTACCGTCTGATAAATGACATATCAAAAGGTGCTTTCAGTTTGTATGGGACATTGTCTATGTATTGAATATAAAAGTCTTTCAAATACCAGGTCGGCACAGGATTGTTCATGTTGTCAAACCAGGTCAGTACATCCTTTGCCTGGTTTTTCATTGTAGTAATTTCTTTTTCGCCAAACGGGACTGCCCAGTAAATTGACGAGAGGGTATTACTTGAAATGTAAAAAGCCAGAAGTTTGAAGAATTCAACGGGAGGTTCACCACCAAAATAACCTCTAAGCTGACCTGTTGCAAAATGCGGACTCGCAGTGGCACTCCACACAATCCGGTTGAATTCTTCCCATGGATCACCGAAATCCGAACGATTAAAATCAATGATTGAAAGTGTATTATCCGGTGAGATTATCATATTGCCCACATGATAATCACCATGCTGATAGCACTGTGGTCTTTCGGAAAGTAGATACCGATTATTTTCAATATAGTCAATGATTTTATCATCACCATCAAACTTTATTCCACAAGCCTTATATTTTTCAATTTTATAGTTTGTTTTGCGGTTAAAGCGTATACTCCATTCTTCCTGCTCTTTTGGAGCAGGGATAGAATGAATCTTCTTAAGCATTTCACCGGATTTTATTCCAAGTACATATTGCTCGGTTTCCGTCAAGTGCGGCAGGGCTATCTCAGCATCCTCGCCGTCGCACCATGTGAGCAGCGAATACACACTCTTTCCATTATCACAAATACCAAAATCCAAAGGCTGCGACATTGGCACACCTAAAGCTGCGACCTGTTTCATCATTTCAAATTCGATCTTTTTTCTTTCATATTCGGATATGTCTGCAACACGCAGGAGCAATCTTCTTCCGTCTGCAGCCTCGATATAATATTTCTTATCGTTTGACCAGCCTTTATTTACAGGATTAATTTTTTTGAAAGAGCTATAGTCTTTTATGTCCTGCATATCATCACCGCCTTTGCCCATAGTTAATACGTTACTCTTTTCTACCTGCTAAATTGATTGCAAAATTAGCAATACTTGCGCAGTACTCTCACATGCCCAATAAAATATTCCTTACTTTTTTATCGTTCTTGTTGCAATGTATTGCGGAGCATACTCCCGCAGGATTCCACAACCTTCTCTATCACGATCCTCGTATAAATCAGTCAGAATAAATCCAGCTTTAAGCTGTCCTCCGATTTGTTCTTCAAGTGAATGTGAAAATTGTATACCTTCATAATTATCTGCCATACGCTTGTATTCTTCTTCATTTCCTTTTAACGGGTTAAACGGCAGTTTATTAACAACTGTAAGAGGAAGCGTACCATCATCATTAAAAAGGAAGTTTAGTCCGTTATCGAAGCCAGCAAGTAAAATTCCATTACTTTTCAGAACACGGTAACATTCATTCCATACATGGTAGACATCTTCAACATAACAATTTGATACAGGATGAAAAACCACATCAAAGCTGCCGTCCTCAAATGGCAATCTCTTCGTCATGTCACCTTTGACGATGTCTATTTTATAACCTTCTCGTTCAGACACAGTTCTTTCTGCATCAAGTTGACGATCCGAATAATCAAATACGGTGCAAGCTGCATCAAGTGCAGTAAAAATCGGCATCTGCTGACCGCCTCCGCTAGCAAGTCCCAACAACTTTTTACCCTTTAACTCTCCAAACCATTCTTTAGGAACATACTTGCAAGGTGTGAGGTAAACACCCCATTCACTTGCTTTTGCTTTTATGTATTCTTCATGACTTATAGGCTGTGACCATTCGCAGCCGTTTTCAGCCCATTTATCCCAGGTTTTTGAATTCACATCCGTATAGTTTTGTTTATACATCAAATAACCTCACTTTCTAGTATTGTAAAAAGCTTTATTATCACAACTAATCTCATACATTGCTCTGTTAGGCATAATGGAGATATGATCTGAATCGATTTTATCTATTAGTACTATTCTCCACATTATAGCAATTTTCCTTTCTATATACTATTATTCTCAAAAAGTTAGCAAAAAAACAACCTTTTACGTGCAAAACCATGTAGTGCAAGCGTTACATGGCACTTTTTGAAAATATATAGCACCTTTATTTATCGCAGCGCACGCTTATTTATTTGCAGCCATACGCTGCGATATGTATCAGTAAAGAAGAAACAGATGTAACACAGACCAAATGCTTTACTCTTAAAATGTATATATCAAGTCTATTAAATAATCTGAAAAAGTGTATACAATACATGTTCCCAATCCTTTGTCACTTTTTTGCCACTATTATCGTTGTGTTTTCCATTCGCCAAACCATTTTAACAGATAAAAAGCCAGCTTTCTTTAACATCGCAATTTGGTTGACAATGGTACAGGGGGTATCAAAGTGATAAAACTCACCATCAGGGATGTTCATTTCACGTCGGAGCCTTGCGTTCTCTGCAAAAAGTTCATCCTCGACTGATTGTTCAGTTACCATATAATCACACTCGATGTATACGCCCTTTAAATTAAGTGCCTTATAGATTTTGGTATATAGCGCAACTTTCTCAGCATGGGTAAAGTGGTGCATTGTTTGAAATGAAATGGCCATATCAAATATGTTTTCGCCCAGGTAAACATCAAAATAATTCCCACAGATTAACTTGATATTCTTATCAAAGTGTTTTTGTCTAAGCTTATCCAGCATTGCTTGTGTTAAATCTATTCCTACAACCGAAACATTAGGGAATCTCTTGAATAACTCATCAAGTTCAAGTCCTGTGCCGCAACCCAAATCAAGAATTGTTTCAGTACTGTCCGGAACAAGCTCTGCCATCTTTATATAACCCTCTTTGCAGCCCTCGACATCATTTAGCATATGTTCATCGTAGCCGTCAACACGAGCGGTAAAAAAATCACTCATCTTTTCGAGTAAAGGTTGTTTTATAGTAGTAACTTCGTATATCCTAGATGTCTCACCCCATGGATGATGTCCGATGGCAATATATCTCCAGCCATTTTTTTCATAATATGAGGTATGATCAGTACAAAGATACAGCTTGTCAAAACCAAGTCTTCTTCCGTCAATTCTCGCGTTTTCCAAAAGCCTTGCTCCTAAAGCGTTACCTCTGGCTTTTTCTTCAACAAAGAGTGCACACAAATATGGAAACAGATCTG
>ENA-UOOK01004314-UOOK01004314.1-fermentation-metagenome-genome-assembly--contig:-NODE-4314-length-15369-cov-5.283140_pt1 | contig 15369 bp, 14 predicted proteins | sample MGYA00245777_ERZ724023 | MGnify/ENA primary metagenome ERZ724023 (study PRJEB28704, sample SAMN03018312) | fermentation metagenome | biome: anthropogenic terrestrial biome; feature: soil; material...
TTATGCAACAGTTTGTGTTACAGCAGGTGGGGAAGCATATATTGAATTACTTTCAGCCGAACCAACAGCTGGTGTAGTTTTAGAAGTTGAAAAAGTTATAACACTTCCAAATAATTCTAAGGGCTTTAAATTTGTGGTAGCTTAAGCAATAATATTTAAAATAACAAAATTAAATTAAAAAAGAAAGAGAGTGTATATATAAATGAATCATTTCGAACAACTTAAAACTGAAATGGGCGAATTAATGAGAATCGCTTATACAAAGAAAGTTCCAGTTTCTTATACAGAGAAAAACTTAACAATTGACGATGTAGAAGAAACATTAAGAGGTAAATTTAGAGAATTATGTGAAGGAACATATGGTTTCCAAAAGAATAAATATGAAATATTCGCATTAATTACAAGTGAAATAGCAGAAGTTTTACCAAAAACAGTTGCTAAAAATATAGAAGTATTTGCAGATGTTAAAACTTACGGACAAGGAGATAAACCTGAATTTACTTTAAAATTAGGTAAGAAGGGTGTAAAGCGTTTTGTTACCGCCGTTGGTTTAGGTGGAATTTACGAAAGAGTTAGATTAGATAAAAGTAAATTTACTGTAAATACAAAAGCATTTGGTGGAGCAGTTTACATTGAATTCGAACAATATCTTGATGGTGCATTTGACTTCTACGAATTAACTCAATTATTAATAGATTCAATTGAACAAACTATTTATGGTGAAATTAAAAAAGCGTTTGATAATGCTATAGCTGGACTTCCTGCAACTCAAAAAGACACAGGTGCTGGAATCGTTGAAGCTTCTTTAACTAAATTAAAAGTTAAAGCTAAAGCTTATGGTGAAAAAGTAGTAATGATTTGTACTGAAACTTTTGCATCTACTATCCCTGCATTAACTGATGGTGATAAAGAAGATAAAAGAGCAGATGGATTCATTAAGAAATATAATGGAATGGATGTTGTAGTTCTTGAAAATGGCGTAGACGAAGATGGTAATTTAGTATTTGCTGATGATACAGCTTATATTTTTGCTACAGGTGGAAATGCTGACGAGAAAATAGTAAAAGTTGCTATAGAAGGTGACACAATAATTAAAGAAGTTGAAAACTCTGATGATTCTATGGAATTCCAAGCATATCAAAAACTTGGTGTTGCAGTATTATCAACCGAAGGATTATTTACATACGTGAATACAAGTTTATCTGAATAATTAAATTAAAAATAATAGACAGTTTGAAATATAACTGTCTATTTTCATATAAAAGAGAATAAAAGAGAGAGGTAAAAAATGGCTGAAAAAATTAAAAAATTAACTGATACTACTATGATTACAATTAGAAACAATTCTGGTGGTGGAGTTTATTTTAAGAATGATATGGGAATTTTACGTGCTTGGGAAAAACCTAATTCTGTTAAGAAGTTGTCTTTATTAGAATTAACGCAAGCTATGTCTCAATATGGCATTTATAAGATGTTTGAAAAGGGTTTGTTAATTATAGAGGATAATAATATAGGTGAAATTAGAGAAATTTTAGGTTTACCTGAATTAGATGAATATGTTTTAACATTAGATGAAGTTAAAGACTTGCTAAAATCTAAGGATTATGATGATTTGAAGAACGTATTGAAATGGAGTAATAAATTTCAAAAAGATACCATAGTTCAAACAGCAATTAGTGAAAAAACATCTGATGCTAATGTTATAAATATTATTAAAGAAATAACAGGTCAAGATATAACTCCTTTAATAATTGATGATAAAGACAATAGAACTGAAACTAAAAAAGAAGTTAATTCAGAAGAAACACGACCACCAAGAAAAAAGAAATAACCAAAGGGGGAATAAAATTTGAACACCCCGTATAGTGAAATATATGAATTGTTTCAAAATAGAATAATCAGAGATACTACGTTTTTCATACAAAATGCAGAACCAACAGAAATTCAACAAGTAGCAGAAAATCGAATGTTACAGTTATTAAATCAGGCAATTTCAAATATTCTATTAATTCCAGATAAAAAGAATTTTGAAGTCAACTTTTTAAATAGAGATGATATCAATTCAACTTTCTTATTTGAATTGATAGATATAGAAAAGCAATTAATAGCTGATTATATGTTTGAAGTTTATGCAAGTGAAGATTACATAACTCGTTGGCAAGCATTAAAACAAAGGTATTTTACTGATGATGAAATTAAAATCGTACTAAATAGCCCAGCTAATAGTTTAAGAGAGTTTACAAATTCTATTGAATTGTTAAAAGTTGAAAATAGAAAAAAAGTTAAAATGTATCTTAGAAGAAATAGGAATGACTGGTCGTACAAATATTTTGACTGGTCATTTAATTAAGTAGGTGATTAATTTGCCTATAGATTACGATTATTTATTTAAATTAAAAGAACATTATGGTAACGGTTTTGTTGAAAGCAGAGAAGAAATAATCTCTGAATTGCAAACCAATATGCAAAAAGAAATCGAAGATAGTCTTATAAGTGAATTTGACTTACGTATTGGAATGCCTGAATATAGACGAACTGCCAAGGTAAATTTTACAAAAGAAATTATTGTGGCAATTAAAGACGAGCGTTATAAAGAACCTGTCTATGACGCATTAGCAATCAGTATATACACAGCCCCGAATGAATGCGATAGTGGTGATTATATTACCATGACTATTCGAGATACCGAAGATGTATATTTAGTTAGAGCTGAGCCAGATAAGAGAAGAAACCATGATAAGTTGATGTTGTTACAATGTCAATACAATGTAAAAATTCTTGATGATGATGGTGTAACCGTTCATAACTATCCAATGTTCTTTCAGGACAACAAGAGTAGACCTCAATTATCAGAAAGAGCCGAAACAGGCATTACAGAAAATTCTACATTCCAAGCATATGTAAGACATGATGATGTATCAAGGCGATTTATAGATGTTACAGGAGCTACGGCAAGTGGAAAATCTAATAAAATTAGCAGGATTATAATAGATGGTTTGGCTTATTCGATAAAAGGTAGTGACCCTGTAACCGCAAGGGGATTGATCACATTAGGATTGGAGTTGGACAATAAAAATCCAAACGACAACCTAGAACTAGGAATTGCAGACTATTGGAATAACGTCAAAGAACCAACAACTCCACCAGAAGATTTAGTGATTAAATGTGAGTGGGATGATTTAGAAATTAATAGCACGAACACATACACAATTGATACTAATAATACTGTTACATGGGGATTGAGTGATAATGGTGTTATAGCAACACTTGGTTTAACAGGTGTTAATGGTCAATGTACAGTTACTTGTCCTTATGATACTAAATTAATTGGTAAAGTAGTTACTTTAACAGCTTATTTGGACTACGGTGCAACAGTAACAAAAGAAATTCCGATTGTTGGATTAATTTAGGGGGTGGGATATGTACGGTCAGTTAAATGAACTTAGAGAAGAGATAATGAATAAAGTTATGCAGAATCAAGACTTGTTAAAATTCCTGTTTTATTGTGATACAAATGATGTATTATCCCAACCTAACCTTAATAGAAATCAACGACAATCGTTGATAGATACACAAATTTTTAAATATAAAAGAATGCCATTGAATAATGAAACGTCTACTAAATGTTTTTTGAGTATGCAATTCGGTAAAGTTGGCAGAAGTATGAAGAATCCATTTTGGATGCAACCATATTTTGAATTTACAATTGTATGTCCAAATGCAATATTAGAAACAAATGTTGGAGATAGGATGCTTGCGATTGAGCAATGTTTAACTGATAGTTTTGAATTTCAAGATGTTGGTAGCGTTGGAACTGTAAGAATTTCTGGTTCAATTAATGAAAATGTTGATTCAGGCTACTCGGCAAGAGTGGTGCAGTTATTTTTTATAGACTGGATTGAAAGAAATGAAAAATAAAATGTCCGATATTGAATTGAATGGACTTCTACTTGCTGGCGAAGATATTGAATACGAGGGATTTTTAGTTAGGAATTATTCAATTGGTGATATATTTAAAAAGATTAAATTAAATAAGTATTATTACTTAACAGGTTTAACAGTTTTAACACCTCAAGATATGTTAGAAGGAATTAAACCTGAAGATATAGATAAGTTAAAAGTTTACGATATACTTCTTAGCTATCCACATTATAATCAAATGTTTATTGAGTTTTTAAATACTTTTACGTATTTAGAATGGAAGAACGGTGAATGGAATGATTTTGTGGCTTATGATGATGATAAGAGGTATAGAATAAACGAAAATAGATTCAATGGATTAATGCAATTAGTTAAGAAGATGTATGTTGTTAATAGGGGTAGCAAAGATAGTTCGGATGAACTTGATCCTAGTTTGGCAAAAAGTGAAGAAGCAAGAAAAATGGTTGAAGAATTCATTGAGTTTGAAAATAATAAAAATGGTAATAAAGAAAAAGGCACAATAACTTTAATGGGTGTCGTAAATGGAGTTTGTTCTCAAGGTATTGGATATAACTTATTTAATATATGGGATTTAAAAATGTATCAATTGATGTCTCAATATTTTGGTGTTGAACAAGATAAAAATTATGATTACATTATGAATTCAGTATATCAAGGAGTTTGGGATACTAAAAAGAATAAAATCAATTATAACGATATTCATTGGGCAAAAGATTGTTTATAAATTAAATTAAAAAAGAAAGAGAGTGAAATAAATGCCTATTACAAACACACTTAAAGACTTTGTTATAAAAGGTATAAAAGATTTAAGATTTTATGATGCTAACGGCGAATTTGCTGGTAAATTACAATATCTTAGTGATATTAACATTTCAGACACAACTGCGAAGGCACAACTTCGAGGGGGCTTGAATAACCCTGTTTTAATGACAATAGAAGGGGATAGGGATGTCCAGCTTACCGCAAATAATAGCACATTAGGAATGGATCAACTTTCATTAATGTTAGGAAATAAAGTTGTAGTAAAGACTGTAATGACACCAAAAGATGAAAAAATGGTTGCTATATCTGGCACAACTGCTACATTAAGTGGCACTCCTGTTTTATCGGAAAATGTTACTGTATTTTTAAGTAATGCAAATGGCGAAGATGTTCAAAAGCTTACCAAAACAAGTTCAGCCCCTACCGCTGGACAATTCAGTATAGCTGGAAAAATAATTACGCTACCTGCTGGGGTTAGTGGCGTTTTGAATTGCTATTATTTTGAATCCGTTGAAGCTGAACAATTATCAGCTAGTGCAACTGGTACAGGAATTTATAAAGCATATGCAAAATGCTTATTACAAAGTATTAGTAATAAGAGATTATATGCTGGTGATATAGTAATGAATAACGTTACTTTGACAAAAGACTTTAATATTGGTGGTTCAAACTCTGCCGATGTTCCTGAATCTTCTCAAATTGTATTAGACCTTTTAACTTTAAATGGTTTAGCACCTTACGTTATAAACTGCTATGAAATAGCATCATCTGAAGAACTTTAATAGATTGGCGTGATATAGTTGAAGTATAAAATAACAAAAACTTACAATGGAAGTGTTGAATTGCCTTATGGTGATAAATTAGTTACGTTAACTGATAAAAATAATTCTATTATATTGACCGAGCAAGAATATAAATCTATTCCAAAACATAAGCAGTATTTACTTATGAATGGTTTTATATTTGTAGATTTTGTAGAAGAAACAAAAGAAGAAAAAGAACAAAAAGTTAACAAAAAATAAATTAAAATCAGGAGAAATAGATTTCGTCTAGCTAACGAAATTGAAAAGCGATAATGCTTAAATCGTTTTTCTCCTTATTTAAATTAAGCGAATTATAAATAGCAAATAATTCAGAACAATACTTATTTTCAAGATAGTAGAATTCTGAATTTTATTATGTTGAAAGGAAGTATTATAAATGGCAAGAAGATATAAATATGATGAAGTAGTAAAAATAATTGAAGATAAAGGGTGTAAATTGGTATCTCAAGAATATAAAAATAACCAAACTAAAATGGAAGTGTTGTGTTCTTGTAAACAACATACGTTTTGGGTTAATCTAAATGCATTTATAAATGGGAAAGTTATATGTGATGAATGCATGGTTGCTAAATCTGGAAAAAAGATTTGGAATATTGACATGATAAGAAAATATGCAGAAAGTAAGGGCGTAATATTATTATCTAATGAATATAAAAATTTTAAAACTAAATTAAGTTTTAAGTGTAAAACTTGTGGAAAACCGTATGAAACAGATTTAGATACATTTATGCAAACCAAAAAATATACTTGTAATGCCTGTTCCAGAAAACGAGCAGGAGAAATGAAACAATTTAGTTATGATGAAGTTAAAAAAGTAATAGAAGAATTGGGTAGTGAATTATTAAGCGAAGAATATATTGATTCACAAACACTTCTTAAAGTTAGATGTACAGATTGTGGAGAACCTATTTATGTTAGTTTTGCAAATATAAATCATAGAAAAACAATTAGATGTGTAGAATGTGGATATAAATATAGAAGCGAAACATATCGTTTTACAATAGATGAAGTTAGAGAAATAATAGAATCTGACGAGTCTGGTTGTAAATTATTAAGCACAGAATATAAAGGATACAGAGAAGAATTAAAAATATTATGTGGATGTGGAAAAAACGTAATAAATACAACTCTTGAGCTTTTTCAAATGAGGAGTAAAAAATATTGTCCTGATTGTGGTGGACAAATTAAGTGGGATTTAAATTTAGCTAAAAAATATGTATTAGAAAATTCAGATTGTGAACTTTTAGCAGATGAATACATAAGTACAAAAACTAAAATGCCCTTTAAATGTGGATGTGGAAATTTATTCTACACTGATATCAGTACGTTCATTTATAAAGATAAACACCAATGTAACCAGTGTTCGAGTGAACATTCAATGTTACAATTAAAATGTCATGATTTTTTAGAAAGCAATAATATTGAATATTTATCAGAAAAAACATTTGAAGATTGCATAAATCCTTTAACAAATGTTAGATTGCGATATGATTTCTATTTACCTAATTACAAAGAAAAAGGCTTGTTAATCGAAGCAATGGGGATTCAGCATGAGAAACCAATTAGATTTTATAATGCAATTACAGAAGAAGAAGCCATAATAAAATTTGAACAACAAAAATATCGTGATGAACTAAAAAGAAAATATGCAGAAGATAACGGAATAGAACTATTATACATATGGTATTATGAATTAGACAACATACCAGAAATCCTAACCACCAAACTAAAATTAAATTAAAAGCACGACATAAAAATCGTGCTTTATTTTTTAATGCAATAAAAGCGAAGTTTTATCATATTAACAACCTAATAAATCGAAACTTTTATTAGGTTAAATTTCAACAATTAAATTAAAAAGGAGAAATTAAAAGATGGCTAAAAAAATGAAAGCAATAGATATAATTAATTCATCAAAGCAAGTGTTCTCAAAAAAGAAGATAATTATAACAGATATTGAAAATCAAGAATACGAATTAGAAATACAAGAAAAATTAGACGAAAGCACATTAGCTAGTTTGGTATCTGAATTAACAATAAGATCGGAAGAATTTAAAAAGTTAAATATTGAATTTGATATGATATTAAATATTTATATATTAATAATTAAACATTTCACAAATATAAAGTTTAACAAATATAAAGTTTTGACAAAACAAGTAGAACATGAAACAGAATTAATAAAAGCTTTGATAAATATGAATTTGTTAGATCAAATCCTAAATAATTTTGATGAAAATTCTATTAAAGATTTAGAAAAGCTATTCGATAAATATCCAAAACAAATGAGTCAAGTCACTGAAAATATAGCTATGGAAGAAGTGATTGAGGATGCCGACATTTAGAAATTTAAACGATTATTTTAACTATGCAAATAACAAACTAATCAAACCAATATTATCTGAAATAGCTGATAAAACATTAATAGAATTAAAAAATACTGTTCAGGAAAAGTTATATGATTCATATACACCAAAACTTTATGAAAGAACATATGAATTATTAGATTCTATTTCAAAAACAAAAGTATATCAAGAAGATGGATTTTATAAAGTTAAAATATTTTATGATACAGATAAGATATTTCCACATATTAGAAGTGCTAAAGAAGGATACAATGCTCATGCATTGAGTGACGGTACGGATATTTCAGACAGCATTCCTTTTATGGTCGAGTACGAATATCCGTATGGCGAATATAAAACAGAAAACGGTATTCATGCAATAGATGACGTTAAGGATTGGATTAACAGAGAATTTAATAAATTATTTATTAAAAAACTCAAAGAAAAAGGAATTAAATGTAAATAATATGACACGTTAAATCAACGTGTCTTTTTTAATGCAATAAATTAAAGAAAGAGAGTTGATAACGTGGCAGATGATTTAAATATTGTACTTGGTACGAAGATTGATGATAGTAACAAATCGGTAACTGAAATAAATAAACAAATAACAGATTTAAGTACAAAAATAAAATCATTAAAAATTAACATTGATGTAGATGATAAAATAATACAAGCATTACATAATAAAATTGATAATCTTAGACAACAATTTAATCTTAATATAGCTTTTGACGCTAATAATAAAGAAATTACAGAAACAGCAAAAAATGTTAAAAAAATTGGTGACGAGGTTGACAATAGTAATAAAAAATTATTAGCACATGAAAAATATTTTAATTCTATATCAAAAACAGTTTTAACATTAAGAGAAAATATGTCTAATTTATCCATAACCAAAGGATTAGATGTAAGTTCTTTTGAAAGTGATTTTGATAAAATTCAAAGTTTAATGTTTAATATGAAAAATATGAACATAGATTCTGATGCATACGCCCAAGCTAAAGTTGATTTAGATGGTATAATAAAGAATGTTCAATATAAATTAACATTGGACAAAAATGAATTAAGTCAATTAAAAAGTAAAGAAAATATTTATGCGAGAATAAATAAACAATTAGCAAATTTAAAAGATATAACAGTTAAAAATGACAAATACGACACTTCACAATACAGAGAGTTGGTAAGTGGTTATAATGATGTAGTAACTGCACTTAAAAATGGAAGTATATCTATAGATGAAGCGGATACAAAATTTAAAAAACTTTCTGCAACAACTAAAGATTTCGAGGTAAACGCAAAAAAAGCTAGTAATACGACCAATGCATTCTCTGCAACTTTTAAAAGATTTATCTCATATTTTTCCATATATAAAACTATCGAATTAACAAGAAGAGCAATAACAGAAATGGCTTCTACTGTAACCAAGTTAGATACTGCAATGTATAATATTCAAATGGTTACAGGTGGTACAAGGAAAGAAACAGATCAATTGATGTTATCCTATAATAAGTTAGGAAAAGAATTAGGTGCAACAACGATAGAAGTTTCTACAAGTGCTAATGAATTTTTAAGACAAGGTAAATCTATCGAAGAAACTAATACTTTAATTGAAAATGCAATGATATTATCTAAAATAGGTATGATATCGTCTGCTGAATCTACTCAATATCTTACAAGTGCTATGAAGGGATATAATGTTGAAGTTTCAAAGTCGCTAGATATTGTAGATAAGTTTTCTGCTGTGGACATGGTAAGTGCTACTTCTGCTGGTGGTATAGCAGAAGCTATGTCAAGAACAGCTTCTTCTGCGAGATTAGCTGGAATAGAAATTGACCGTCTAGTAGGATATATTGCTTTAGTTGGTGAAGTAACGCAAAAAGACATGGCATCTGTAGGAGAATCTTTTAAAACTATATTTTCAAGAATGGGAAATGTTAAATTAGGACAATTCGTAGATGAAGATGGAAATGACATAACAACTCAAATCAGCGATGTTGAAAAAGTTTTAAGTAAAGTAGACATAAAACTTAGATCAAGTGCTACTGAATTTAGAGATTTTGGATTAGTATTGGATGATGTAGGGAAGAACTGGAAATCATTTAACGATGTAGAGAAAAATGCGATAGCAACCACGTTTGCAGGTAGAAAAAATGTCTCATGCTTGAATATACAGTAATGTATAAATGTCGTGGTATATAAATTACATTAGAAGGTGACCATATCGGGAAAACTCTAGGGATAGACAATTCCGAGGTAAGGCTGAAAATGTATTAAATGTTAGGGGTAACATTTAAAGGGTGATAAAAATAAGAAGATTCACAGAAAAAGAAATTAAAAATATTATAATTGATTATAAAAATAATATGACTTTTAATGAAATGTCTATAAAATATAACAGAGATTCGGCTGTTATATTAATGAAGTTGGTTGAACTTGGAATACATACTAAAAAAAATAGAAGATGGACTAAAGATGAAATTGAATATCTTAAAAATAATTATGCTTTGACAGATTGGGAAGAAATTTTAGAAAACTTACCAAATATGACAAAAGAGCAAATAATAACAAAAGCATATAAATTAAAAATAAAACGAGATATTTTCTTTTGGAATGATGAGGATATTCAAATTCTAAAAGAAAATTATTATTTATTAGAGATTTCTGAATTGCGTGAATTACTAAATAATAAATTTACAGAAATTGCGATATACTCAAAAGCTAATGTCTTAGGTTTGAAGATAAGAGAATTTTGGGATGATGAAGAAATACAAATATTAAAAGATAATTATTATAATTTAGAAATAGAAGAAATATGCAAATTACTTCCTAAAAGGAACAAAGAATCTATTCGGTCATATGCTCATAAATTAAAATTAATACATAATAATAAATCTATATGGAATGACGAAGAAGTAGAGTTTATAAAACTACATTGGGAAAATAAAACAGACGATGAAATGTCAAAAATTTTAAATAGAACATTTAGAAGTGTAAAGTGGAAGCGTGAAACACTTGGATTATTTAGAAATACCGAAGCTGGTATGTATAATAGTTTATCAGAATATATTAGAAAAAGAAATAAACAATGGAAAATAGATTCTATAAAACAATGTAGTTATAAATGTATATTATCAGGAAAGAGATTTGATGCAATTCATCATTTATATGGAATGAATTTAATTATAAACGATACGTTAGATTTTTTAGAAGTGGAAATAAAAGATGAATTTAATGATTATACTGAACTAGAATTAAATCAAATTTTAGTTCAGTTTTTTATTGAGCAATCCAAACATCCTTTGGGAGTATGTTTAACCGAAGAAATACATAAAGATTTTCATAATAAATATGGCTATGGGAATAATACTGAAGCTCAATTTAATGAATATGTAACAGAATATAAAAATAAATTAAAAAACCCCTAACTAGATACATTTTCTTCAACCGTAACGACTATATACTGTAATAGTGATATTATGGTTTACGTCACCAATCCTTTGTTTAAAGGATTAAGATAGAGTCTGAACTGTACTTATAATCTATTTACTAAGAAGGTACAGAATTAAGAAGAAATTCTTAATCGCCATATATTATTTTATGGTTAGTAAATTATTTTTAAAATAATTGAAGTAACAAATTAATGAGACAACGTGAAAACTTTTTGGTACTTATGGATAATTACGGCACAGCTTTAAAATATGCAGAAACTTCTTTAAATTCTGCTGGAACAGCTATGGAGAAGTTTGGTATATATCAAGAGTCTATTGAAGCTAAAACAAATAGATTAAAAACTTCATTAGAACTTTTAGCTACTAAAACACTTGATTCATCATTAATTAAAGGTATAGTAGATTTAACTACAAGTATTATCAATTTGATTAATAATATAGGTGGTTTAATTCCTGTTACAACAGCATTAGGAACAGCATTTTTAATATTTAAAAACCAAAGTTTCGCTATAGGCGTTACGACTTTAGCTAATAAAGTTTTAGGATTAAAAATAGCTGTCGATACTACAACAAAAAGTGTTATTGCATTGAGTATTGCTGAAAAAGCAACCATAGCTGGTGTTGTTGTTGCTGGAATTATAGCGATTGCTGGTGCTTATAATTTTTTAGCTGGACGGGCTGACAAAGCAAAAGAAGCCGTAAGTACATTATCTGGAGAATTAAAAGATTTAGAGTCTAATAGTTCTAATATTGAAAGTTTAGGTACGCAATATTTAGAATTAAAAGTTAACGAAGATAATTTAAATACCGAACAACTTCGAGAATATTATGACACTCAAAATAAATTAAAAGAATTAATGCCAGAACTAAATGGATTTGTAAATGAACAAGGTAATTTTATTATTGAAAATGTAGACAGTTTAACTGATTTAACTTCTGTTCAAAGAGAATTTATTAAATTAAAACGTGAAGAATTAGCTCTTGCTTCTAAAGAAAATATGGGAAATACAGTTAGTTCTTTAGAAAACGAGCGAAAAAAATTAAGCTATTACGAGAGTTTACGAAATTCTAAAGTAAGTTTAGGTAGAAGTGATTCTGAAATTGAGAATGTTGATAAGAAAATAAAAGAAACTGCTGATAAAGTAAAGCAATATTTTAATGAAATGTCGGATAGTGTATTAAATTTTACGACTGGAACTGAAGAATGGGCAAAATTAACAGAGGATAAAGCCAATGCTGTACGGGAAGTATATTCGGGTTTAAATGCCCAAGCAAAAGAGAATCTTGCTAAACAATTAGAAGAAGGTACTTTTAATGCACAGCAATTTATAGATATTTTAACAAGGCTTTATGATGAATCAAACAAAGTTACACCTGCAATCACAACACAAAAAACAGAATTTGTAAAATTACAAGAAGCTTATTCGAGTGGCAGTATAACTTTAACCGAATATACTGCACAATTAAAAGAATTAAACAAAGAAAATCAAGCATATAAAGTAGAAATAAACGATTTAGCTATCGTACAAGAATATTTAGGTGGAGTTCTAGAAAAAGTTACAAACAACCAAAGTCTCTCAAAAGACGAGGTCGAACAACTTTGCGAATTATATCCTGAATTAGAGAGTGCAATATATGAAACAGCCGATGGCTGGACAGTTGAAAGCGATGTTCTTAATCTTGTAAACGATGATATTACAAATTTAAAAGATGCTTATGTTAATGCACAAAATGCAATGACTTCAATGAATCAAGAAGGGACTCTTAAACGAATAAACCTTACTCTTGAAGAAATTAATGCATTACAAACACAAGCAGAATTATTAAATCAAATTAATAATCAAGGTAAGAAAATTGTAGGTAAGCCAGCGCCATATAAAAGTGATTATAGAGATAATAATCTAGTCAAACAATCTATGGATTTGCAAACTGGAAAAGCTATATTATATTCTGATGTTCAACCTGTAATTGATTACATGTCGGCAAAAAAAAGTATTGAAGAAATACAAAAAAGAGTATCGAACAATTTAAATACATCAGCTCTTAAATCAGAATCTAAAAAAGACAAAAAAGACAAAAAAGATAAATGGCTTGAAGCATTTCAAGAAGAGCATGATAAACTTCAATATGAACGTGATAAAGATGTAATATCAACACAACAATATTATGATAAATTAAAATCTTTAAATGATAAATATTTTGCTGGTAGAGCTAAATACGTTGAACAATTTCGTCAATACGATTTAGAATTATACAACCTGCAAAAACAATTAGCAGAAAAACGTATTAAAGATAAAGAATTTGAAATTTCTCTATTAGAATTTTCAGGTGGAGAAGATACACTAACCAAACAAATTGCAACTTATCAACAAATGCAAGATGAAATCCATAATTTAGCCGAGCAAGCACGTAAACGTGGTTTATCCGAAAACGATGAGTATATCCAGCAATTACGGACACAGTGGATGGATTACGCAAACAACATTGCAACTTTGGAATCAGCATCATTTGACAATTCAAATAAAGACATCGACAGAAATATAACGCAACTTGAATTAGAGCAACAACTTCACAAAGAAAATTCAGAAGAATACATCACTATTGAAAATAAAAAATATGATGCAATTCTCAAACGAGAAACTCTACTTCAAAATGAAATAGCACGATTGCAAGCTATCGGAACAAATTCATCAAAAGAACAAGCCGAATCTCTAATTGATGCCTACTATGACACAGTATCCGAACGTTATAGCATAATAGAAAGTATGCAATCTGCACAAATTGAAAAATTCCAAAATCAAATAGAAGAATTAGAAAAACAGAAATCTGCAATTGAAGATTTACACGATTTTACAATGCAGATGATTGAAGCAGAACTCAAAGCTAAAAAAGAATCTATTCAAAGCGATATAGACGGTATTGAAAAGGTATTCAATGCAAAGAAACAAGCATTAAAAGATGAACAAGATACCCGTAGTTATGACAAAGGTTTAACGGAAAAAACTTCAGTTGTAGCCGATTTAGAAAATCAACTCGCCCTAATCAAAAACGATGAAACTGCAATAGCTAAACGTAAACAATTAGAACAAGAACTTGCTGATGCGAAAGAAGATTTGACACAATACCAATATGACCACTCAATAGAATTAGCCGAAAACGCATTAGACAAAGAATTAGAAATACAAAAGTCAAAATTAGAAGAAGAAATATTCGAACTTGATGACACTTTATCTAATGAAGTAACAATGCGAGAACTAGCAAATAAACGTATTGAAAAAAGTGGAGAAAAGTTAAAGAATCAACTAATTGCTCACGCAAAAGAATATGGTACATTTACAATCGAAGAAGTTACCAATGCTTGGGATATAGCTGGTAGTGCAGTAGATGATTTCAATTTAAAACAATTGGATTTATTAGATACTTTAAAATTAGTGGCAGATAAATTAAAAGAAGTTCAAGCTGATTTAAAAGCAGTAGAAAGTCAAAGTGTAAGTGATTATGCAAGTTCAATTGGTGCAAGTACATCTTATAAGAAAAGCGATGCTGAAAAACATGCTCAAATGGTGGCTAATGCAAAAGCATGGACATCTGCAAGTAATGAGAAAAAATTAGAGCTAGAATCTGAAAATCAAAAGTTAGGTAAAGAATTAGGGTACACCTATGATCCACAAACGGGAATATGGTATAAAAAGAATGGCATGAGAGCATATCATACTGGTGGTATTGTAGGTGGAAACAATTATGCAACAAAGTCAACTGAAGAGTTAGCTAAATTGTTAAAAGGTGAATTAGTAATAACACCACCACAAGCTGACAAAGTTATGGATATGATAACTAATAATTCTAATAGTAATATCAATATAAGCATGCCAATAGTAATAGAAGGCAATGCCGACTCTGACACAGTAAAATCATTAGAAAAACAAGTAGGTAAAATAGCAGATACAGTAATTGAAAAGCTAACTACTGCCAGAAATAATACTGGATTCAAAAAGAAACCAAAATTTGTTTAATAAACTAAGGGGCATGATAAAATGTCCCTTT
>ENA-UOOK01004315-UOOK01004315.1-fermentation-metagenome-genome-assembly--contig:-NODE-4315-length-15368-cov-4.850846_pt1 | contig 15368 bp, 13 predicted proteins | sample MGYA00245777_ERZ724023 | MGnify/ENA primary metagenome ERZ724023 (study PRJEB28704, sample SAMN03018312) | fermentation metagenome | biome: anthropogenic terrestrial biome; feature: soil; material...
AGGACTTCGCCGCTTTGGTTGGAGTGCTGTTGCGGCTTCGCCGGTTGGCCGGCTTGGCGTTGGGTTGAGGCTGCTCGGCCAGTCGGGCTGGCGCAGCAGCGCGCCATAGCCCATCGCTTCCATCGCACGCTCCGCCACCAGCGCGACAGGCGCGCGGTTGGCGAAGCCGACCACGCCGAGCAGCAGCACCGCGATCATCAGCAGCACGTAGGGGGCGGAGCCGCGGACGATCTCGCCGATCTCCGGGTGCAGCAGGGGCTCGCCGCCGGTCACGCTGACCACCGGGGCGCCGGCCTCGCGCGCCGCGGCCGCGGCGTACTGCGTTTCGGGGCACTGCTCCTTCTGCCACGCGCACAGAATCGCACGCGAGGAATTCACCACGGCGCCCAGCCCCTTCTGATCGAACGCCGGGGCGACGTCATCCGCCCCGCCGCCCTGCGCGCCATAGCCCGGCACCAGGAAGAACGTCCCCGGCAGGGCACTGCGCAGCTCGGCAAGCTGCTCCGGATAGGTGGCGCCCACCACGGCGCCGACCCCGGAATATCCGTGCTTCCCGGGCAGGGAAGCACCCCACTCCTCGCACATCAGGCCCATCGTGTAATAGACGGTGTTCCCGCCCTCCAGCCTCTGATTCTGCAGCTCGCCCGAGGATGGGTTCGAGGTCTTGGTTAAAACGAAAATGCCCCGGTCCTCTTTTTCGCACAGGGAGAGCAGGGGATTGATTCCATCCGAGCCGAGATAACCGTTCACGGTGAGCGCGTCTCCGCCGAACGGGACGAAGCGTTCCCCCTCCACATCCACGCTGCCCAGATGGGCGGCGGCGTAGGCCTGCATGGTGGTGCCGATGTCGTTGCGCTTCCCGTCCGTAATCACGAAAAGGCCTTTTCCGTGCGCATAGGCGATGGTGTCGTGGAGCGCCCTCATGCCAGGCCAGCCGTACATTTCGTAATAGGCGCACTGCGGCTTCACCGCCGGAACGATCCCGCACAGCGCGTCGATGATGCCCTTGTTGAACGACAGGATCGCGGCCGCGGCCCCTTCCAGGTTCCTGCCGTGCGCTTCATAAGCCGCCTCGCGCAGATACCGCGGGATGTATTCCAGCTTAGGGTCCAGCCCGGCGGCTGTGGGATTTTGTTTTTCGATGATTCCTTCGATCAGTCTGTCCAGTGACATGAAAACGCCTCCGGTTTTTCAGTATTGTAAACGATTTTCCCGCGGCAGACGGTCAGCTTGACCCGCCCGGTCAGCGTCATGCCGTGAAACGGCGTGTTCCGGCTTTTTCCGTGCAGGCGCTCCCGGTCCACGACCCATTTTTCCTTGGGGTCGAACAGCACAAGGTCAGCCGCTCCTCCCGGGCGCAGGCTTCCCGCCGGAATCCCCAGGATCGCCGCCGGGATCGGCGACATTTTTGCGATCAGCTGCGCCAAAGAAAGAACGCCGTTTTCCACCAGGAAGGTGATCCCGGCGGCAAGCGAGGTCTCCATGCCGACGACGCCGTTCGGCGCGGTGAGAAAGTCGGATTTTTCCCGCGGCGTGTGAGGGGCGTGGTCGGTCGCGACGGCGTCGATCGTCCCGTCTGCCAGAGCCTTCTGAATCGCGAGGCGGTCGCGCTCCGTGCGCAGCGGGGGATTCATGCGGAAATCCGCGTTCCGCGTCAGCAGGGCGCGCTCGGTCAGCGCGAAATAATGGGGGGCCGTCTCCGCCGTGATCCTCGCGCCCCGCTTTTTCGCGTCGCGGATCATCCCGGCGGAAACCGCGGTGCTGACATGGCAGATGTGAATCGGAACGCCGAGCGATTCCGCGAGCGCGATGTCCCTCGCCGTGCCGCAGTCCTCGGCCGCGGCGAGGGTGCCCCGCACCCCGAGCTCCCGGCTGATCTCCCCCTCGTTCATCAGGCCGCCCGCAAGGGACAGGTCCTCGCAGTGGGAGACGATCCTGCGGTGCAGGCCGGCCGCAATGCGAAGCGCCCGCGCCATCAGGCGCGTGTCAGTCACGGGGCGTCCGTCGTCGGAAAACGCCACAGCGCCCGCTTTTTTCAGCGCCGCAAGATCGCACAATTCTTCGCTTTTCAGGCCCTTCGTGATGGCCGCCGCCACATAGACCCGGGCGTCGGCGCTTTCCGCCTTTTTCAGGATGCCCGAAACCGTTTCCGGCGAGTCCGCGGCGGGGTTCGTGTTCGGCATTGCCAGCAGGCTCGTGACCCCGCCCGCCGCCGCGGCCCGGCAGCCCGAAAAGACATCCTCTTTTTCGCAGAAGCCGGGGTCGCGCAGGTGGACGTGCATGTCCACAAGGCCCGGCGCGGCAACCAGTCCGCCGCCGTCGACCACCCGGGCATCTTCGCAGGAAATCCGTCCACCCGCCTGCTCCAGCGTTCCGCCGCCGATCAGGATGTCTCCGGTTTCATCCCGCCCGCAGGCGGGGTCGAGAATCCTTGCGCCCCGAATCAGTAATTTCTCCGCCATTCGCATCATCCTCCGCGCCGTCTGATCGTCTGATCTTTTTTTATTATACAATATTCCCGCCCGTCCGTAAACAGCGGGAAACGCCGTCAAAGAACCAGCTGCGCCGTAATGGCCAGCAGCTCGCGCATGTAGCACGCGGAAAGAATGTGCCACGGCGTCCTGGCGTACACCGCCGACGGGGTAAGGCCCATCTTTTTAGCAACCAGCCCCGCCCGGAACTGGTGGTACTCGTCGGTGACGATCGCGACGGAGGTTCCCAGACGGTGCTCTCCCAGGATTTTCCTTGTATTCGCCAGGTTTTCCGCCGTGCTTCCGGAGGTATCCTCGACATAGATGCGTTCCGGGGCGATCCCCTTTTCGACCAGCTTGTCCCGGATGACGGAAGCCTCGCTCACAAGCTCCCCTTCGCCCTGCCCGCCGCTCGCGACGCACGCGGCATCCGGGTTTCTGGAGAGCCACTCCCCGGCGGCGTCGATGCGGGCCCACAAGTCGAGGCTCGGCTCCGTCCCGCGCACCTGGCTGCCCAGCACGACCGCCGTCTCCGTTCCCTTCGGCGCGGAAAAGGCGGCGCCCGCCATCAGGCCGGTCAGAACCGCAGCCCACGCAAACCCCGCGAGAAACAGGACGGCCAGCGCCCGGTTTGCAAAAAGGAACGGGCGAAGGCGCCCCCGCCGCTGCGCCAGGGCGCGCAGCCGGGGAAAAGCGCAGAGCCAGAGCAGGAGGAACGCACACACGGCCATCCCCAGAACGTTCCCGATATTGACAACCCTGACGAAAGCCGGAATCAAAAACCAGATAAACCCCGCCGAAAAAAGCAAGGCAAGAATTCCCTTCAGCACTTTCATCCAATTCCCCCTTTGCATATTCACACTTTTGCCTCGATTATCTTATGATATCATCATCAAAAGGCAGATTTTCCACAGCAAAGCTTTCAAACGTGCAAAACCCATCGCAGGACTTTACTCCCTTTTACGACGTAACTGATCAAGCCTTTGAAATACACGGAGCGCCCGCCGATGTTTCCGCAGGTATCGAAAGCTTTGTTTCTTACGCCGTGAGGTTATTGTTATTATAACAGGAAACGGAAGACTCCGGCAAGGGGCTGTCTTTCGCCCGGAGAGAGAAAACGAAGCCGGAAGAAAGAAATTTCTTGTACTTTTGAACAAACCGGCAGAAGTTTTTTCCCGCGATTTCTCCGCGGTGCCCTCCCGGCGTTATTGACTTTAACTGATTAAAGCAATATAATAAAATTATTACACAATTCTTTCATTGGAGGTAAGTTTATGAAACGCGTTTACAACTTCTCTGCGGGTCCTTCGATGCTGCCCGAAGCGGTTCTGCGCCGCGCGGCGGACGAAATGTTAGATTACCAGGGCAGCGGCCAGTCAGTGATGGAGATGTCCCATCGATCTAAAACTTTCGAAGGAATCATCACCTCCGCGGAGAAGCTGCTTCGCGAAGTCATGAAGATTCCAGACAATTACAAAGTGCTGTTTCTTCAGGGCGGCGGCTGGTCGCAGTTTGCGATGGTTCCGATGAACCTGATGACAAAGAGCAACAAGGCCGACTTCGTCATCACCGGCCAGTGGGCCGCCAAGGCGCAGCAGGAGGCCTCCCGCTATGGCACGGCCAACATCGTCGCCTCCTCGAAGGACAAAACCTTCACCTATATTCCAAAGCTCAACCCTTCCACGTTCTCGCCCGATGCGGATTATTTCTACATCTGCCTGAATAACACGATCTACGGCACCAAATACCACATGCTTCCGGAAACCGGCAGCGTGCCGCTGGTGGCGGATGTTTCCTCGTGCATTCTGAGCGAGCCAATCGACGTCGGCAAATTCGGGCTGGTGTTCGCGGGTGCGCAGAAAAATATGGGCCCCGCGGGCCTTACCGTGGTGATCGTGCGCGAAGACCTGATCGGCCGTGCGATGGAGATCACCCCGACGATGTTCAATTACAAGACCCATGCCGACCACGGCTCCCTGTTCAACACACCGCCGTGCTATTCCATTTATGTGTGCGGCCTCGTTCTGGAGTGGCTGAAAAACGAGATTGGCGGGCTGGAAAACATGAAGGCCATCAACGAGGAAAAAGCGGGCATGGTCTATAATTTTCTGGACCAGTCCAAACTGTTCCGCGGAACGGTCGTGAAAGAGGACCGTTCGCTGATGAACATCCCGTTCGTGACCGGCGACAAGGATCTGGATGCCAAATTCGTCAGTGAGGCGGAAGAAGCCGGGTTTGTCAACCTGAAAGGCCACCGCACGGTGGGCGGAATGCGCGCCTCCGTTTACAACGGCATGCCGGTGGAAGGCGTGGAAAAGCTGGTCGAATTCATGAAAGATTTTGAAAAAAGGAACCGCTGACCCATGCGGCAGCCGAAAAAGAAAGACAGCAGGTGAAAAATCGATGTATCGCATCAAAACATTGAATAAAATTTCCGCTGTGGGCACATCCCGCTTTGGCAGCGGATATGTCTGCGGCGACGCGGAAGACCCGCACGGGATCCTCGTCCGCTCCGCTTCCCTGCACGAAATGGAGTTTCCCAAGTCCCTTCTGGCCATCGCGCGGGCGGGCGCGGGCGTCAACAACATTCCGATCGACCGGTGCAGCGAAAACGGCATCGTGGTGTTCAACACCCCGGGCGCGAACGCGAACGCCGTAAAGGAGCTGGTCATCGCCGCCCTGTTCCTGACTTCCCGCAAAATCGTGCCGGCCATGGAATGGGCCAAAACCTTGAAGGGCAGCGGCGCGGAAGTAGGAAAACTGGTGGAAAAGGGAAAATCCAATTTCGCCGGGCCCGAGATCCGCGGAAAACGCCTTGGCGTCATCGGTCTCGGCGCGATCGGAATCCTGGTGGCCAACGCGGCCAACGCCCTCGGGATGGAGGTTTACGGTTACGACCCTTACCTTTCCGTCGACGCGGCATGGGGCCTCTCCCGCTCCGTCAGACATGCGCGCACGCTGGATGAGATTTTTGCGAACAGCGATTATCTGACGATCCATGTGCCGCTGAACCCGGACACCAAGAACCTCATCGATTCCGAAGCGATCCAAAAAATGAACGACGGGGTCAGGGTTCTGAACTTCGCCCGCGGCGGCCTGGTGAATACCGAGGCCGTGCTTGCCGGGCTGAAAAACGGAAAAATCAGCGTTTACGCCACTGATTTCCCATCCGACGACCTGCTCGGCGTGGATGGCGTGCTCGCCGTTCCGCATCTGGGCGCTTCCACCCCGGAATCGGAGGACAACTGCGCCCGCATGGCCGCCGACGAGCTGAAGGATTACCTGGAAAACGGCAACATCCGCAATTCCGTCAACATGCCGTCCGTTTCCATGCCCCGCGACCATTCCGTGCGCGTGTGCGTCCTTCACCGCAACATCCCGAACACCATCAGCCTTCTTTCCGGCGCGCTGGCGCAGACCGGCATCAACATCGAAAACATGCAGAGCAAATCCAGAAAGGATTATGCCTATGCGATCCTGGATGTCACCGGCGAGCCGGATGCCAAAACGATGGAAACGCTGGAACAGCGCAGCGAGATCATCAAGATCCGAGTGATCCGGTAAATTCAACCCGCTGCGGAACAGCCTGATTAAGATACGGAACCGAACTTAGAAATACGCTTTGAGCGGATTAAAATCCGATTCGAAGCGTATTTTTTTCGCTTTCAGAAGGACTTCTTTACAACGGTTCCCGCCGCCGATTTTATTTCCGTCTGTTTCTTAAAAAAGCTCTTGACAACCCTCAGGCGATATGATACTATAATAGGGCACTCTAAAAAGGGGTGTCATTCATCATATCGCGGGATGGAGCAGTCCGGTAGCTCGTCGGGCTCATAACCCGAAGGTCGGAGGTTCAAATCCTCCTCCCGCAACCAAATCGAAAGCCTCGACACGCATTTTGCGTGCGGGGCTTTTTTTATGCTCGCGCCGGGACAAATGCCGTAAGAACACTCGCACTAAATCGAAAGCCATGAAATCGGGCCCGGTCAATTCGAGGTATCTTCCCGGAACATGATAAAATTATGGATGCAATGCGAAAACATGATCCGGAAGGTTCACAAGCCGCGATGAGATATCATATCCAACGCAGTATGGAAGATATGCTCTTGAGTTTTAAGCAACCATAAGGCTAAAAAAGATCTTTTCGATAGGTGCGATTGATATTTTTCCCGACAATCGGGGTCCACACAATCTTTTCGGCACGATCCAGAACTGACCTCAATTTCTTTTTCGGCATTTCAACCTGTGCTGTCCGATTTGGAAAGCAAAAAGTCATCTCTATCGATCATAAAGATGACTTTTTGCTTCTTTTCCTATTACTGGTATATTTTGTCATAACGCCTGGGGTACCCGACTGATATGGCACCACCGAGGGGCTACTTTTTGGGTTTTACAAGGTTGTATGGTTCCTTTCCGTTCAGCACATCTATCACGCCGTGCGCCACTTCCAATGCCATAGCTGCCGCAGATTCTTTAGTGGAAGCCGCAACATGAGGCGTTAAAATAATGTTGTCGAGTTCAAAGAGCTTATTCTCTTTCAGGGGAGGTTCCGGGCTGTATACATCGATTCCCGCGCCATAAATTTTATGGTTCTTCAGTGCAGTATACAAATCCTCCTCATTCACGATTCCACCGCGGGCACAATTGATCAATATCGCCGTAGGCTTCATTTCATCAAAGACTTTTTTGCTGATGATATTCCTTGTGGAAGGCAATATCGGCAGATTTAATGAGAGATAATCCGCATCCTTTACAAGCTCGTCAATGCTTTCCGCCCATTCGTACTTTTCGGGCAATTCCACTTTTTTGTAAATCGGGGGGTCATATACCTTCACGTTCATCTCAAAGGCCGCAGCACACTTTTGCGCGATCAGCCTTCCGATTCTTCCAAAGCCCGCAATCGCCAAATTCTTCCCTTTCAGTTCAAGCCCTCCGCAGCCCAGGCTTACCGCATATCCCGTCAGCGATATTCCCTCGACGCACAAATCCTTGTTTTTCATCTTTCTGTCGCAGATCACCAGCTTTTTGCTCAGGGCCATCATCATGGCGATGACATGTTCCGCCACAGAATTGCTGTTGGCGGTGGGAGTATTGACAACTTTGATCCCCTTGCTGAAAACAAATTCCAAATCTATGTTGTCAAGACCGATCCCATGGCGGCCCACAACCTTTAAACGATCGGCCGCCTCAATTACTTCATCATACATCTGCGAGCTTCTGATGATGATGGCGTCCATGCCTTTGATTGATTTTACCAGTTCTTCCTTACTGGTATTCTTCGCAACAAAGACTTCCGCATGCTCTTTCAAAAGCCTGATGCCGGCTTCGTCTATTTTTTCAGATAATAATACTTTCATCTTATCCTTTCATCCCCCTATCGCATTTCCAGCTAAGATGTAGAACAAATCCGGGTTCGCAATCATAGGCGGAATTGCTGTAATCGTATGTTTTCCATTTTAAAACGGGTATGCAATCGGACTGAAAATCACAGTTGTAATGACCAGCAGCACCCATAGGGGTACAAGCACTTTTACATAGTCCATAAATCGGTATCCGCCGACCAAAGATTGTGTCAGCCCGGCCGTAGCGATCGGCGTAAAATCTCCTCCTGTCGCAAGAATCACGCCGATTACCATGGCATACGGGCTTACTCCAAGAGAAACCGCTACGTTTGCCGCGATCGGGCACATGATTGCGGCAAGCGCCGTATCCGACAATATGTTTGTCAAAACGGCCGTTATGATGATAAACAGCGTCGTAATCAGCAACGGAGAAGCCGCTTTCACTCCGCCGAAAGTATTGATCATCGTTTCCGCGATCACTTTTCCCCCGCCGCTTACATTAAGGCCTGTTGCAAACCCCTGGGCGGCCCCTAAGATACCGATTGTGTTCCAATCCACACTTCCAAACGCCTGCTTCGGAGTGACACATTTTGTGGCGATCAATACCGTTACGCCAAGCAGACTCCAAAATCCAAGACTGAATGTTCCCGAAACAAATCCGATCACGCTTCCTGCCATGACAAGAGAGGAAATCCACATTTTTGCTTTGCTGAATCCGCCCCCACCGGCAGTAGAAGGGGTCAGTAATTTCTGATCGATCTTATCATCGAATTTGAATACTTTCTTTTCCAGTGCATATCCGATTGTAGCAAAATAAATGATGCACATCACCGTCCTCGGAATTCCGACCCAGGCCAATTTGAAATACCCCATCTGCGGCAGGCCGATCTGGGTGAGTGCCGTCTGCCCTATCACCTGGGGCGTAGAGCCGGACATGGTAATGCCGCCTCTGATCACCGCCACAAAGGCCACGGGCATCAGGACGTTTTTCAGAGTGATTTTCCCGTTGGATCTTGAGGCGACCGCCGCTATAATGGGGATCATCAATGCTATGATCGCTGAGTTATTGATAAACAGAAGCACCGTTGATTCCACTACCATCAGCATGATCATAAACGACTTTTCGCTTCTCGCGAATCTGGTATGTAGAATCGCGTCGCCAAATTTCGCCGCAACTCCGGTTTCGAACAATGCGTTTCCTATAATCATCATTCCGGCGACCATCATGACGACATTTGTTCCAAACCCCGAATATGCTTCTTCTACGGGCATAACTCCGAAAAGGACCATTGCCAGCGACGCCAGCAAAGCTGTGGCAACCAGCGGTATCCTTTCCAGAGCAAAGGATACCATTGCCAGCAAAATGATAATAATCGCTATCGTACTGTGTTCCATAAACGGTCTTGTATGATGCATCCCAAAAATGCACCATACCCTCCTCCCTTAAAATAAATGGGCCTTTGTCAATCGTTGGGGGCAGCTTCAAAAAGGGATGCCGAAGGAGTAGCGTCAGGCTGCTCCTTTTCGCGCTGGATGATGGAAGGCGGGCAGGATACGGTTGCGGAAGCTCCGGAAATGGCGATAACCGCGGGCATATTTAGCGTATGTAAATATCGGTCGATTACAGAGCCCTTTCTTTTTTCGCAAACTCGCCCGGCGAACAATCCATTCTCTTTTTAAAGGTGCGGATGAAGTGCGTCATATTGTGAAATCCCACTGCTGCGCTTACATCCTGCACCTGCATGCCCTCCTGCAAAAAGGTGCAGGCCCGTTTGACGCGGTAAGTAATGATATAATTCCCGATGGAAAATCCCGTGGCTTCTTTAAAAAGCTGACTGAGCCGGGATTTGCTTACAAAGAACTCCTTCGAAAGACTTTCCAAAGAAATGTCGCTGCTGTAATGTTTGTGAACATAATGGATGATTTCGTTCACGCGTGTCTCGCATTTCACAACAGGCGGGGTCCCCGGTCCCTGCGTGTTGATGATCCTTGCCAGCATGATGAGAAAACTTTCAAACCGGATGTTCCGTTCAATGTCCTCTCCGTATTCCGGATTTTCCGACAGCGGCTTTGAGAGATAGGCCAGCGTTCCCAGCATCTTTGCCAGCACATCATCCTGAATCTGCAGATACAGGGGAGCGGATTCAAACAGCGATATCAGGTCTGTGCTTTTTGTGGTCATTTTTTTCAGAGTTTCCTGGGAGAAATGGATGCTATAGCGGTCATAGTCCTGGCACCCATGGCAGAAGCAATGATGGATTTCAAAGGGCGCCAACACAAAGATCGTTCCGAACCGAAGTTGATACCCGCGCTCTCTTACAAAGAATTTTCCCTCGTTGTTCAGTGAAATCAGCATCTCATAACATTCATGAAAATGCGGATTTGGATTCTTGTCCTGGGCATACCGCATGATCTCATATTCCATATTCATGAATTTCCTCCTTCGAAACCTGCGCACGGGAACCTGACAATCGGCAGAGCCATCCGCTTTCTTTCTGAGCAGTTCCTTCCAGGCACACCGGTCACCCGTCAGTTGCACTTATCCGGGATCAATCCGCCGCTTTCGGCCGGGCTATCCTGCCCGAAAACAGCCTGATCGCCGTTATAAAGAAAGCCCCATATCCAGCGCCCTGTCATTCAAAGCGATTACCTTATCCTTGCCATGAAACCGGGCGGAAATGGCCGCCATCACGCTTTCTTTCTTCAGGATGCCCGTCTGCTTGAGAATTGCTCCCAGCGCAATTGTGTTGGCTACCTGTATGCTGCCAAGTTCGATGCTCATCGTGCGGAACGGAAAGCTGACGTGCTCGCCCTTTGCACCCGGTGCTTTTACGACCATATCGGTATCGTAAAAAACCTTTGTGCCGTCCTTGAACTTGTCGATGTACCGGTCATAGGCCACCTGAGCCAGACACAGGATGACGTCGGGCCGCTCTACATTGGGGTAGCCGATCTGCCCGTCGCTGATGATAATATCGGTCTTCGTAAAGGTTCCGCGCGTCTCGGATCCATAGGAGGCCGTCATCGTTGCATTGAAATTCTCGTAGATCGCGGCCGCCTTCCCGACAATCTCTCCGGTAGAGATCAGGCCCTGCCCGCCGACGCCGCTTAATACAATCTCTGTTTTCATATTTTATGCCTCCACTGTCTGCTCATCAATGATCTTCCTGTATTTTGAGTAATAATCCGGACGGGGGCGATTGACCAGGCAGCCGACCATGATTTTGCCTTTCAGCTCCTCTTCCGTCATTTTTTCGGCCGCCTCCACGGGAACGCTCTGCTCCTTCATTTTCCGCATCATATCCGCAGCCTCGCCCAGCCTGTTATATCTGCCATAGTGAGTGGGGCAGGCCACCATGACCTCAATGAGCGAAAAGCCCCTGTTTGCGAAACCGCCGCGGATCAGCTTGCGCATCTGCACGGGATTGTACGTCGTCGTACGGGCCACATAGGATGCTCCCGCCGCTTCCGCCAGCCTGCATACGTCAAAATTCTGCTCGATATGCCCGTAGGGAGACGTGCTGGTGATGCTTCCGGTGGGCGTCGTGGCGGAATACTGCCCGCCGGTCTGCCCGTAGTTATAGTTGTTGGCAATGACCGCGGTCACATTGACGTTTCGGCGCGCGGCGTGGATCAGGTGGTTCCCCCCGATGGTGGTTCCGTCGCCGTCGCCCATGGTCACCAGCACATGCAGGTTGGGATTGGCCAGCGCGATCCCCGTGGCGGCCGGAAGGGCGCGCCCGTGCGTCACGTGCATGCAGTTGATGTCCAGGTAATCGTCCACCCGTCCGAAACAGCCGATGCCGCTGACCAGCGCAATATCGTGCTTATCCCACTGCATCTCCGCAAAAACCGCGGCGATGGACTGCAGGATAATTCCGTCGCCGCAGCCCGCGCACCAGGTATGGGGCAACTTGCTGAACAGCATATAATCCTTGTATGTAACCATGTTATTTTTCCTCCTCCAGCCTGTCGAGAATCTGTCTGGGCGTAATCAGAATCCCATCCGTCCGATCCGCCTGGATCACCTTGCAGCCATAATCGTTTAATTTCCTGATCTCACCCGCCAATTGCCCCAGATTCATCTCCGGGACCACAACGGTTTTTACCCTGGACAAGACCCGGCGGATCTGTTTTTCCGGCGTGGGCCAGATGGTGACCAGCTGCAGAAGGCCGGCTTTCACCCCCTGGCTGCGCAGAATATCCACAGCCGTTATGGCGCTTCGCACGGAACACCCAAAAGAGATCATCGCGATTTCGGCATCCTCCAGACGATATGCCCGGGTGATGGTAATATCGTCCGCATTTTTCTCGATCTTATCGGTCAGATAGTGGGTTACGCGGTTGATATTCTCCGGGGTGGGCTTGAACTCGCCTTTTGTATCATGCGTGGAACCGGTGGTGCGCATCAGGAATTTTTTGTCTCCTACCGCGGGCATCGGCGCCGGCATGTCGGTGTCGTAATTGTACGGCCGGAAGTCCGCAGAGTCCATGTCCGCGGGGGGCTGTATCCGGTTAAAGATCTGACCGGCCTTCGGCTGATAGACGGTCAGGGACTCCCGCAGGTGCCCGATCACTTCATCCATCATGAACAGAACGGGCGTGCGGTATTTTTCGGCCAGATTGAATGCCGTGATCGTCAGATCAAAGCAGTCCTGCACGGAGGAAGGGCTCAGCGCGATGATGCTGTGATCTCCGTGGACACCCCAGCGGGCCTGCATAATATCGGCCTGCGCCGGCTTTGTCGCGGCGCCGGTGGATGGGCCGCTGCGCTGCACGTCGAAAATCACGGTAGGAATCTCCGACATGATCCCAAGGCCCAGGTTTTCCTGCATCAGGGAAAAGCCAGGCCCGCTGGTCGCGGTGTAAGATTTTTTACCGGCCAGAGAGGCGCCCAGCAAAGCGGCCATGGAGCTGATCTCATCCTCCATCTGGACGTACATCCCTCCATGCCTGGGCAGCTCCCGGGAAGAGCCCTCCGCAATCTCGGAGCTGGGAGAGATCGGATATCCCGCATAAAAGCGCGCGCCGGCCGCAATCGCTCCATCCACCACAGCGTCGTTTCCCTCGACGAATTTTCTCTGCGTTTCTGCCATCATCATAGCACCTCCACTTCAATTGCAAAGTCAGGGCACCGCATCTGACACAGCTTGCATCCAATGCAGGCGTCCGGATTCGCCACTTCCGGCGGACATCCCATTTCCTGCTTCAAAACCTGCTTTGGGCACAGCGCCGAACAAATGCCGCACTGCTTGCAAAGCTTTTCATTGACCATGATTTTGATTTTTTGATTCATACTCTGCTCCTTCTTGCCCATTTAAATTGTTGCGTCGAACTTTCACAGGCTCACTTCAAAAGATAGATCCTGTTCGGATCGATCTTTTTGATGAGCCGGATCTCATCTTCGTCTGGTTCCGGCAGAACGGCCGCCCGGGACACGTCGATGTCAAAACCGGTATTGGCCTGCACCTCCTCCGGACTGCCGGACGGATAATAGCCAGCCAGATACATCCGGTGCGTTCTCTCGTCGAACCTCATCACGCCAAGATCCGAAACCACGGCCAACGGGCCGCGGTTCTCGGGCAGCCCCGTCCCGGCCCGGCCCGATTCCCCGATCCAGCCGGGGCTTGTAATGTAGGACATGGATGAGACAAAGCGCCGTTTCTCGTGAGGCATAATGATAATGGTGTTGACAAAAGAAGCGATGCCGTTGGCGCCGCCGCTTCCCGGGAATCTCACTTTCGGGTGGTAGTAATCGCCGATACAGGTGGCGGATACGTTTCCGTAAGGGTCTACCGCCGCGCCCCCGATAAACCCGATCAGCCGCTTGCTGTCCTTGAGCAGCTCGTTGGCCTGAAAGCCGAGATATCGGTACGGCGGCAGCGCCTCCGCACAATGCGCCATGGAGCGCAGATCGCTGACGCTGCGAGGAATCTCTGTGGGATTAAAGTCCATCAGCCCGCTTTCCACAATCAGCGTGCAGCTGGGCTGCACGCTTTTTTTAGCCATAATCGCGCCCACAAGGGGAAGGCCGGTGCCCACGATTACGACCTGACCGGGTCCGATCATATGGGCGATCGTATCAGCCTGCATCTCTGATTTTGTATAGTCCATCAGATCGTCTCTCCTTCCGCCATATCCTCGTCGGATACATGATATCCGACTCCAGGCACTACCTTCAGATCCGTCAGGCGGGTCACGCCAAGCCGGTTGAGGTAATCCTCGTGGTCCTTTGTGCCGTATACCCATTCCTTCAAAAAGCGCTGGAAAGATTCGTCCGTCCGGCCGGCCTGATCATAGTCCAGATAGAATTCCTTGTCATAGTCATACATGCCGTAGACCTGCGAGGGGTGTCCGCCGTACGGGACATGAACCACCGCCGACACCGCAATGCCGGGAATCGTGTTCCTGTCCGGCTCCCGCCGGATATACTCATTGCTGACCAGCTCTTCGCAGGTGACGATCGTATTGCGGGCGGCAATCGCCAGATCGACGTCCTGATACGGATCTCCATAGATACGGCAGGTCCCGTCGGGGGACGCCATCTGCACGTGAATGATCGCGGTGTCCAGCCGGGGAGTCGGCAGCAGAAGCATCTTTTCCCCGGGGTGGAACGGATCATCCTGAATGATGAATTTTTCATTCGGAAGCTTATCGATCTGACGGCGCTGCTGTGCGCTGATGCCCCACTCCTTCTCCATACCGGAACCCAGCATCATGCGGACCGGCACACAGGAAAGCCCCAGCGCCGCGCCGTGGAACATCATCATGGCAGCATCCTGCGAATAATCCTCGAACAGCAGCTTCCCCTCCTCAATGGCGGCACGGAAGCGCCTGCTGACATTCGAAAAGCGGGGGTTTGCGGTATAACAGTTTATGTACGCCTTGACGCGCCCCGCTCCGATCATCATATCCCAATCGCTTCCGGCCGGTCCGGCTTCCACAATGAAGTCCGTCTGCCCCTGGCGGATGATCTCGTTCATGGCCGCCATAGGCTTTCGGCTGGTCGTAAAGCCCCCCGTTGCGATATGGTCGCCGCTATGGACAAATTTTGAAATTGCATCTGAAAGCTTATATAGCTTGCCGCTCAAAATAGCATCCCTTTCCTTCCCTTTTGGCATTGGAACTCTTTCTCCGGAATTTTCGGTAGCATCCCCCTTTTATCCGATTTGTACTTTTATTCTGATTTGTACAATAATCTAAATTCCATCCGGCTGTCAATTCTTTGAAAGGGAGATCGTTCGATATGTAAAAAAGACTGTAAAATACGTCATATTTCATAAATGTATTTTGCTTGTCCCTATTATATATAAGCAAAATTGCCAACTAGTATGAAAGATGGGTGCGTTTTCATCAGTGTCATCCGAGGAAAGGGCCTTAACGAAGAAGCGGCCGCCGGACTGAAATCCGGCAAACCGGGAAGGGTGAACACAGACGTTGATTTCTTCTTTCTTGTGCCCGGACAAATTGTCCGCGTTAAAAAATAAATATAAATAGTCACCCCCCGGCACAGCCGGGGGTTCTTCTTATGCGGGCAAAGCCCTATTTTACTGGC
>ENA-UOOK01004318-UOOK01004318.1-fermentation-metagenome-genome-assembly--contig:-NODE-4318-length-15361-cov-10.911603_pt1 | contig 15361 bp, 13 predicted proteins | sample MGYA00245777_ERZ724023 | MGnify/ENA primary metagenome ERZ724023 (study PRJEB28704, sample SAMN03018312) | fermentation metagenome | biome: anthropogenic terrestrial biome; feature: soil...
CTACTATCTTTGGTACTCCTACGTTTCTTGATAATAGAATATGTTCTCTTGTTTGTGGCATTGGTCCATCTGCTGCTGATACTACTAGGATTGCTCCATCCATTTGTGCTGCCCCTGTTATCATGTTCTTTACATAGTCAGCATGCCCTGGGCAGTCTACGTGTGCATAGTGTCTCTTTGCTGTTTCATATTCTACGTGAGATGTTGATATTGTTATTCCTCTTTCTCTTTCTTCAGGCGCTTTGTCTATATGTGCATAATCCATAAACTCACCTGTTCCAAATCTCTTGTTTAATACCAATGTTATTGCTGCTGTCAATGTTGTCTTACCATGGTCTACGTGACCTATTGTTCCAATATTTACGTGTGGTTTACTTCTATCATATTTTTGTTTTGACATCTGTTTTTTCTCCTCCTTAATATATTAATGATTATTTATTACCTAGTACCTTTTCAGCTATGCTGGATGGTACAGCTTCATAATGATCAAATTGCATTGAATAAATACCTCTACCTTGAGTATTTGAACGAAGGTCTGTTGCATATCCAAACATTTCTGCCAACGGAACATAAGATCTAACTACCTGAACTCCGTTAGTCAATTCCATTCCTTCAATTCTTCCTCTTCTAGAGTTAATATCACCAATAACATCACCCATATATTCTTCAGGAACTGTTACTTCAACTTTCATCATCGGCTCTAACAATGTAGGCTTTGCTTTTCTTATAGCTTCTCTTACACCCATGGAACCAGCAATCTTATATGCCATTTCTGATGAGTCTACATCATGGTATGAACCATCATATAGAGTTACCTTTACATCCAATACTGGATATCCACCAAGTACACCAGATTCTAATGCTTCTTGAACCCCAGTATCTACAGCTCCAATGTATTCTTTAGGAATAGCACCGCCAACTATAGCATTAACAAATTCATAGCCCTTACCTGGCTCTTGTGGTTCAATTCTCAACTTACAGTGACCGTATTGTCCACGACCACCAGATTGTCTTACATACTTACCTTCTGCCTCAGCAGATGTTTGTATGGATTCTCTATATGCAACCTGTGGGTTACCAACATTAGCTTCAACCTTGAATTCTCTAAGAAGTCTGTCTACTATAATCTCTAAGTGAAGTTCACCCATACCAGCTATTATAGTCTGACCTGTTTCTTCATCTGTATATGTCTTGAAAGTTGGGTCTTCCTCAGCTAGCTTTTGTAGTCCTATTCCCATCTTATCTTGAGAAGCCTTAGTCTTTGGTTCAATAGCTACACGAATAACAGGCTCAGGGAATTCCATTTTTTCCAATAAAATTTGGTGACCTTCTTCTGATAGTGTATCTCCAGTTGTAGTATCCTTCAATCCTACGATAGACACAATGTCCCCAGCATAAGCTTCATCAATTTCCTCTCTCTTGTTAGCATGCATTAATAGAATTCTACCGATTCTTTCTTTCTTGCCCTTAGTTGTATTCATGACATAGCTACCTGATTTTAATATACCAGAGTAAACTCTTGCGTAGCAAAGTTTTCCTACATATGGGTCAGTAACAATCTTAAATGCAAGTGCTGAGAAAGGTTCCTCATCTGATGAATGTCTAACAATTTCTTCATCTGTATTCTTGTCTACTCCATTTATTGGTGGAATATCAAGAGGAGATGGAAGATAAGAAATTATAGCATCCAAAAGAGGTTGAACTCCTTTATTTCTATATGATGAACCACATAGCACCGGTGTCATAGCTACCTTTATAGTTGCTGTTCTTATTCCTTTCGCTATCTCTTCAACAGTGAATTCTTCACCCTCTAGGTACTTCATCATTAAATCTTCATCATGCTCAGCAATAGCTTCTATAAGCTTTTCTCTGTATTCATTTGCTAAATCTTTCATGTCATCAGGAATATCGACGATTTCTATTTTCTCTCCTAAATCATCATGATATACCTCGGCATTCATATTAACTAAATCAACCATACCTAAAAAGTTATCTTCTTTACCAATTGGCAATTGGATAGGAACAGGATGAGCTTTTAATCTGTCTTTTATCATACCTACTGCTCTAAAGTAATCTGCACCAGTAATATCCATCTTGTTGATATATGCTATACGTGGTACGTTGTATTTATCAGCTTGTCTCCATACTGTTTCAGATTGTGGTTCAACACCACCTTTTGCACAGAATACAGCTACAGCTCCATCCAATACTCGTAGGGACCTTTCTACCTCAACGGTGAAATCCACGTGTCCTGGTGTATCAATAACGTTAATTCTATGATTTTTCCAAAACGCTGTAGTTGCAGCGGATGTAATGGTGATTCCTCTTTCTTGTTCTTGCTCCATCCAGTCCATTTGTGCAGCACCTTCATGAGTCTCACCTATTTTATGAATCTTTCCAGTATAAAACAATATTCTTTCAGTGGTGGTTGTTTTTCCTGCATCAATATGAGCCATTATGCCGATATTACGCGTTTTTTCCAACGATATTTGTCTTGGCACAATTTTTCCTCCTTCTTTATAAGTCACCACACATTAATAACTAAACATCACTACTTCACTAAAATTAGAATCTATAGTGTGCGAAAGCCTTATTAGCTTCAGCCATTTTATGTGTATCTTCTCTCTTTTTAACACTTGATCCCAGACCATTTGCAGCATCCATTATTTCTTTGGCTAACTTTTCAACCATAGTTTTTTCTCCTCTGGCTCTTGAATAGTTTACTAACCATCTAAGTCCTAATGTTTCTCTTCTCTCTGGTCTTACTTCAATTGGAACTTGATATGTCGCCCCACCTATACGTCTAGCTTTTACTTCTAGAACAGGCATTATGTTATTGATTGCTTTATAGAAAACTTCCAGTGCATCTTCACCAGTTTTTTCAGCAACATAATCAAATGCTCCATATACTATGTTTTCAGCTATACCTTTTTTTCCATCCAACATGATATTGTTGATTAGTTTAGTAACAATCAAATCATTATAAATTGGATCAGGCATAACTTCTCTTTTTGCGATATGTCCTTTTCTTGGCACTTTGCTTCCCTCCTTAACTATAAAAGTAGATTCATTGGTACTCGGCTCCAGCCGTCGTGCGCAAAAATGCATCTATATTAAACAGATTAAATTCTGCATTTTAAGCACTATTATTTCTTCTTGGTCTTTGGTTTCTTTGCACCATACTTTGATCTTGCTTGTTGTCTCTTATCGACTCCAGCAGTATCTAAGGTACCCCTTACAATATGGTATCTAACACCTGGAAGGTCTTTAACTCTTCCCCCTCTAATTAGAACAACACTATGTTCTTGTAGGTTGTGTCCAATTCCTGGAATGTATGCAGCTACTTCATATCCGTTAGTTAATCTTACTCTTGCTACCTTTCTCAAAGCTGAGTTAGGTTTCTTAGGAGTTACTGTTCTAACAGAAACACATACACCTCTTTTTTGCGGAGAATTAACTTCAGTTTCCTTCTTTCTAAGAGTATTTAAATTTACTCCTAAAGCTGGTGATTTTGATTTGTAAACAACTTTTTCTCTGCCTTTTTTAATTAATTGGTTAATGGTTGGCATAAGGCACCTCCTTCTTTTTATTTTAATAACGCAGCTACTGCTGCATTAATATCAATACCACAAGCTTTCCCCAAATCCTCCATGGTATTCACATGGATTATCTGAATCTGCTTGGAATTGCATAGCTCCACAATTTCTTTAGTTACTTTCTTCTCAGCATCATCAGCAACAAATACCATTTCTGCATTTGAAGAATATAGAGCCCTCTTTACCTGTTTTGCTCCAACAACTCTTTTGTGTGTCTTAAGCTTTGAAATCATCGGGATTCCTCCTCCTTTAAAACATCTTAAAGATTATGTAGGTAGTCTACCTACATAATCTTTATGTCTCAAGGACACTTTAATATTTACACACTTTATCATTCTATCATTAGAGAATTTCAGTGTCAATAAAATTCTCCTCGAGAAGTTCAATATTTTCTTCAGTCTTAATTTCTACATTCTTATATCTTTTCATTCCTGTACCAGCAGGAATTAATTTACCAATTATAACATTCTCCTTAAGACCTATCAGATAATCTTCCTTACCCTTTATAGCAGCTTCAGTAAGAACCCTAGTAGTTTCTTGGAATGATGCCGCAGATAGGAATGAGTCTGTAGCAAGAGATGCCTTTGTTATCCCTAAAAGTGCTCTTCTCCCTACTGCAGGAACTCCGTTTTCAGCGATAACTTTCTCATTCTCGTCTTCAAATTCGTGTATACTTACAAGACTTCCAGGAAGCATGTCAGTATCACCTGAATCTTCTATCTTAATCTTGGAAAGCATCTGTTTAACAATTACCTCAATATGTTTATCGTTTATATCAACACCTTGAAGTCTATAAACTCTTTGTACTTCCTTTACAAGATAGTTTTGAACACCCTTGATTCCCTTAATCTTCAATATATCATGTGGATTAACTGATCCTTCAGTTAATTCATCTCCTGCTTCTATTTCATCACCAGGTCTTACCTTTAGTCTTGCTCCATAAACTATATTATAAGTAGCCGTTTCACCACTTGGTGATGTTACTACAACTTCTTTTTTCTTTTTATTTTCATTAATGCTTACTACACCATCTATCTCAGATATCATAGCAAGACCCTTTGGCTTTCTAGCCTCAAAAAGCTCTTCAACTCTAGGTAAACCTTGGGTGATATCGGCTGCCGCTGCAACTCCACCAGTATGGAATGTTCTCATGGTCAACTGAGTACCAGGCTCACCAATTGATTGGGCTGCTATGATTCCAACTGATTCTCCAATATTTACTTCAGAACCTGTAGCTAGGTTTCTACCATAACAATGAGCACATACGCCATGTTTAGCCTTACATCCCAATACAGATCTCAATTTTACCTCTTTAATTCCTAGCTTTTCTATCATTTCTGAATCATCAGTAGATATCATTTCATTTGCTCTTACGATAACTTCTCCGGTTTCCGGGTTAACAATATCTTCAAAAGCATATCTACCTTCAATTCTATCCTTTAAGTCCTCAATAACTTCCTTTCCATCCTTAAAAGCCTTTACCAATAGATATTGATCAGTACCACAGTCTATTTCTCTGACGATAACATCCTGGCTAACATCAACAAGTCTTCTTGTTAAATATCCGGAGTCCGCAGTTCTTAATGCGGTATCAGCTAATCCCTTTCTGGAACCATGAGTTGAAACGAAAAACTCCAATACCGAAAGCCCCTCTCTAAAGTTAGACTTGATAGGAATTTCTACTGTTCTACCAGATGCATTTGCCATAAGTCCCCTCATACCAGCCAACTGTCTTATCTGGTTCTTGCTACCTCTTGCACCAGATAAAGCCATGATATAAATATTGTTCATCGGATCAAGATTATCCATCAATACGTCAGTTACTTCATCTGTAGTTCTATTCCAGATTTCAATTACTTTTTCATATCTTTCTTCATCTGAAATCAGTCCTCTACGATATGATCTTTCAAATTTATCAACTTCTAATTCAGCATTGTGAATTAAGGTATATTTTTCTTCAGGGATTACTACATCACCCATTGAAATGGATATAGCACCTATTGTTGAATACTTAAATCCTCTTTCCTTAATATGGTCAAGCAAAGTAGCAGTTACAATATTTCCATGCTTTCTAAAGCATGCTTCAATAATTTTCCCTAAGAATTTTTTATCTACAACCCTGTCAATTTCAAGTGAATATTTGTCCTTACTTCTATCAACAAATCCCAAATCTTGTGGGACATTTTCATTGAATATAAATCTTCCTACTGTACTCTCAACAAGCTGTCCTCTATCATCAGAACTTAGCTTTATTCTTACTTTTACCTTTGCGTGAATACCTAAATCTTTATTCGAAAAAGCATGGAACATTTCATCATAATCAGAGAAATATTTACCTTCGCCCTTTTCACCTTCTCTTTCTATGGTCAGATAATAGCTTCCCAAAACCATATCTTGAGTTGGAGTTGTAATAGGCTTGCCATCCTTAGGTGCTAGAATATTATTTGTTGAAAGCATTAGTAATCTTGCCTCTGCCTGAGCTTCAGTGGATAATGGAACGTGAACCGCCATTTGGTCTCCATCGAAATCGGCATTATATGCTGTACAAACTAAAGGATGAAGCTTTATAGCCTTACCTTCTACTAATACAGGTTCAAACGCTTGAATACCAAGTCTGTGAAGAGTAGGTGCTCTGTTAAGGAGCACAGGATGATCCTTTATAACTGATTCAAGTACATCCCAAACCTGTGGTTTTACTCTTTCTACCATCCTCTTGGCGCTCTTAATATTGTGTGCATGACCCTCTTCTACTAATTTTTTCATAACAAATGGCTTAAATAATTCAAGTGCCATTGTCTTAGGTAGTCCACACTGGTAGAATTTTAAATCTGGCCCTACTACTATTACAGAACGTCCAGAATAATCAACTCTCTTACCTAATAGGTTTTGTCTGAATCTACCTTGTTTCCCCTTAAGCATATCGGATAAGGATTTTAAAGGTCTATTTCCTGGACCAGTTACTGGTCTCCCTCTTCTGCCATTATCAATTAATGCATCTACAGCTTCCTGAAGCATTCTTTTTTCATTTCTAACTATAATGTCAGGAGCACCCAAATCTAACAATCTCTTTAATCTATTATTTCTATTTATAACTCTTCTGTATAAATCATTCAAATCCGAAGTTGCAAACCTTCCACCATCCAATTGGACCATAGGTCTCAAATCCGGTGGTATAACAGGGATTACATCTAAAATCATCCACTCTGGTCTGTTTCCGGACTTTCTAAATGCTTCAACTACTTCCAGTCTTCTTGTAATTCTTACTTTTTTCTGCCCTGAAGCATCCTTCAATTGACTTCTCAAATCCTTAGATTCAGCTTCAAGATCTATTTTTTGCAATAAGGCCTTTATTGCTTCAGCACCCATCATTGCCTTGAATTTGTTATGATGCTTCTCATATGCATCCCTAAATTCAGCTTCTGTTAATAGTTGCTTTTCATACAATGGAGTATCTCCTCCATCAATAACTACATAAGATGCAAAGTAAAGAACCTTCTCTAAAGCCCTAGGGCTCATATCAAGCATCAATCCCATTCTAGATGGTATTCCTTTAAAATACCATATGTGAGATACAGGAGCAGCCAGTTCAATATGCCCCATTCTCTCTCTACGCACCTTAGATTTTGTTACTTCAACACCACATCTGTCACAAACTACGCCTTTATATCTCACTCTCTTGTATTTACCACAATGGCACTCCCAGTCCTTTGTAGGTCCAAATATTTTTTCACAAAAAAGCCCTTCTTTTTCAGGTTTTAGTGTTCTATAATTTATAGTCTCTGGTTTTTTTACTTCACCCTTTGACCACTGTCTAATTTTCTCTGGTGAAGCTAAGCCAATTTTTATTGAATCAAAAGTGTTTAATTCAAACAAGGAGTATCTCTCCTTCCATATATAAGATATTTATTAAAGTACTAATCAAAATCTACTTCATCATCGCTTTCATCAAAATCGCTCAAATCAGCGTCTTCTTCAGGTTCGATATCATCATCTTCATCTGATTCTTCAAGAAGAAAACCAGATGGTACTTCTGATTTATTTTTGGATATACCGTCTTTATCCTTTTGGTCATCATCCTCATCGTCCACGAAAACTTTTTCTGACGATAAATCATCGCCTATCATTTCAAGATCTGATAAATCATCATCAATATTTTCTTTGATTTCTACTTCTCCCTTATCTTCTGTTAATACCTTCACATCAAGGGCTAGACTTTGAAGCTCTTTTATCAATACCTTAAAGGATTCAGGTATGCCTGGTTCTGGAATATTCTCACCCTTAACTATTGCCTCATAGGTCTTAACTCTTCCTACTATATCATCTGATTTAACAGTAAGAATCTCCTGTAATGTGTGAGATGCACCATAGGCTTCAAGTGCCCATACCTCCATCTCTCCAAATCTTTGACCTCCGAATTGAGCCTTACCACCTAATGGTTGTTGTGTAACCAATGAATAAGGTCCGGTAGATCTTGCGTGTATCTTATCATCAACTAAGTGATGCAACTTCAACATATACATATATCCAACAGTAACTGGATTATCAAAGAAATCTCCTGTTCTACCATCTCTTACCTGTATTTTTCCTGTGTCAGGATAACCTGCACTCCTTAAGGCTTCCATTATGTCCTCTTCATTAGCGCCATCGAATACCGGTGTGGCAACATGCCATCCCAATTTCTTGGCCGCTAAACCTAAGTGAACCTCTAAAACCTGACCAAGATTCATACGTGATGGAACCCCTAGAGGATTTAATACTATCTGTACAGGTGTACCATCTGGTAAGAAAGGCATATCCTCCTCAGGAAGTATCCTTGATATTACCCCTTTGTTACCATGACGACCGCACATCTTATCTCCAACATTGATCTTTCTTTTAGTAGCAATGTAAGCTCTAACCATTTGGTTTACTCCTGGTGGCAATTCATCTCCATTTTCTCTGGAGAATATCTTAACATCTACAATTATACCCGATTCCCCATGCGGTACTCTCAGGGATGTATCTCTTACTTCTCTTGCTTTTTCTCCAAAGATTGCTCTTAACAAACGCTCCTCAGCTGTGAGCTCCGTTTCACCCTTTGGAGTTACCTTTCCGACTAATATATCCCCGGATTTAACCTCTGCACCTATTCGGATAATTCCCCTTTCGTCCAAATCCTTCAACATTTCCTCGCCTACATTTGGAATATCACGGGTTATCTCTTCAGGTCCTAGCTTAGTATCTCTAGCTTCTGACTCATATTCTTCAATATGAACCGAAGTCAAAACATCATCCATAACAAGTTTTTCATTAACCAGCATAGCATCCTCATAGTTGTAGCCTTCCCATGTCATAAATGCAATAAGTATGTTTTTGCCTAGTGCAATTTCTCCCTGTTCAGTACTTGGTCCATCTGCTATAATCTGATCTGCTTCAACTGTTTCACCATATCCAACAATAGGTCTCTGATTTATAGTAGTACCTTGATTAGATCTCTTGAATTTCAGCAATTTATATCTATCTATTTGATTATCCTTATCTCTTCTTATAAGAATTTCACTTGAACTAACTTTTTCTACAACGCCTGCATTTCTGGATACAACTACTATCCCAGAATCCTTTGCTGCCTTATACTCCATACCTGTACCTATAATAGGTGCCTCAGTTTTTAATAGAGGAACCGCTTGACGTTGCATATTGGACCCCATTAGTGCTCTGTTGGCATCATCATTTTCAAGGAATGGAATCATAGCCGTACCAACCGAAACAAGTTGTTTTGGTGATACATCCATATAGTCGATTTCAGAAATTGGGAATATATCAACGATTCCCTGTTTACCTCTGGCTATAAGTCTTTTATTTACAAATTCGTTATTCTCATTTAAAGGTTCATTTGACTGAGCTATTACAAGCTCGTATTCTACATCTGCCGTCAAATAGTCTATTCGATCAGTTACTCTGCCTGTAGCCTTGTCTACCTTTCTATATGGAGCTTCTATAAATCCATATTCATTTATTCTAGCATAAGTTGTTAATGATGTTATAAGACCTATATTAGGTCCTTCTGGAGTTTCTATAGGACACATTCTGCCGTAGTGGGAGTTGTGTACGTCCCTTACCTCGAAACCAGCTCGATCTCTGCTCAATCCCCCAGGTCCCAACGCAGACATTCTTCTCTTATGTGTAAGTTCAGCAAGTGGATTTGTTTGATCCATAAATTGAGACAACTGACTGCTTCCAAAGAATTCCTTCAATGATGCAACTACAGGTCTGATATTGATTAAAGCTTGTGGTGTTGCTACATCTATATCCTGAATAGTCATTCTCTCTCTTACAACTCTTTCCATTCTGGAAAGACCTATTCTAAATTGATTTTGTAATAACTCCCCTACACTTCTTAATCTTCTGTTGCCTAAATGATCTATATCATCCGTAGCACCTATACCATAAAATAAATTAAATTCATAATTTATACTTGCTACTATATCGTCAACAATAATATGCTTAGGCGATAGTTCTTTATATCTTTCTGCAATTGCCTCTTTTAATTTATCCTCATCTTCATAGAGAACGATTAATTCTTTCATTAGAGGGTAATATACTTTCTCTTTCAATCCAAGCTCCTCTAACGAAAATGGCAAATCAAAGGCTTTAGCATTTACAAAATTATTTCCTAATACCTTAATCTCTCTTCCGTCATCCAAAAGAACATTTACAGAGTTGATTCCACTATTTTCTATTTCAATAGCCATATCTCTAGAAATTTTCTCACCTTTTGTTATAAACAACTCTCCAGTTTCAGGATTAATTATGTCATGAGCTGCTCTTTTACCAAATATCCGATTATAAAGGGCTAATTTTTTATTGAATTTATATCTTCCAACCTTAGCTAAATCATATCTTCTTGGATCAAAAAATAGATTGTTTAACAATGTTCTAGCACTGTCAACAGTTGGTGGTTCTCCAGGACGAAGTCTCTTATAGATTTCAATTAGAGCTTCCTCCTCTGTGGTTGTGCTATCCTTCTCAAAAGTTCTTAATAGCTGCTCAGTTTCGCCTAACACTTCAACTATTTCACTATTCGACCCAACTTTAAGAGCCCTTAGTAAAGTAGTAATAGGCACTTTTCTAGTTCTATCAATTCTAACATATACAATGTCATTTGAATCTGATTCATATTCTAGCCAAGCGCCTCTATTAGGTATAAGAGTAGATGAGTACAATCTTTTACCTGTTTTATCTATTTCTTCTGCAAAATATACTCCAGGAGATCTAACTAGCTGGCTTACAACAACTCTTTCTGCACCGTTTATGATGAAAGTTCCTTTTTCCGTCATTAATGGTAAGTCGCCCATAAAGACTTCCTGTTCCTTTACCTCACCGGTTTCTTTATTAATCAACCTTACTTTTACTTTTAAAGGTGCCGAGTAATTTGCATCTCTTTCTCTAGCTTCATCCTCATCATATTTTATTTGTTCTCCAATATGATAATCAACGAATTCAAGAATTAGATTACCCGTATAGTCCTGAATAGGGCTAATATCATCAAAGACTTCCTTCAAGCCTTCTTTGATAAACCAGTCATAAGAAGAAGTCTGAACTTCAATCAAATCAGGGAGTTCTAAAACTTCACCAATACGGGAATAACTCATTCTAACCCGTTTGCCAAATGTTACAGGATGTACCATGTAAAAATTCACCCCTTATTAAACTAAAATATCCAAAAGCAAAGTGCCTTTGGTAATACTTCTCAATTATCTTATAATATTGCCTTACTTCCAATTCTTTATACAATAAGGCCATTATATTCATTATTATGCAATATATTATACTATCATATGTAAACAAGCCTGTCAATTCTTTTTTTGGCCAAAATAAAGAAATTAAAAGGCTTTCAAAAGAAAGCCTTTTTATTTTTACTAATTATTTTACTTCTACAGCTGCTCCAACTTCAGTTAATTTAGCTTTGATTGATTCAGCTTCTTCTTTTGAAGCTCCTTCTTTAAGTGGCTTAGGTGCATTGTCTACTAATTCTTTAGCTTCTTTTAATCCTAAACCAGTTATTTCTCTAACTACTTTAATAACTTTAATTTTTTCAGCACCAACTGAAGTTAATACTACATCGAATTCAGTTTTTTCTTCAGCTGCTGGAGCTGCTGCTGCTGGACCAGCTGCTACTGCAACTGCTGCTGGAGCTGCTGCACTAACGCCAAACTCTTCTTCTAATGCTTTTACTAAATCTGATAATTCTAATACAGTTAAGTTCTTAACTTCTTCAATTAAATTTAACACTTTTTCACTTGCCATTTTTTATATATCCCTCCGAAAAATTTTTCTTATTTTTATAAGTTCTAAATTACTAATGAGGTTATACCTCAACATTAAGCTGTTTGTTTTTGTTCTGCTATAGCATTTAATACCACTGCCAATCCTCTAATTGTTCCACTTAACACATTTGCAAAACCTTGAATTGGAGCATTGAACCCGCCAAGCGCCTGTGCAATAAGTACTTCTCTTGGTGGTAATTCAGCTAAGTCATTTACACCCTTAACATCAATTAACTTACCATCAACAATACCTGCTTTAATTTCTAGATTATTATTATCCTTAGCAAATTCAGAAGTAATTTTAGCAGCAGCCACTGGATCATCATAACCAAAAGCTATAGCATTTGGTCCTTTCAAAAATTCAGTAAACTCTTCGAGACCTGCTTCCTTAAATGCAAACTCCATCATTGAATTTTTATAAACTTTATAATCTACACCGGCTTTTCTATAACTAGCTCTAAGTTCTGTAACATCTGCTACACTTAACCCTCTATAATCAACTAGCACAATAGATTGAGCTTTATCAATTTTTTCTTTTATTTCCTGCACTTTTTGTTGTTTAGCTATAAGCACTTGTTCCTTCATATCATTCACCTCCTGGTTGATACTTATATAGTTTTGTAACCGTAGGCTACTACTACATTGATATTTCCCGCCACACTAGACTCTAGAATAAATAAAGGCCTCTTACGTAGACACGCAGAGACCCTAATTTCAATTTTAGAATTTAGCTAGCTTCTCACCTCGGTAGGATAATTAAACCTTATTGGTTCCTACTGTCTACAGTTTTTTATTTAATTAACATCGTAATTATATCAATAAACAATTAGTTTGTCAACTAATCGGATAATTTTGCTGAATTAATCTTAATTCCAGGACCCATTGTACTTGACAAAACCACTGATTTAAGATACTTACCTTTTGAAGCAGATGGTTTAGCTTTTATTAGGGCACCTACCAATGTATTAAAATTTTCTTGTAATTTTTCAGCACCAAAGGATTTTTTACCTATAGGTACGTGAATGATATTTTGTTTGTCTACCCTATATTCAACCTTACCGGCTTTGATTTCCTTGATAGCGTTAGCAATATCAAATGTAACTGTACCTGATTTTGGATTTGGCATTAAACCTTTAGGTCCAAGAATTCTACCAATTCTACCTACAACGCCCATCATATCAGGAGTAGCAACTACTACATCGAAATCCATCCAACCTTCTGTTTGTATCCTTGCTATCATCTCATCTCCACCAACATAATCTGCACCCGCTGCTTCTGCCTCAGCTATCTTATCGCCTTTAGCAATTACAAGAACCCTTTTAGTTTTTCCTGTACCATGTGGCAATACAACAGCACCTCTAACTTGTTGGTCTGCGTGTCTTGAGTCAACTCCTAATCTAGCATGCAACTCGATAGTTTCATCAAATTTAGCTTTAGAAGTTTGTATAACTAATTCAATTGCTTCACTAGAATCATATAATTTTGATCTATCTAATAATTTAATACTGTCTTGATAGTTTTTACCTCTTTTTGGCATTAATTTAACCTCCTTGTGGTATTAACGAAAAATTATTCTCCCACTATACTTATTGTTCTACTTCAACTCCCATACTTCTTGCAGTACCTGCTATCATACTCATAGCAGCTTCTATAGAGCCTGCATTTAAATCTGGCATCTTTTTCTCTGCAATTTCTCTAAGCTTAGCTTGAGAAAGTTTAGCAACTTTGTTCTTATTAGGTTCTTTAGAACCTGATTCAATTCCAATAGCCTTTTTAATCAATACTGGCACTGGTGGTGTCTTAGTAATAAATGTAAAAGATCTATCTTGATATACTGTAAGAACTACCGGTATTATCATACCTGCCTGGTCTGCAGTTCTTGCATTGAACTCTTTTGTGAATTGCATGATGTTAACTCCATGAGGTCCTAATGCTGTACCTACAGGTGGTGCTGGTGTAGCCTTCCCAGCTGGAATTTGTAATTTAACTAAAGCTATGACTTTTTTTGCCATGAACTTCCACCTCCTCATAAAAATGTGGTTTAGCGGGATAATCCCTCCCACTCCATGTGAATCTATTTAAAAAGCAAATTTGCTTTAAAAACCAAAATTTCTTATATCTTTTCTACTTGTTCAAAATCTAATTCAACTAAAGTTTCTCTTCCAAACATGGATACAAAAACTTTAACCTTTCTTTTTTCCATATTCAAGCTTTCAATAGTACCAATAAAGTTTTCAAAAGGACCAGATATTACCTTTATAACATCCTTAATTTTGAAATCAACATCTGGCAATACAGTCTCTTGTACACCTAAAGCTTTAACCTCCTGATCATTCAATGGAACCGGCTTTGATGCAGGTCCTACAAATCCCGTTACGCCTCTAGTATTTCTAACCAGATACCATGATTCATCATTTATAATCATCTTAACAAGGACATACCCTGGAAACATCTTTCTTTCTTTCAATTTTTTATTTCCAGACTTAGAGTCCACATATTCTTCAGTAGGCACAGCTACTTCAAAAATATCATCTCTCATCCCTCTATTTTCAACCATTTTCTCAAGGTTAGCTTTAACTTTATTTTCATGACCTGAATAAGTATGGACTACATACCATTTGGCTTCCTTAGCCCTTTTTTCTCTACTCATGTCCTTATCAGTCATATTTTAGGGACCTTTGGCCCTTCCCTCCTTGTTTACTTTATAATCAAAGACAATACTCCATGTATTCCAAGGTCTAGAACATATACAACCAGAGCAACTACTGCACTTAACAATATTACAACTCCTGTATAGTTTATAAGTTCTTTTTTATTTGGCCATATTACTTTTTTTAATTCTGCTTTAACCCCTCTAAAATACGTAGACAATTTTTCTTTAGTGCTAACAGTATTAGTTGTCATAAATCTCACATCCTTATTAATCGATATTTAACAAATACTATTTTGTTTCTTTATGTGCAGTATGAGTTTTACAGAATTTACAGTATTTTTTTAACTCTATTCTTTCAGTTGTATTCTTCTTGTTTTTCTTTGTTGTATAATTTCTTTGTTTACATTCAGTACAAGCTAATGTGATTCTATCTCTCATTTAAAACACCTCCTACTATTAACCCGTCTATATCATTTAGTTGTTTAGGGGCATACCTCTCCACTTTTAACAACGCTACTTATATAAACTATCATAATTTTTTTTCAATGTCAACAAATTTTCCAATGCACAGTTCACAATGCACAATTCACAATGCACAATTCACAATTAAAAGATTAAACCCGAGATCCCTCGACTTCGCTCGGGATGACAGAAGTGGTATGAATCCCTCGACTCCGCTTAGATGACAAAGCAATATGAATCTCAACTAAATTTAGAATGACAAAAACAAGGGAGGGTTACCCTCCCCTTTATTATTATTCAATAACCTTAGTTACAACTCCTGAACCTACAGTTCTTCCACCTTC
>ENA-UOOK01004320-UOOK01004320.1-fermentation-metagenome-genome-assembly--contig:-NODE-4320-length-15356-cov-22.892425_pt1 | contig 15356 bp, 17 predicted proteins | sample MGYA00245777_ERZ724023 | MGnify/ENA primary metagenome ERZ724023 (study PRJEB28704, sample SAMN03018312) | fermentation metagenome | biome: anthropogenic terrestrial biome; feature: soil...
TTAAATACTGAAAGCTTTCTCATTTTCAATTGTACTTTTTCTTGACATAGTACCAGTATGTGTAGATAAATATAAGCTAACAATATTATCATACTGACAAATATGAATTTGTAAAATAGATTGGAGATGTAAAATATGGCTTTTGATTATAAGAAAGAATATAAAGAATTTTATATGCCGAAGAATAAACCTAACATAGTTGAAGTTCCTAAAATGAATTATATAGCAGTAAGAGGTAAGGGAAACCCCAACGAAGAAGATGGAGATTATAAAAATACAATAGGCTTATTATTTGGTGTTGCTTATACGATTAAAATGAGTTATAAAGGAACACATAAGATAGATGGTTTCTTTGAATATGTAGTACCACCATTAGAGGGCTTTTGGTGGCAAGAAAATACAAAAGGAATGGATTATAATAGAAAAGATGATATGCAATTTATATCTATTATAAGATTACCTGACTTCGTATCAAAAGAAGATTTTGATTGGGCTATTGAGGAAGCAACAAAGAAGAAAAAAGAAAACTTTTCAAGAGTGGAGTTCTTAACTTATGATGAGGGTACCTGTGTTCAATGTATGCACATTGGCTCTTATGATAATGAACCTGCAACAGTTAAAGCAATGCATGAATTTGCAAAAGATAATGGATACGAATTAGATATTACTGATACAAGATACCACCACGAGATATATTTAAGTGATCCAAGAAGGTGTGATGTTAACAAGTTAAAAACAGTTGTAAGACATCCAATTAAAAAGATAAAGTGATCCGCAAATTCCAATTTGTTGTTGAACGAAGACACTTTATTTGTTTTTTCTTCACCAAATATATTTAAAGCAGTCTAATATATATAAAATTAAATAAAATAATTTCTGTAACAAAAAATTAAAATAATATAAAATGCCCATTACAAGAATTCTATCCTGTTGTGGGTATTTTTGCGTTAAGGAGGACTAATATGCTCAATAAAGCACAAGCCTTTGCACAGCTAGATAGAGCTACATTGACTGGCAAACAGTTAAATGAATGTTATACATTTGATCATCTCGACTCATTAGGGTTTCATTCGTAAGCGTCAAATTTGTGGGTACATATACAAGAGAAGAAAAAAATGAGATAATACTCCAAAAGAAACTAATAGAGAAAGTTAGGATCATTAAAATCTAAAAAGGTAGAATGGAGGAAAGCTCATGAATATGAAGAAGATTAGCCATGAGATGAATTTACAGAAATGGACACAGATAGTCGAGGAATGCAGAAACAGTGGTAAAACAGCGGTAAAGTGGTGTGATGAAAATAATATTAATATCAAGGATAAAGTCTCAACTTAATTTTTCTATATTTAATTCAGAAATTAAATTATTTTTCACATCTGTAATATGCTGTCTGAAATAATTATTATTAGTTGATTCGAAATTTAAAACTCTTATTAATTTAGAGGTAACAGATTGTATAAGATTATTGTTTTTTATCACATATAATTTATTATCAAAACCTTTATATTCTCGTTCTATATACTTATCAGTAATAGGGATGACATCACTGATAAAAAAGATAGACATTGAGGTTGTCCTACCAACATGATAAAAACATGACCTTAAGTCTGATGAAGGCAAAGATAAATATCTATTTATTCTTTGTTTTGCAGCATCATCTCTATGATTCCAATTTCCTACGGGTGTTGCCCAATAAAGTCCCTGACATTCTGTTGATTCTATTAAACAAACCAATGGCCTTTCTTTTAAATCATTCCATTCTCCACCAATATCTTTAATTTTCTGATAAATATCATTTTTCCCGAAGTACATTGCGTTTTCTTTCATACAGTCCCCTTATAAATAAAGAAATCCAAACTAATCGTTTGGACTTCTTATTACAAACAATGTTTTTTTGTCGCACATTGTGAAGCGTGTTTGTATCAACAATGTTTCTTTGTCGCACATTGTGAAGCGTGTTTGTTTTTAAGGTATATAATTATCAAATACCTTTTGTCTTTTGATTTATTATATTACTTAATTCAAATAATGTCAATAATAACATTATTTAATTTCATTTTATCCAAATCGATTAAAATTATTATAACACGTATCGACAATAAAGGAAATTATATTTTCTTTTTTGATAAAATTTAGAAAGAAATAAGTTGTTAGAAGAGAAGAAGAGTTAAAGACTTAAATTCTTAATTTTTTTTTAAACCTTAATCCTGATACTTTTTTCTTAATACTAATTCTACTTAAATGGAAATATATACGGAATTATAATTGTTCTTTTTCTTTTTTTCATGTATAACTCCGTAATCCTTTATTTTTAAATTTCTTTATTTCTAATTTTCAAAATATATTTTTCTGTTAACATACTTGATTTTTTAGCCAATAAAGTGTATTCAGAACTTTCTTCTATACCTGTTATATCATACTCATTTAAGAAGATTTTCTTTGGCAGTCCATTACTGTCTATATTCAATACATAAACAGTGTATCCGTCATATACTCCTTGCCCTATATATATATATTATCCTCTAAAGGCAATAATTTAAATTCTTGCTCAATTATCCGGGAAAAATTATCAAGGATATTGTTAACAGAACAAAAAAATAGTAATAAATTTGAACAAAATATTACTGAAATTAAAGAGTATATGATAAAAGAACTAAATGAAAAATAAAAATAAGATAAATCAACTCAAAATCCTTATGCCTATATACTATCTATGTATACTTACAATAAACTCGTCCGAATAGCAATAAGGTTGCCGAGTGACAAAAAAGCTGACATAAAAATCATGTATATAGGCGGAAAAGTTTTCGGTTTATACATGATTTAATTAAATTTAAGATATTGATTTTTAAGTATAATCATGTTTTAATTTGCATAAGATAAAGAATAGGGAGCAGCCAAAAATATGGCTGATCTGTGAATAACTTAGTTATACAATAGATATCCTGTGGTTGAGACAGGGTATCTAATTTTTTGCCCTTTTACGATGGCTGCTACTAACATTGTAAACGCAATCATTAGTGTCAACCTTTCACTAAATTTTTATCCCCCCCACAGGCTTGTGTGGGGATTTTTATTTGCCTATAATGTATGAAGAAAAGTGACGCAGAAAAATGAAGTAGGCTTTTGGCGAGGAACTTATGAAGAGTAGAAAAATAAATATCGGAAGAATCAAGAATGTATTTAACAGAAATGAACCTAATATGTTTGTTATAATGGTTATTTTGTGTGCCGTTGCAGTTGTTTCCTTAATATTCGCAGTGGGACTGGGACCTGTGAAGGTGAAATTTGATGTTGTGGCTAAGATTGCTTTGAGCAGGATTCCGTTTCTCAGTGATTACATTGTTCACACATGGACTCAGCTGGATGAGAATATCGTGCTTGGGCTTCGTTTCCCAAGAGTACTGCTTGGTATGATTGTGGGTGCTTCTCTGGCTGTTACAGGCACTGCAATGCAGGCTCTGGTCAGAAACCATCTGGCTGATCCATTTATACTGGGTGTATCCTCCGGAGCGGCGGCGGCAGCAACCCTAAATATGATTTTCGGAGTATTTGCCTTTATGGGGAGGTATTCTCTGTCTATAAGTGCTTTTTTGGGGGCGGCTGTTACGATTATAATAGTTTATGCTATTTCCAGAGTAAAGGGACGTATCAACATAACTCAGCTGCTTTTGTCCGGTGTGGCGGTTTCCATGATAATGGATGCGGTCACAAGAATAATTACCTTAAGCGCTCCCAATGCTTTAGGACTGCATAATGCTGAATTCTGGATGTCCGGAAGCCTTGCTGGAGCCAGGTGGTCATATCTTGGGCTTCCCCTCATTACAATTATCATATGTATGGTTATATTATTAATTAACTACAGAGGATTAAATGCACTGACATTAGGTGATGAAACTGCCGGAACTCTGGGATTTAATGTCAGGCGGATGCAGAAAATGCTGGTGCTGGTATCTTCCCTTATGACCGGAGCAACCATTGCAGTCAGCGGAACCATAGGTTTTGTAGGATTGATGGTTCCCCATATTACTCGGCTGCTTGTGGGATCAGACCATAAGAGAGTGTTGCCAGTATGTGCGTTATTAGGCGGAATTATGGTTGTATGGGTAGATGTGGCGGCAAGAATGCTGATTGCGCCGGAGGAAATTCCTGTAGGTGTACTTACAGCCTTTTTCGGTGGACCGTTTTTTATATGGCTGATGAAAAGAAATGCCGGTGAATAAGGAGAAGAAAATGGGATTAGAAGTAAATCATTTAAGCTTTGCATATACCGATAAAAATATTATAGAAGACATCTGCCTAAATGTTAAGGATGGAGATTTTGTAGGAATCATAGGTCCAAACGGAAGCGGCAAATCAACGGTCCTCAAAAACCTCTATCGTGCATTGAAACCTGACTGTGGAGAAGTTATTCTTGATGGAGAAGATTTATACAAAATGAGCAATAAAAAATCAGCGGTAAAGTTAGGCGTTGTGGGACAGGAAAATTTTATACCCTTTGATTTTAAGGTGGAAGAAATAGTCTGGATGGGTCGCAGCCCTCACAAGGGTCTGTTTGACGGAGATACAAAGGAGGACAGGGATATTGTCATGCATTCCCTTGAACTGGTTGGTATGAAGGATATGGCAAAACGCAATTATACTCATTTATCCGGCGGAGAAAAGCAGAGAGTCCTACTTGCACGGGCTATTGCTCAGCAGACAGATTTCCTTATTCTGGACGAGCCAACTAATCACCTTGATATTTATTACCAGCTTGAAATTTTTGATCTGGTTAAAAGCCTGGGAGTTACGGTGTTGTCTGCAATACATGACTTGAATATTGCGGCGTTATATTGCAATAAACTTTATGTGTTAAAGGAAGGGTGCGTGTTTAGGACAGGAAAACCGGAGGAAATACTCACACCGGACGTTATTTTTCAGGTTTATGGTGTCAATGCAGATGTGAGAGTACATCCTGCTACCCAAAAACTATCCATAACATTTTTACCCAGAGGCATGAGTATGTGAACCGGATGGTGCATGCGGTCAGATTTTAGGGACAGTTTTTTATGTCGTGAAAAAGTATTCGGCAGGAAAAAATGTTTTCAAAATTTTTGCTAAGGTTTAGGTACATATGAAATTAAAAGGAGAAAACAAATGACAAGAAGAAAATATGATATATTCGCAGTTTTTTTTGCGGTAATGCTGCTCTTTACAGGGTGCAGCGGAAAGCCTGTCACAAATGTGGAGGACAATACGGAGTCTGCAGATTACGAAGCTTTGAGTTTTGATAACTACGGGAGAGAAATTACTGTAAAAAAAATGCCTGAAAAGGTACTTACTCTTGGTCCTAACTGCAGCGAGCTTTTTGTGGCATTGGGGCTGAGTGACTATATTATCGGCAATACTCTAAATAACCACAGCAGGGGATCCCTTCCCGAATATGCAGAAGCATATAATAAGATTCCGGAACTTAATTACGGCTCTGCAACCAGGGAGGCTGTAATAAGCAGTGGTGCAGATTTTATTTACGGAATTGACTGGGAATTTGGTGAAGAGGGTCTGGATACAGAGGAGCTGGAGCAAATGGGAATGACCGCATACATGAACAGCGCGACGAACTTTGAACAGATTTATAAGGAAATTAATGATATAGGCAAAATTTTTAAAATTGAAAACAAGGCTCAGGCGTTCATTGATGATCAGGAATCAAGAATTTCTGAGGTTGAAGGAAAAATAAAGGATAAGGAAAAAGTAAAAGTACTTGTATATGACAGCGGCGGAGAAGGGGTTTTTACCTGCGGAGGAACAAATTTTGAGACTCTGCTGATTGAAAAGGCAGGGGGAAAAAATGTGTTTGACGATATTACCGATAAGCAGTGGATTACCGTAAGCTATGAGGAAGTTTTGAAAAGAAACCCTGACATCATTATAATTCATGATTATGATTCACCATCTGTTGAGGAAAAAATTCGTGCAATAAAAAGTGATTCAATTCTTTCCCGTCTTGACTGTGTAAAAAATGAAAGGTTCGGTGTAATAGCGCTGGAAAGTGTGCTGCCCGGCAGCAGGATGGCTTATGCTGTAGAGACACTCTCAAAATTCTTTTATCCCGAACTGTTCAAATAAATAACTGCAACAATAAGTACAAGAGGGTCTTCACAGACCTTTTTTTACTGCACATTAGTTGATTCCTTTTATTCTGAGCCGGAGGCAAAGAATCTCTCAAATGCTTAAATGCATGGATTTTTCAGCTACGCCTCAGAATGGCAGTTAAGGGTAATAATTGGGTGTATTAGTCAATAAAAAATCTTAAAAATATGGACTGAATTATTTAAATGAGGTATAATGTAAGCAATTAACATAAACAATTGCTTTAGTTTTTTAACGATTTACGGATATATAAAATACAGGAGGAAGTCAAATGCAGGATAGTACTGAAACGGTACACCACGACCACAATCACAGTCATAATCACCAGCATACAAAGGCGGTATTAAACAGGCTTTCCCGTGCCACAGGTCATTTGGAATACGTAAAAAAGATGGTGGAAGAAGGCAAGGATTGCAGCGAGGTATTAATTCAGTTATCTGCCGTTATATCTGCCCTGAATAATACGGGAAAGGTAATTTTAAAAGACCATATGGAGCATTGCATTGTTGATGCGGTTGAATCAGGTGATGAAGAAGCAATTAGAAATTTAAATAAAGCAATAGACAGCTTTATAAAATAAGCTGATTTACAATAGCCAATAGTAGAAAGCCCCATAGATGCCATAAAGACTTTTATAAAAAACGAAATGGATTATCTATTAATAGAGGACATATTAATCGAAAGGATATAATGATTTGATAAAAGTAGATGGAGTTTCTAAAATTTACACGAGTAAAATTCATAAGCCTGGGATTTCGGGCTATGTAAAAAATATTTTTTCATCGGAATACAGCAAGAAAATCGCTGTTGATAATGTAAGTTTTGAGATAGAAAAAGGAACAATTTGCGGATATGTTGGTCCTAACGGTTCGGGAAAATCCACTACCATAAAAATGCTGTGCGGAGTATTAAATCCCGATTGTGGCGAGATTTTTTTTAATGATGAAAAAGTAAGTATAAATAATAAGAAATTTAAAAAAGAGATAGGTGTTGTTTTTGGACACAGAAGTAATTTATGGAATGACCTTCCTACCATTGAAAGTATAAATCTGTTTAAAGCAATTTATGAGATTAATGAAACTGAATTTAAACGGAATTTTGAATTCATAAACTCTTATTTAGAAATTTCAGGATTACTAAATACTTCTGTGCGTAAGCTAAGTCTTGGGCAACGTGTAAAATGTGATATAGCTGTAGCAATGTTACATTTTCCTGACTGCTTATTTTTAGATGAACCAACAATCGGCTTAGATAGCGATGTTAGACAAAATGTTATAAAAATGCTTACTGAATACAATAAAGCATATAATAAAACAATCATAATAACATCACATAATTTTTATGATATTGAAGATCTTTGTAAACGTATCATGATTATTAATAAAGGAAAGTTAATTGTTAATGACGATATAGGTGTTATAAAGAGTAAGCATATTAAGTTTAGGATATTATCCTTAAAATTCAAAAGCAAGGAGGAGACAAGCAGTTCAATTAGATACATATCTGATAATTACAATGATTTAGATTTATATTCTGTAAATGATTTTGAAATAGGTATTAAATTTAAAATAGAAGATATCAAGCTTACGAACCAAATCATCAATCAATTTATCAACAATCCACTACTTGAAAGTTTTGAAGTTAAGAATGAATCTCTTGAATCGATAATACAAAATATTACAAAAGGAGAAATTCTACTTGATTAAATCATTTTATAAATATATTATCTGGATTAAAATGGGCTTTCTAAGTCAACTGAATTATAGAGGGATTATTATCGATAGGCTTTTAGGTTTTCTTTTTCAGTTTGTTTTAATGTTCTTTTTCTGGAAAGCAGTGTACATAGACGTTTCAATTATTAATGGAAGAACATTTGAAGAAATGTTTGTATATATGCTTCTTAGTGTTAGTATTTCTGCATTATATTTATATCCTACGATTTCTTTTATCTCAATGGATGTTAAATCGGGAAATATTACCAATATATTATTAAAGCCTATTGACTACCAACTCCAATTTTTAAACAAGCAATTTGGAATAGCTCTATTTATGTTCATAATTTTGGCACCAATTGTTACCTTATTTTTGATAATTATGCAAACACATTTTGTAGGGATAAATTTTGCATTCTTTTTTGTGAGTTTATTTGGGGGTTTTTTGTTTAATGCAGTTTTTAATTTTTTACTCGGAATATTGTGTTTTTGGACTGAAAATAGCTGGGGGATAGCTTCTTTTAAGATAGTATTAGTAGAGATTTTATCCGGAACTTTAATTCCGTTAGATTTTTTCCCGGTTCACTTACAAGCTTTCGCTATAAAAATTATGCCGTTCAGTAAAATAGTATATTACCCTATATTAATATTACAAGGCAAACTAAATATTAAAGAGATACTGATATCTTATACAAATGCAGCAGTTTGGATAATCTTGATAATTATTTTAAGCAGTTACTTTTACATCAATCTTTTAAAAGTGTAATAAATAATGGGGGTTGAAATGGTTAAATTCTTTAGTCTTTTTAGGTGTTTTTTAAGTATGAATATAAAAAAAATATTGGAATATAGAATGGATTTTATTATAGGTATTATACCTTCAATAATCAGCTCTCTGTTTGGACTTATATTTATATCATTAATATTTGAAAACATTCAGAGCTTAACTGGTTTGTCATATTATAATTGTCAAATGATATACGGTTTTTTTCTATTGAGCTCTTCGTTGGAACGAATTTTATGCGGTAACTTTCAGCAGCTTCGGGGCTATATTTTTAATGGAACATTGGATTTAATCTTCACTCGCCCTATAAATTTATTACTGCATCTGATGTTTCTAAATTTTAATGAAGAATATTTTATACAATTTATTATAGGAATAGGGGTGGTAATCCATTCAGTGACATCAAGCGGGTTACAGTTAAGCATACTTACTTTATGTCTGATAGCATATGTATCTATTTTAGGAGCATTATTGTTGATTTCTATAACTATTATCACAAGTTCTCTGTATTTTATATCAGATGGAACATTCTCATTATTTAATGCGGTAAATAACTTAACTACATATTTGAAATATCCCATAACGATATTTGGAAAGACTATTAGGTTTTTCTTAACATGGGTACTGCCTTTATCTGCTGTAAGTTTTCTGCCTATGCAATTGGCCTCCGAAGGATTTAATAATCATTTATTATACATAATATATTTAACAATTATTATAGTGGCTCTTTTAATGCTTTCAGTGAAAATATTTTTTTATGGGGCAAAAAAATATCAAAGCACAGGTAATTAAAAATACAGTACTTTATTTTTCAGTCGTTTTTAATATTACAAGGGACTAAAAATATTTAAAATTTAGGGGGTTGACTTGGTTAAGGGGTAGCAGTATAATCCATTTGGAAACAGAACATACAAAATGTTTTAATAATATAAATGGAAGTACAGTCATGCATGAGACATCTTTAATGGAGAATATGCTTAGTATTGCCGAAAAGGCAATAGAGGGTAAAAATGTTGAAGTAAAAAGGGTGACACTGTCAGTGGGTAAATTATCAAATGCCCTGCCTGCTGCACTTTCGTTTGCATTTGAGGCAATGACTCAAACAGGACCGCTTAGTGGAGCAGAACTTGTAATGGAGGAAATACCGGTCAGGGTACAATGTGAAAATTGTGGGTGCAATTACGAACCGGATGAATTTCCATATATATGTCCCGGATGTGGGGGTATCTATTATACGGTAACACAAGGAGAAGATATATATATTCAAAGTCTGGATTGCCTGGAGAAGTGAGCAGGCAATTTTTTATGTTAATGTTTTCACTGCCTGAGTAGAGCAGAGGAGGTAAGTATGAGTAAGATAGAAATTAAAAAGGATTTAAAGGCATTGAACAATGAAATTGCCGCAGAAAACAGAGATGTTTTTAAAAAGAATAATATATATACTATTAACATTATGGGTTCACCGGGAGCGGGCAAGACTACACTGTTAGAAAATATCCTTAAGCCCCTTGCGGATTCTTTCAGTATTGCGGTTATTGAGGGAGACCTTGCTACGGCCAATGATTCGGAACGAATTAAAAAGCTGGGTGTTGAAGCATTGCAGATCAACACAGACGGAGGGTGCCACTTAGATGCAAGGATGATACAGGAAGAATTGTCAAAGATTGATTTAAATGATATTAATCTTTTAATTATAGAGAATGTAGGAAATCTGGTTTGCCCCATATCCTATGATTTAGGAGAGGATTTGCGTTTAGTTGTACTGAGTACTCCCGAAGGTGAGGATAAGCCTTTAAAATATCCTCCTGCCATGCTGAATACAGATGCAGTTGTATTAACCAAGATTGACCTTGCACAGTTTGTTGACGTTAATATGGAAAATATGGAGAAGAATATAAAGGACATTAACCCCAAGGCAGACATTCTTAAAGCCGGCAAGAGGGATGGGGTCTATAATGCGGATAGTGTGACAGAATATATTGTTAAACGAGTCGGTTCAAAGAAGGAACAATGAATGATAAGATATTCTGTAGAAGTAAAAGGCATTGTTCAGGGTGTGGGTTTTCGCCCGTTCACCTTTAGGACAGCTAAGGATTTTAATCTTTACGGATTTGTGCGGAATACTTCAGAAGGTGTTTTAACAGAAATTCAGGGAGAGAAAGATAATTGTGATGCTTTTGTTTCAGCTTTAAAAAATAACCCTCCTCCCCTGGCATATATTGAAAGTGTTAAAATTACCGAAATACCGCTTAAGGATGATTATGATTTTGTAATACTGACAAGCAGAGAGGGAATACGCAATACATTAATTTCACCGGATATAGGCATATGTACTGATTGTGCCGCAGATATAAAAACAAAGGGTAACCGGCGTTATAAATATGCTTTTACCAACTGTACAAACTGCGGACCGAGATTCACCATAGTGTATGATATACCATATGATAGAAAAAACACTACTATGAAGGAATTTAAACTTTGTGATAAATGCAGCAGAGAATATGAGGATCCTTACGACCGCCGTTTCCACGCTCAACCTAATGCATGTCCCGAATGTGGTCCGGAACTGAGCTTTTATGCTGAAGGCAAGATTCTTACCCAAGATCCGTATGAGCTTTTCGGACAGTTTATAGACCGAGGGAAAATCATTGCTGTTAAAGGCATAGGAGGCTATCATCTGGCGTGTGACGCAAAAAATGAACAGGCTGTCAGACGTCTGCGAGATAAGAAATTAAGATATGACAAGCCCTTTGCCGTGATGATGAGGGATTTGGATACGGTTGAAAAATATTGTGAGCTTAGCTCTGAGGAAAGGAATATACTGACCTCACCTGCTAAGCCGATTGTTCTTTTAAAAAAGAAAAAAGATTATGACCTGGCACAGAGCACAACTATGCAGAACAACAGATTAGGTGTCATGCTTCCTTATACTCCGCTCCACTGTATACTGATGCAGGAGCAGGAGGTGCTTGTTATGACAAGCTGCAATATTTCTGATTTGCCTATGCTGTATAAAGACGAAGATGTACATTTATTGCAGAGGCGAATTTCTGATGCGGTACTGACACATAACAGAAAGATTTTCAGGCGTATGGATGACAGTGTGTGTATTGTTGTAAATGGAAAAACTCACTTAATCAGGCGTGCCCGGGGATATGTACCTGAACCTCTTCAAATTGAAAACAATGATTTCAATATACTTGCGATGGGTGCTCAGCAGAAAAACACTTTTTGCCTTTTAAAACATGAAAATGCATTTATAAGCGGTCACATGGGTGATTTGGATGAAGAAGAGGCAGAGAAGTGCTATAAAGAAGAAATTGAATCCTTTATAAGGATTTTTGAAGCAAAGCCTGATGCTGTTGCCTGCGATATGCATCCTGATTATGTTTCTACGAGACACTCATTAAATTACGCTAAAATTCCTCTTATTAAAGTGCAGCATCATCACGCACATTTTGCATCTGTTTTGGCAGAGCATAGGATAAATGACTTAGTGGAAGATAAAGTGCTTGGTTTGATATTTGACGGTACGGGATATGGTGAGGATGGCTGCATATGGGGAGGAGAGGCTCTTCTGGGAAATATTAAGGAAAGCAGGAGAGTTGGACATCTGCTTAATTTTCCTCTTTTAGGAGGCGATGCCGCTGTGAGAGAACCTTGGAGAACAGCGCTGGCTGTGGCAGATATAGCTCTTGGCAGAGAATATGCATTATCGCTGTTTCCTGAGTACAAAGACGCTTCAGGGACACTGCTTAAGGCCGGTGATTCGGGTATTAATTCACCCTTCACATCTTCCATGGGAAGACTGTTTGATGCGGTTGCCGCTCTTACAGGGCTAAGAAAGACAACCGGCTATGAGGGTCAGGCGGCAATAGAGCTTCAGCAGATAATGGATGAAAGTGCTGGAGGTTCATACCATTTTGATATTATAAAAGATAATAATATGTTTATATTTGACTGGCGGCATATGATTTGTGAAATTGTTTCAGATTTGAAATTAAATATTGCACCCGGAGTAATTTCATTGAAATTTCATAATGCTGTTGTGGATTTAACAGTCAGGGCGGCTGCTTTGACAGCCGAAGGTAACAAAAGAAGAGTAGTTGCATTATCAGGAGGAGTTTTTCAAAATGATTATCTCCTTGAAAAATGTGCTGAAGCTCTTGAGGATAATGGTTTTACGGTGTATTCCAATGAAAAGATACCTGTAAATGACGGAGGTATATCCTTTGGGCAGGCAGCGGCTGCAGCTTATAGAATGAGGTGAGTATAATGTGTCTTGCAATTCCGGGAACAATTACAAAAATAGAGGATATGGAGGCGTATGTTGATTACGGCGGCGTTTCCAAATGTGCAGATATCAGGTTAGTGGAAAATGTTAAGGTGGGAGATATAGTCCTTGTGCATGCAGGCTTTGTAATTCAAATATTAGATAAGGAAAATGGGGAAGAGCTGCAAAAACTTGTAGAGGAAACCATGGGAATTATATATAAATGAAAAACAGTATAGAAGATTTAATAAATGCAATTAAACTGCTTGCAGAAACTATGAGTGAAGTTTCTATTATGGAAGTATGCGGAACACATACTGCCAGCATAAGGAAGTATGGCATACCATCAGTTCTTCCCGGGAATATCAGACTGGTTTCAGGTCCCGGATGTCCTGTGTGTGTCACTTCTCAGGAGGATATTAATATGGCTTTGTCCATAGCTGACAGTGAAAAAGTGATTTTTACCTGCTTTGGTGATATGATGCGTGTCCCCTGCGGTGATAAGAGCTTATACTCGCTCCGGGAAGCGGGAAGAGATATCAGAATTGTTACATCCCCGATGGATGCAATTGATATTTCTAAAACAAATCCCGAAAAACAGGTAGTATATTTTGGCATCGGCTTTGAAACAACTGCACCTCATACTGCCGCTTTAGTTGATGAGATTGACAAACAAAATATTAACAATATAAGTGTTTTAAACTCACACAAGACCATGCCGCAGGCAATAACACATTTATTGAAGGATGAATGCAGGGTTGATGCTCTGCTGTGTCCCGGACATGTGGCAGCTATAACCGGTTCGGATGCTTTTTCGTTTGTTCCCGAAAAGCTGAACCTTCCTGCCGCTATTGCGGGATTTGAAGCCTATGAAATACTGGCTGCAATCTTGTCAATATTGACAATGTTAAAAACTAACAGGAAAGAATGTGTTAATATGTATCCCGGGGTTGTTACGAAGTCCGGAAACCTAAAAGCACTTGAGCTTATAAATCGTGTTATGGAGCCGGAAGATGCGGTATGGCGGGGACTTGGAAGCATACCGGGAAGCGGCTTAAGGTTTCGTGATAGATATGCCGGATTTGATGCAACTAAGCGTTTTGAAATTCCAGGGAATAAAACACAGGAGCCTAAGGGCTGTCTTTGTTCAGGAATACTGCGTGGTGAAAATATACCAACCGACTGCGGACATTTTGGTAAGAGCTGTAATCCCCACAGCCCTATGGGACCATGTATGGTTTCATCAGAAGGAAGTTGTTTCTCGTATTATCGTTATAGGGATGTTTAGGAGGTGGTTTAAAAATGGAAAGCAAAATTACTCTCGCTCACGGTTCCGGCGGAGAAAAATACAGAGAGCTGGTGCAAGAGATATTTCTTCCTGCTTATAGCAATGAATATTTAAGTCCGCTTACAGATTCTGCCATATTGGAGGGCGGAGGAAAGATTGCAATGACTACGGACAGTTATGTTGTCAGACCTCTTTTCTTTCCCGGAGGAGATATTGGCAGTCTGGCAGTAAGCGGAACTGTAAACGATCTGGCAGTAAGCGGGGCATTGCCGAAATATATATCTGTAGGAATGATTCTGGAAGCAGGTCTTGAAATGGATGTGCTGAAAAGAATTGTTGATTCCATATCAAACACGGCTGAAAAGGCAGGTGTAAAGGTGGTTACCGGGGATACCAAGGTTGTGGAAAGCAAAAGTGCCGACGAAATTTTTATTAACACGGCAGGTGTGGGAATTTTTCCTTCCGGAAGAATAATACCGACACAGAAGATTGAGGCCGGTGACAGGATTATTATCAGCGGATGTATGGCATCACATGGCATGGCGGTTATGAACGCCCGCAACAACCTGGGTTTTTCCCCGCCTATAGAAAGTGATGCGGCTCCACTGGGAAAACTTGTTGATGCAATATTTATGAATGAGAACAACATAATACATGCAATGCGTGACCCTACAAGAGGGGGTGTTGCTGCTACGCTTTGCGAGTGGGTTACATCAACCACAGATATTATAATTTACCAGGGATCTGTACCTGTAAGGCCGGATGTGGCTGCTGCCTGCAGGCTGTTGGGGCTTGATCCCCTTCACATTGCAAATGAAGGAATAATATTGTTTTCAGTTCCTGAAAAATGTGCGGACAGTGTATTGGCAGCTTTAAGAAAGGAGGAATATGGTAAGGACTCGGCAATAATAGGAGAAGTGAGAGAGGGAAGAGGAACTGTCAGTGCTGTAACGGATTTCGGTTCTAAAATAAGGATTACGATGCCTAACGGTGAGCTCCTTCCGAGGATTTGTTAATTAAGAAATTTACAGTTCAACATGTTTATGAATGTAACTGGCAAATATTAATTTGCCCTGCATCATAACAAATTCTTTTAAAAGGTGATCAACTATGAATGGATTTATATTAATAGCAGGTACATTGATACCTCTTATTGGTTCATTA
>ENA-UOOK01004321-UOOK01004321.1-fermentation-metagenome-genome-assembly--contig:-NODE-4321-length-15356-cov-7.974119_pt1 | contig 15356 bp, 11 predicted proteins | sample MGYA00245777_ERZ724023 | MGnify/ENA primary metagenome ERZ724023 (study PRJEB28704, sample SAMN03018312) | fermentation metagenome | biome: anthropogenic terrestrial biome; feature: soil; material...
GGGATCCGCCTGCGTGTCCCCCTCCTGCCCTGTAAATCATTTCAAGAAGATCCATTCGGATTTGTGCGGCTTTCTTCTTCAATTGTTTTAAATCAGACAATCGTTTCACATCCCATCCGCTGTCTGTTTCCTTTTCATTCATTCTTCATCCATTTTGAAAGATATCATATGTACCAGCTGTTATTCTCCGGAAATATATTCTCCAACTGATATTTCGACGCTTCCTCAGAGGTTAAACATCGGGACCAGCTTACCCGTTTCTGCCTTTTCGCGCCGGGACCGCTGCTGTTATATTCCACATAGCTAACCGTCTTTTCCTTTTCCCTGTCCCTCCAGTTATTCCATCCTTCTCCGATGATATGACTGCCCATCTGACAGTCCAGAAAGGCAACCTTTGCATACTTCCTCCACGGCCTGCCCAGATAAACACTCTGCGGCCCGGCATCACCGGTTAATTGACAATCCATAAAAACATAACCATATTGCCGGGACTCCGGAGTGGAAGCAGCTGTTATGTAACCATTGACTTTTTTGTCCCTGTTCTTTGAGAAGATTTCACATTTTCGAAACACGGCAGTTGCCGATCCAAAGATAAAATCCACATCTCCTTCCAGATAACAATTATCATAGAGCTGTCTGTTCCTGCCATTCCTTCGTATTTCCTCTTTCTTCATCCACTCCAGGTCCCCGGCATCCTGCGGCGGCGGGCCGGTGAACAGGGTATCCTGAAATCCCAGAAACCTGCAGTTCCGGAAACATACTTTGTCTGCATCCACATAAGCTGCCAGGGCCTGCCCGACTCTCCCTTTTTGCCCCGCTGCATTTTCAAAAGTGATATTTTCCGCCCGGAAGCCTTCCCCGGTAATGCGGGTACTGTAAGATCGAAAGGTTCCCATTTTTTTACCATCCGGCATCCGCTTTCCTGCGCAATCATCATAAGTCAATATTGTTTCTTTCGCATTTTCCCCGATCAGCGTGACAAATGGTTTTACGATGTCCAGCTTTTCCTTGTATCTCCCCTTCCGGATGAATATGCCAACGGGACCTTCGAAGTCTGCCGGAATGGCATCCACACATTTCTGAACAGACGGGAAGTCACCACTGCCGTCCTGTGCGACAGTAAACTCCATATGCAGAACCCCCTTCCCTAAAATGACGGACAAAAGCCGGCTGTTCCAGCCATGCTGGAATCGTAACCCAATCAGCCAACGATGCCCGTATGTTCGATACCTTCCATAAACTGGCGCTGTAAGATCAGGTAGATGACCAATATCGGGAGAATGACCATAAAGGTACCGGCAAAAACAATTCCTTCATTAAACAGCACTTCCCCTTCCATCAGGAATTCATCGGTCTGCCCGCTGCTGAGCGCCTTCAGCGTTGCATACATATTGGGAATATTGATGGGCACCGGCCATAGCTTTTGCTTTGTCAGATAAATACCGGGTTCAAAACAGTCGTTCCAGTGCCAGACCATGGACAACACTCCCACTACCAGGGTAGAAGCCCTGGAAATCGGCAAAACGATGCTCCAGTAAGTCCGGAACGCACCGCATCCGTCAATGGTAGCCGCTTCCTCCAGCTCATTTGGCAACCCCATAAAGAATTGACGGAATATGAAAATATACAAGCCGCCACGCAGGCCAAACCCAAAAAAAGTGGGAACAATCAGTGGCAAATACGTATTCAACCATCCCCATTTGGAAAACTGCATATAATATGGGAAAATCAAAACCTGAATCGGTACAATCACACTGAACAGGACGATCAGGAAAAAGAATTCCCGCCCCGGAAACCGAAACCGTGCAAATCCATATGCAATCATGGAACAGGCAAGAATATGCCCCAGCGTGGTGAGAGCCGTAATCACCAGGGAATTCTTTGCAGCTCCCGCATAGTTCAGTGACGAAAAAGCGATCTTATAATTTTTCCAGTAAAATGAGGTTGGAATAATTTTTACTGTAATATCCAGTAAATCCTTTGGTGATTTCAGGGAATTTACCACCATATGAATAAAAGGATACAAAAAAACGAATGCCAGATCAAAAAGCAATATATAGACAACCAAACGAAAAATCAGATTTGCCCATCGCCTGCCACTGGCGGCCTTCCGTATCACTTTTTTCCCTTTCCCACCGATTATTGCAGCAGGTGAGGTCTCCTTTCCAATCATGAGACATACACCATCCTTTCTCTTTATTTCCTGGATGTATCATATACCTTGTTCCGCATCACGAAGTACACAATGCCGCAAACAAACAACACAAATATAAAATAAATCCAGCTGATTGCCGCCGAGTATTCAAACTGGGACTTTGTAAATCCGATATCCAGCACATAATCCACGATAGGATTGCTTGTGTCCGTAAAGGAATCGATAATGGTATAAATCACATTCAGCAGGATAACGGGTGAAATCATGGGGAGGGTGATCTTCCAGAACATTTCCCATTCTGTGGCGGAATCCACCCGGGCTGCCTCATACAGGGAACTTGAAATACCCTGCAGACCGGCCAGAAACAGGATGATTTGTACACCTGATTTCCAGAGAACATAGGTGATTCGGTTCAGAAACCCGGACAATACGCTTACGACAACAGGGTCCAGATATCTCATGAATTCTTCCGGTATGGTAATGCCCCGTGCCATCTCCATAGCCGGTCCTTCCGCATTAATCCCCAGTAATTGCTCCATGACATAACCGGTGCCGAGCAATACCGGAAGGAAAAACGCCCCCCGGAAAAATCCTCTGAACTTAATCTTCTTATTTACGAGAATGGCGATCATAAGGGAAAATACAACAATCATGATCGTGTTGATAAAGGTATCCTTTACAACCGTTCCAAACATGGGAAGAAAATCAACATCCCACAGGAAAGCTCTGGCGTAGTTTTCAAGCCCTACCCACTTCATATGAAAGCCGGCAAATTTTGTGATCTTGCTGAGACTCAGGCGTAAGGACTGTATGAAGGGATGAAGGAAGAATAATATCAGTCCAACGAGCCAGGGCGAAATAAACAGATATCCGTTAACCTTTTTCCTTTGCGTTATCGTTAGCTTTTTCACCTTTTGTCTGCCTCCTTCCCCACTACCAGATAATCAAGCTTGGGAATCTTCCTTCCATCCACCTGAACTGCCTCATCCCTGTAGTTTACATAAATCTGTGATCCGTCTTCGTAAGTAACCTTGAATACATCCTTCATGATCTTTTCATGTCGGATCATCGTCTGATGCCAAATACCGCCCAGTCTGTCATTGAACTCCCGGAACACCTCCAGAATGGTATCCTCCCAGTCCCCATAATAAGAAGAAAACAGTTTATTGTAATCTGTATTCTTCAGTACATTGGACTTTTGATACGTCAATTCAAAATAGGGGAGAAAGCCATATTCCACCCATTTCAATTTCTCTCTGGGAAAATCATAGGCCAGATTTCCAGGCTGGGCCGACGTATAGGAAAGGCTTCCATGTACCACCATTTGGAAGAACGGGATGGATTCACTGGTAATAAACAGCCCATTTCCTTCTGTAGGAATTCGGTACAATCGACTGGCCTGGTCCAGAACATATTGATTGCCGCCCTGCACGGCAACGCTGCCATATTGCTGTTTTGCTTCTCCCAGCATTGCCTGCCAGCATGCTGCCGTCTGCTCTCTGGTGACAGGATGATCCTTATTGTAATCGTAATACAGCTGAGAACCCAAAACATCAAAATTCAATCCATTGATGGCATACTTTTTTATATGAGGCAAAAAATTTTTCATCAGTTTATTTTGTGCGGCAAAAGGATTCACCAGATATCGATTTTGATCCGCATCCGTCACCACCATGCCATTTGCCTGATACAGGGTATCCCGCCTCGGTGTATACCCCCTGCACCTGCCGGTGATGTCGGCAAGATTGGCCTGCAGATACAATCGGATATTCCTGTCCGACGCATATTCGCTCAGATTCTCCAGCCCTTTCTTCCCTCCCAGATGGCGATCCGGCTTTGGCGGAAGATGATAACTCCCATACCCGCCTTTCTGCCAGCCGATCAAATGAGTATCCATACTGGTAATCCCTTCTTGCAGCATCTGATCCAGAATCCTTTGTACCTGCTCATAAGTCGTGGCAGGAATGAATCGATCAAATAAAATCCGGTCTTCCGTAATTCCCATAAAAAAGTCCAGTCCCACCGGGATCGGCTCTGCGGCATCCACATCACTTCGCCGATCTGCCAGCTTCTTATTGCGAATCAAATAGTCCCGATAGCAATTGGCCATTCCACTGTAATTCGCTTCTTCCCCGCTTAAAAACAGGTACTGCACTTCCCGGTCTGTTTTTATCAGGTGATCTTCAATTTTATACAAAATTTTCTCATCACTCCGCGGATCCTTATAAAGTCTTCTGTATACGAATTCAGGAGATATACGGTTCCAATCCGTAACGTAACCGCTGGGGTACAGGTTCATGCGTGCATCCGTATCACCCTGACTCAGAATGGCCAGGAAAGCGTTGTTCTCCTGTCGAATTCCAAATACAGGGAGCATTACATCGTCTTCTTTTTCCAATTCACGAAAGTCCATTTGATCTGTTCCATATACATTAAAGGAATATTTCGAAATATCCCTGGGCTTTTGATCAAAATACAGCAATGCACCGCTGCCGTCCGGATAAAACAGATAACCATCCTGTCCAATTCTGGAAGCACCAAAAAAGGGCAGAGCTTCTATACTGACAAGTCCCCATTCTCCATCTTCCCTGATTTTATCCGCAGGAACATAAAAAACAAGCGAGCCATGATCTACCATTATCTCAACTGACAGGGTAATCCCCAGTTTCCTGAAATCATAGACCAGAGAAATTCCGTTTTCCCGGTCCACACAATCCACGTTTGAATCTTCCGATACGCTGTTGGTTTCAATAACCTGACCTTTGTTATTCTTTAAACTGGCATAGGAAAAATTGAACAGAGCCTGCATGTTATCCTTTATCTTTTTTGGATATTCCATGCCTTCGGGCAAACCAACCGCATAAGGAGATCCCCAGACAAATTCATTGCTTCTGTCTGCCACTGCGATCAAACCATTCTCCTTGTTGAAGTACAGTTCGATATCTCCTGATTTTCCTACCTGCCTGAAATTCTGTCCCTCTCCCGATCTGAACGCAAAATGGGATTCCTGTGTTCCTTCCGATTCCGCTTTTGCCCGGGTTCTGCAGGGGCACCAAATGATTCCAATGGAAATGACGCAACACAGGACAATCACCAGCAGCCTTCTTCTCATATATCTTCACTTCCTCCCCAGCCACAAAAGTCTCAATTCCAACTGCAAATCCTTCAGAAAGCTCCATAGGTTATTCGTCAGTACATAAAACAAAACAGCAATGGCCCAGATCAGTATCATGGTACACAACACCAAAAAAAACACACCAATTGCTTTTCCTAAAGTATAATTGTTCATTTCCTTCAAGCTCAGAAAATAAAGGAATACAATCCAGGCCCACATAAAGGTAAACATAATGGAATATAGCCCTGCCTCGCTGGTACTCATCACATTGGACAAAATCGACATGGGAATCGTAAAAAGCAAGTAAGGAGTCAGGGAATAGGCAGCCGAGACAGTGGTTTCATAAAGTGTTGTCTCCCCATCCATTATGCTGGTTACCCCGTAACATGCCATTCCCCAGGTAAAGAAGGGAATCAATATCTTTGTGATCTCCACAATCAAATTGGCACTGCCCGGACGAACCGATGCCAGCGGTGCATGGGTCCAATAGATGGAACCGATGCGCGACAGAATGACAAGCAGCAGGAGAACCGCGGTTTCCATATAGGATTGCCGTTTTCCCTTATCTGCCAGTATCGATTCAAAAGAAACAATCGGGTGCATCAGTGTCGACAGACCAGTAGTCAATATTTTCATAATCTAACCCCACCCTGCCATTTTGTGTATTTATCAACCAGAGTACGCGTTGCCTTTCTTGATTTCTTTATGGCAAACCAGCAAACCATCACAATAGCGGCAATCACCAACAAAATCAGTCCGAACTTCGTACGGACAAAGTCCGTACGATATTCATCAAAGGCAGCAGAATAGCCTTTCATATCCTCCGCTTCGTTGTATTCCTCCATTGCCTCTGCCCATTTTTTCTCTTTCATCAGGGCTTTTCCGATTCCCTTATGCGCCAGACTGTAGTTGGCATCGATCCTCAGGACATCTGACCACAATACTTTAGCCTGACCGTATTTGCCTTCGTTATGATGATGAATGGCATCCTGTACAGTACGAATAAATCGGGTAGGCTGGAACACCTGTATGTTGTTGCGGTCATAATCCAGAATATAGATGGCTCCGTCTCCGTCCACAGCAATGGAAGACGCCATTTTGAACTGCCCCAATTTGTTCCCTGACCCGCCAAAAATTGTGGTCATATTTCCTTCCCTGTCAAACTGATACACTTTCCCGGTCTTTTGCTCCAAAGCGTTGACCATTCCATTCTGATCCACAGCGATATCCACAAAATACGGGACAATCCGATTTCCCGTCTCATCTGTCGTCTCCCCATAGGCGCCCTCCCGAAAGGTGTTCTTGCCAACGGAATTCAGCGCAATGATCTGATTGGAAGAAGTATTTACGGAAGTCGCAAGAATGGTACCGTCATTCGCTATTGTAAGGTTGGAATAGCTGGGAGGCAGATTCCTGGATATTCTCCCCCGCTGTTCCTCTGTAGCAAACATTCTGACAAATGCCCGTTTCAGATCAAAACCAATTTCAATGGAGCCTACATATCCACGGAATTCGTTATTGGCATCAATCGTCATAATGGAGTGCCCTTTTGTGGTATAAAGATACCCAGTAGAATTCACGCATACATTGGTCGGTTCGAAAACAAAATCTTTTCCCAAAAGCGAAGAATTCAAATCTCCAAATTCTTCAATTACCTTACCTTCCGGAGAAAGATGCACGATTCTGTGATTACCTTTATCCGCTATATACAAATCCCCATCGGCATCTGCAAAGAGTCCCATAGGCTGGTAAAAGGGTTTCTCCGGAGTACCGGTATAAATATCCAGAACATGGCCATCTTTTTCTGATTTTATGATCCGGTTGTTCCCCGTATCAGATATGTACAGCAGTCCCTGACGGTCTATGAACAGGGAACGGCCCTGATTCAAGGGTTTCCCATCGACCTCATAGGTCAGGACATCCACCACATTATAGGTCAGGGGGATGGAAACCCTCCTCCCGGTGTCCGGATCCATAACGTAATCATATCCAGCTGCCTCCGCTGTTTCCAACATTGGCAGGCACAGGAACAGAAATCCAATTATAATGGTTACAATCCTATAAAACTGTTTCATGACTTTCCACGCATCCCTTTTCACGCCTTTATTCCGGAATAAGCCATTGTCTCAATGACTCCCGATTGCATAATCAAAAATACAAGTATGGTGGGAATAATGGTCACAAGGGAAGCGGCTGCCACCGCTCCTGCCCTGGACAGGTCTGTTGTGCCTCCACTGATCGTCTGGATCGCCAGAGGCATAGTCTTCATTGCCTCACTGGTGATATATACCAGGGGCGAAAAATAATCATTCCAGCTTGACTGGAAAGCGAAAACAATCAAGGTAAAAACAGCTGGTTTCAACAGTGGAAGGATGATCTTCCAATAAATCATAAATGGTTTTGCTCCATCAATTTTCGCAGACTCGATCAGCTCATCCGGAGTCTGTTCAATAAACTGTTTCATAAGGAACAGATTATAAGCTACTGCCAGTTTGGGAATGATCAGGGAAGCATAGGTATTGATTAAATGAAGCTTGTTTACCACCATATAGGATGGTATTTGTGTTACCTCTGTTGGAAACATCAGGGCAGCCACCACCAGATTGAAGATAAAGTCCGCACAGGGAGGCTTGTATTTTACCAGGCCGAACGCACCCATGCTGGATATCATCACCGTTCCAAATACGGTCAGTACAGAAACCAGTACGCTGTTGTATACATAACGTGTAAACGGGACCTCCGTTGAACTCAACGCTGTAAAAAGGCTGGAAAAATTCTGGAAGGTTGGCCTCATCGCAAGAAATCTGGGAGGAAAAATATACAATTCATCCAGTGGTTTAAATGCAGTACTTACCAGATAAACAAGAGGCAACGAGGTAAACAGAACCAACAGAATCATAAAAATATGGATCAGGACTCTGCTGGGTTTGATTTTTCGAATTCTGTGCCGGAGGCTTCCTCTCCGTCTGGCATATATTCTTTGTTTTACACTAATTGCTTGATTGCTCACCGTTTTTTCCCCCTTGGAATGACGATTAATAGGTATCCTTTGATGAAAACACTTTCATACAGATGCGTCCCAGTAAAAACGTAAGGACAAACAAAAACACGGCAATGGCAGAAGCATAGCCCATTTCAAACCGAATAAATGCATAATCGTACAGATGAGCCACAATGGTATGACCGGCATAGTCCGGACTTGGAAAGCCAGCTACCGTTGTGGCAACACCAAACACGTTAAAGGAATTTACGATGGAATTTACTGCTCCGAAAAGAAGCTGAGGTTTCATCATAGGCAGCGTAATGTACCATAATTTCTGAAATACATTTTTCACTCCGTCGATATTGGCTGCATCGTAAAGTTCCCCTGGCATATTCTGTAATCCAGCCAAAAAAACCAGAAACCCGGTTCCCATACTCATCCATATGGAGATAATTATGATAACCGGCATAATGGTTTCCGGATTGGAAGTCCATAAGATCGGTTCGGTTGCCGTAAGGAACCCCAGTTTAATCAAAAGATTGTTGATCAGGCCATATCGGTCGGGTGAAAAGATATACAGCCATATGACTGACATAGCAATTCCGCTGGTAATGGACGGAGCATAAAAAGCCAGACTGAAAAATTTCCGGGCATGCAGTTCATTAATCACCCAGGCAGCAAAAAAAGATGCAAGATATCCAATCGGGCCGGTGACAAATGCAAAAATAAGCGTGTTCTTTACTCCGATGAGAAATACGTCATCCTCCAGAAAAAGCAGCTTGTAATTATCCAGTCCAATCCACTCCGGAGGCTCCAGCATGTTATAATAGGCGAAACTCAAACCCAGCGATACGAAGAAGGGAACAATGACAAAAATCGTAAACAGGATAATGAAAGGCGCAAGAAACAGGTAACCTGTGCCATATTTTGCCCAATGTGCAGCAAACCGTCCTTTCTTTTTGGGATGAAGCTTTGGCTGAAATTCCTTTGCCTCATTTCTTTCCACCGTGTAAGTAGACAATTCCTTCCGTCCTTTCCCCTGATTCTATTCTTCGGATCCGGCTGTTTTTCGATCCACTTCTCCTTTTACAAGAAAGCCACTTTCCTGCTTTTCCTGGTTCAAGACTTTCTCCTTTGCGTCAATGCCAAATTCCTTTTGCTTCGCCAACAACTCGCTGTTGATATCCTCCACAGCTTCTTCCAGGGAATCTCTCGGATTTTCTCCATTCATTACGGTGCGGGTAAAAGCGTTGTTCAAATGCCTTGTCGTAAAATATCCTCCTGGTACCACAGGCTGCTCTTTGTTGCACGTCCACTGTTCCTTTATGACATCGATATCTTCCTTTATCCAGGGAAGCCCATCAAACGCTTCGATATTTGCACTGTTCCATCTTGCTTCCGGACCAAGCAAAGCTTCAATCTCCCGTCCGAAATTCACCTGGCTTTCCGTATTGGTCCACCACTTTAAAAATTCCCATGCCGCATCCTGTTGCTCCGACTGCTTCAGGATAATACTCGCCTGACCGGTTGCTCCTCCCACTGCACTGCGATCAATGGTTCCATCCGGCTTTTCGGTCCCCGGCACCAGTGCAACACCCCACTTTCCCAACAGCTCAGGAGCAGCTGTCAATAATTTCATATATAAATCATATCCTCCGATTCCAATGGGAGAGGTGCCGGCACGAAACCGGGTAAAGAAGTTTGCCGCAACGGGAACCCCATAGTTGGTATATAATCCGGTCCATTCCGTAAATGCCTTCAACGCTTCCGGCGTATCAAAACCGGTTTGCATTCCGTTTTTCCTATAATAAGCTCCTCCGTTCTGCAATAGAAATGCGCCGAAAGTCAATCCCTGCTCCCCCGCCACAAATGTCATTTTGTTCTGATAGAGAACAGGAAGGACCACATCACGGATCTCATCCCAGGTATCCGGAACAGCGAGATTCAATTCGTTCATAACATCTTTTCGGTAAAAAAGAATATTGAACCCCATGGTCTGCGGCAAGGCATAGAATCCATCCTGGTACTCATACGGAATCATGATCCCAGGAAGAAAACGCCGGTAAACCGAATCAAAATCCTTAAACTCCGATAAATCCTTCACAGCATTGCGAATTGCATATTCCACCGGGGAATCCGAGGAGACCCCCAATGCAACATCCGGTGCTTTGCCGGATACAATGGACAGCATCAAAACACCCATGCTGCCTGCATTAAGCTGGGAGGAAGGCATAACATTCATTTTGATACGGATCCCGGTCCGGGGAGTGAAGTCCGAGTCTGACAGTTCCTTTACAAGCTGAGCTGCCTCTCTTCCCATTCCTGCCCATACATGAATGGTCTTTGGGTTGCTGGACTCCGAAACCTCCTTCTCATAGACACTACTTACATTATCATAATCCTTATAAAAGGAAGCAATAAAATTCCGGGTCGTTGTATACAGTTTTTGAAATACATTTGGCTTGATAGAAGCAGCCACTGCATCCGGAGACAGTATCAGAAAATAATCCAAAATAACCGGCTGTTGCTTCAGATTATCAATCCATGTCCCGATACTGGTCTGCGCTTCCGTCAAATCGGATAAATGCGCCGGGATCCCTTCCGGGTTCTTTACCATGGCATCCACCTGCAATTGAATCGATTCCAGATTATTCACAACCGGAAGCCTTCTGTCAGACAGCTTCTGCAAAATCCCGATTTTCCATTGCAGGCTTTGCGACAGCTTCTTCAGATGATCCACCAAATCAGGTATTTTCAGATGCAAATCATAATCATAATTCAAGTCCGGGCTTTCCCCGGTAATCATCGTGATTTTCAATATCATATCAGAAAGCAGAACAATATCTTCTGTAAGGCTATTTATGATCTCCCCATATGGCCCCATTTTTACCGTCATCGTCAATTCATGTGTACCTTCCGCGAGATAAAACAGGAAGGGCTCTCCGGAAGATTCCCGCAATACTTCTGTTCGCCATCCCGAACCATATCCGAATTGATATTCAGCCAGTTCCTGAAAAGGAACCTTTCCATCCAGAGCTATTTGCCGGTAGGATGGCAGACCGTCTCCCCACCATTGCCCCACCCGAAGTGCAATCTTGTACAGCCCGTCTTCCGGTATATCAAAGGACCAGGTAATCCATTGATTTCCCTTTTGCCAGCGGGTTCCGCCCATGACATTCAGCTTTACATTTTCAATGGATCGGGGCTTCACAGTCGGATCCCCATCGGTATCCAGACGAACCGTGGGATCGCTCTTGACAACCCCTCTCCCTTCCGCCTGAAACTCTATGATTTTGCCTTTCGGATAACCTTTTTTATCATATCCGAATCGGACGGATCTATAGTCAGATATCGTGTCAGGAGACTTTACCGTAACCTTTGCAATTGCAACGGGTTGATTGATATAATTCATTCGAATCGTGTTCATTCCCTCGTGAAAAAAGAAGCAAAACGGCATGGAATACATTCCATTGCTGTCCGTCAAGTCAAATGAAACCCATTTCCGGATTTCTTTTTGCCTTGGAATGACCTCGTCTCCTGCAGCGTTCACCTTTGGAGAGCCATCGTCTTGCCAGATCCTTGAAAAGGTAATGTTGTGAGTTTCCGAAAAAGGAGACTCACCATTAACTTCCAGCTCCCTGGAAATGTCAACCCCGGTACCTTCCAGTGGATAATAATCAACAGAAAGGGCATACAACCCTCCCTGTGGTATAATTACAGTCCATTCGATCCACTCGCAGTCTTCCTTCCATATCAGCACCGGTTTCTCTCTTTCGCCAATTCCGCTTTTCAAAACCGCTGCATTCTCCCTGGGAAGTGTTACGTTTTCCGGCTTTAGATCCATGCTTACATTTCTTACCGGCTGATATCCCTTTTCCTGATAACCCTGCATTACCTCCGAATAAGACATTTCATTATATTTACTGCCTTCATATTTTACTACATCAGAAGAATGCATATCATTTTTAAATTTTTCTTTCAAAGGAATCCCCGGTGCTGCTTCGGACATTCCGAATAATGAAAAAATAAATATCAGAATCATGCATAGCCATCTTTTGATCCAAGTACTTCGAAGCCTTATTCCCAGATGCCGTTTCACCAATTTCACCTCTATGGTTTATCAATTAAAAATACAGTCTTACCTTGCATAATACCTATTCAGAGCAGACTGATAGATCGATACAACGTCTTCTGCCCCCATACGTTTTGCTTCTTCCACATATTTATCAAAATTGTCCAGAGACTCTTCCCCGCTGATAAACTTTTTCAACATATCACTGACATAAGTAAACATTTCAGAGTAGTCATCCATTTTCCGAGTCTCTTCTGCCGTTAAATACAGATTCGGCAAAGTGTGGGAAGCATTTCCGTTCCCCCAGGCTTCCGTTGCCTGATCCTTGTAGGAAGAGGTTTTATCCTTATTCAGCGCATCCTGATGCAGATAACTCCGGGTATTCCCTGTCAAATAAGGTCCGGGAGCATTTTTCGGCCGGAAGTGCCTCATCGCATACTGTCCCGTTGTCAGCCCATCCGGTTCTTCCTCATACATAATATCAGATGGCAGGGCTTTGCCGTCCACCATGGTGTATTGCTCGCCTTTGACACCGAAGTTGTCCAGGAGGTAGCCTTCTTCCCCATAGGAATAATCCAGCCACCGGCCGACCGCTTCATATTTTTCCTTTGGGCACTTGGTAGTAACCGCAGCTCCCCTGCCGGAAAAAGGCCATCTTGGGAATATGGTGGGAGTATTTCCTGCTTCTTTGACCGGATTTGAGACCGCAACCACATCAAAGTTTGGATTTGTTGCCTTTGCGTCTTCCACATAGCTTGCAGGTGCGGCCTGCCATGCACCACAGGTGCCGGCAACAATTTCTTTGCTCAGCTCTTCCGGATCCATAACCAGCAATCCTTCATCGTTCCATTTTCTCAAAGTCTCCAGGGCTTCTTTATATTCCGGCTCAATGGGAGAATAAATGATTTTTTTATCCTTTACACCAAAATTCGTAATATCAAATCCCCAGGCAGATGTAATAAATCCAAGCCGATCCATATCAATACCAAAAGGAATGGTTGCACCCTGCTGGTCCTTGAACACTTTCAGGGTATCATACCAATCATCGATGGTCCCGGGGGCTTCCAGTCCCGAATCCTCCAGCCAGTCTTTCCGCATCTGCAGGCCGTTGGTTACACGGTCCTCCATCTCCACTCCCTTTATATAGGGAAATGCAAAATAATGTCCGCTGTCTGTTTTCATATCCCTTGCCACATCCGGGTTTTCATCTAAAAATTTGCTCAGGTTTGGTGCATGACTGGAGATGATGTCATCAATCGATACAATAATCTCATCTTCCATAGCTTTATCCGGACCATACTCCGCCCAATCGGAGAATATCACATCAGGCAGATTGTCAGTGGATATCATAAGCTCGAACTGCTCCTGTTCCTTGTCCTTTGGAATGTGATTCCACTTGATATCCACGTTTGTTTTTTTCTCTACGATTTGAAATACCTCTACATTCTCCGGATCTACATCTGCATTCTCCGGACTAGTGGCTGCCCAATAACTGATCTCAACCGGCTCAGAGGATAATTTCTTTTTATCGTCTTCTCCCTTGCTTGTTTCCTGAGGTTTTTCTGCTTCCACGTCTTTGTCCGTATCGCCTGTTGTCTGTTTCCCTCCTTCGCCACTGCAGCCTGCAAACAATCCAATTACAAGAAACACGCTCAGTAGGATACCAAGAAAAAGCTTAAGCTTTGGGCTACGCATTTAAAACTAACCTCCTTATTTTTAAATATATTAAATTTTCTATTTCTATTATAATGAAACTCAAGTAGAAATGATATGTTCTGTTTCTTATATATATGGTTTGTTTCTATGAACAACTTCTTAAAAATATTGCTATCTTATTTATAAATATAGCAGCCCTGTCTTCGTATTCTGTAAAAATTTGCCCCGGATATGATGCACCAGACAGCACATCCGGAAAATTTTTTTATCCTTCACATTGAATTTCTTCATATCAAATCCCCATGCGGAAGTAATAAATCCCAACCTGTCCAGTGACATGGCAAAAGGTATCATTGCGTCTTTCTGATCTCGAAACGCTTTAAGTGTGTTGTACCAATCGTCAATGGTTTTTGGAGCCTCCAATCCCAGATCCTCCAGCCAGTCCTTTCTCATCTGAAGGCCGTTACTGGTTACACGGTCAAACAGCTCCAATCCTTTTACATAAGGAAAGATATAATAATACCCGCTATCTGTTTGAATTAATTTCGATGCCACGGAAGCCTGATAAAATAAGGGCTATAGGGACAGGCTAAAAATAAATCGCCAGAAATAAAAACGAGTTTCCGCCCTTTGATGGCATTGAGGATATCGAAAATGCAAAAATGCGACTAACCAGGTGAAAAAGCCAGAAAGCTTGATTTTTCAACAAAAAGAATGGATAAAGCCTCCTCATCAACCTAAAACAGGTGTATAATGTAGTTGCTAAACAAACATTAAAAGGAGGCCTTATCCATGAATATCATACCACAAATATCATTGTTTGGCGAGGATAAAAATGAAAATTTAGGCGATTTGGAACGACTTAAGATGGTACTTGCTGTTCTGCCGGACAGCAAGCTGATTGCAGAACTCTACAAAATCAGAGGAAACGGGCGAAACGATTGGCCATGTGAAGCCATGTGGAATTCATTTATTGCGAGCTTTCTGTTTGAGCATCCTACCACGGATGCGCTATTAAGGGAATTAAGACGTAACAGTCAGCTACGAAAGCTTTGTGGATTTCAGCCCAAGTGCAAAAAGCAGCCTGATGGTGCATATAAAATTTATGTAGCGCCATCCAAGAGCGCTTATTCAAACTTTCTAAAGAATCTGATGGCATGTCAGGAAGAGTTAGACCGCATGTTTGACGCTTTGGTAGAATTCATGTATGAGAATCTGGAAGGCTTTGGAGAACATCTCATGGCAGATGGGAAAGCCATTCAAAGTTATGCTACGAAGTTAAGCGAATCACAGAAAAGCGGAGGACGTGGAGAGCATGACGCGAACTGGTGTAAGAAGACTTATACGAGCAGTGGGGAGAATGGAGAGAAAAAGG
>ENA-UOOK01004322-UOOK01004322.1-fermentation-metagenome-genome-assembly--contig:-NODE-4322-length-15347-cov-4.037405_pt1 | contig 15347 bp, 11 predicted proteins | sample MGYA00245777_ERZ724023 | MGnify/ENA primary metagenome ERZ724023 (study PRJEB28704, sample SAMN03018312) | fermentation metagenome | biome: anthropogenic terrestrial biome; feature: soil; material...
TAAGCATAATTATTCTAGGAGAAAACAGACGAATGTAATCTATGGAACAAACACTTGCTCCACCATATGGTTTATGACTGCTCATATGTCTGTGATACCCTGTCATTTGTTTTCTCTCCTTTTTACCTTTCAATTCCACTATTAAAAAAAGGGAATTGGGTATAATATATTAATGCTAAGGCGTTAATCCGTTTATGATTTAATTCTCAAAGTAAACTCCTTTGAGAAAAGACGTTCAAAAACCTTTAAATCATAGTGCTTGAGCATATTGTAGTAATGATAATTCTGACTGCGAATAAAGTAACAGTATCCCCGTCAGTTTTTCTATATTGTTACCTTTCAACTCATTCTAGAAGTGTATATATCTCTCAAGCGTTATCTCCACATTTGAGTGACCAAAGATTTCATTCAAGCTTTTTATATCACATCCAGCCTCTATATAACTAGTGGCGAATGTGAGTCGAAGAAAATCCAAACGTTCGGATTTTGTCCGCCATACTTTTTCGGTCCATTGTCTCCAGCGGGCAATGGCAAGAGAACAGGATTTAAAGGAGTTCCTGCCCATACTGTCTGCATATCTGAGACATAAAACACTGCAGGTAACGCAGAGGTATTATGACAAGCAAGCGGCTACAAATCTCTATTTTACGCTATTTATACTTTATTTGCTTTTCATAATATTTGAGATATATTGTGGAGAAGTCTAATGTATTTACTTAAAATATAGTACTTATAAAGCTATTTACTCACTTATGTAATAAAAAATTTAACTTATATAAGAAAAATTATGAAAAGTAAATTTGTTTTATATCCGTTATAAATATATTTTTTAGCCTTTTACTTTACATAATTACTTTCAATGAATAGTTAATTATCCTAAGTCAGTGACATAAAAAAGAGCTCTGTACGAACTTGAGATGACTTTGGATAATTTCATTGAACTAAACCGCATACCTAGAACATCTATGGGGAAAATATAGATTTCATCTTGTGATTTTATGGAATATACCTCCATGTAAAGACTTTTCCTACACAAAAATGGTTGACAAATTACAACAGATACCTACAAATGTGTAATACTTCTCATTCCCAAATAAAGTGGCACTTTAAAAATACGATGTAGTTTCTGCTTTTTGCGTGGGTGCCTTGCCAAGATGCCCGATCTTGCAACAAGGACATAATGTAATATCCTTGCCTGTCAAATTTTTTAGAAGTCCGAATACAGATATTTTCACCTTTTTAATACAACTCACAAGCGTATTTGTAAGCTTTTTGCAGAGTTTTAGCTTTGTTACTTTATTAACTGGACTTAGCAACCAGCTTTACGGACTTAGATAAAATTATTCCGATTTTTTTAAGTCGGAATAACAAGTATGGAGTACTTCCGTAATGCCTATTTGCGTTCCTAAATATTTTTTGTTGGAAGACAGTTTCGCCAAGGTTTCAGCAGCCTTGAATAGCATTTTATACACAACTTCCTGATTTTAATAGGCAATAGGATTTAAAGTATCCGGCATGGTGAAAACAACATGAGAATATCCAACATTAAGCAGGTCATTCTTCCTCGCATCAATCCAAAATTCCTTTATTCTTCCTTCTCCGTGTGCTGAAAGATATTTTTTAAGAATATCCGACCCTTTACTACTTTATATGTAGAAGATAATTGGAATAAAACCCCGTTTTACACAGCTATATACAGCTGTATATTATAAACAAACGCAAATCCCGGTGAATATGGATTGCCCTTTTTATGTAGAAAGCTTGCATTTCACTTTGATACACTTATTATGTATTGTTGAGATGATGGATACCTTAAATGTTCGACTTGTTTTTCCCACGAGTGGCCTTTTGGGCGATATGCATAGTAAAATAACTTGAAAAAGCACAGATAATCAAGCAAACTAAAAATGCATAGGTTATCCAGTAAAATACCATGAACGACCAATTGCATATCATAATATTAGAGAAAACAACAGGGGTAAACTGTCGTTTTTATTTTTATGCTCAAATGATATGTTATTATTACAGTTATTTAAAAGTCCAATGGAGAGAGCTATTTTACGAAAATATTGTACAAAAATAATCTCGAAAAAAACCATAATATGATAGAAGGTTATTGGAATAAAAAACTGTGGCATGAACAGTTCATAACAGCAAAAAAGGCTCAAGAATGATCCAGCTGCCCGCAAAAGGGCCTGAGCTCATGGACTTCTGCCAATCTGTACAGAAAATATCATTCGCGCTATGGTATATCTCTGCATGACCGTATTGATTTGGTTTTACCTCATAATGATCTCTCCACTGACGGTGCAGTTATAAAGCGCTTACATATGCATATGTATCCCACTCGGGATTTAATGCTTGCCGTTCTGGGAAGCTACAATCACTATGCTGCAAGCCTCCGTGGACTTCCAAAAATTATTATGGTCACTTGCTCATCATCTAACTGAATAAGCTTACGATAAAAATGAAGACAGTAAAGTACTATACATGTTATTTTACTTAATATATTAATATAAATTTTTATCTTAGGCAAAGCTTCGCCATTACGATACAGATTTTGTTCGCATTTACTTATAAAAATATTATATTTTTATCACGTCAGTTTTCACTCGCCGAAACAAAGTTAAAACCCTTAATTATATTATAATCTGTGTTTATATTTTCAAAAACACGCTATTGTTCTATTTTAATAGTTTATTTGATGTATTTATATTTACATATTAATAATAACTACTTTCACATGTAAAAATCCTTTCGAGTTATATATTTGCCCTCCGCCCAATTATTCTCATCAGTATATATATCAATCATAGCATCACAATTTCCGGCTTTTATTTGAACAATACTGTAATCCAATGCGTTACGGCCATTTCTATCTGTGTCATAAAAAGTACAGGATGGGCCATGCACATTTAAATATATTGTTAGATAAGCTAAAGAAGTACTTAACATAACGTTAGGAAATAAACTAGGGTTTATGCCTTTATAATCATAATTATTAATAATATCTGCAACGCTTTTAATTGAGTTGTAAGGTCCTGTGCGTGTGGTTAAAACTATTCCGCTACTATCTGAATTTAAACTGCTAAAGTCTCCATTAAATAATTTATGTGCTGTAAAGAGTATGTTTTTAGTAAAGTCATCCATTGTCCTATCATTCTCTAGTTTAAACCTGCTATTAATAAACTCTTTATTACTAATAAGTACTCTTTTTTTAATTACAATATTTTTGATATTCATATATTAAGCTCCACATACCAAGACCGTATTTGTTCCTCCAAAGGCTAAGCAATTAACTATTATATTTTTAATACTTTTAAACTTTTTGCTAAGCATCACAGGACTTATTTTCACGCTCTCATCAAGTTCGTTTAAATTTACAACATATGGCAAGCATTGAAATTTTAAAGCACAAATTGCCGTAAGCAATCCAAACGCTCCAGATGCTCCTCCTGTATGTCCAATTTTACCTTTTGGCGCTGTTACATCAATATGGCCAAATATATCATATAATGCTTTAGCTTCAACAATATCATTTAGTTTTGTTCCTGTACCATGCGTTATTACTGCATCAATTTCATTATACTTGATATCGGCCTGTTTAAGCGCTTGTCTGATAGCTCTTGAGATTTGTATTCCACCTGGTTCCGGACTTACAATGTGATATGCGTCACTTGTTACTGCCTGTCCTAACATTTTACAATAGCCATGTTCTGATTTTCGGTTTTCTAGAACAAAAAATACTGCTCCATCACCAACATAAATACCTTTCCTATTTTTATCAAACGGTTTGCAGCCTGTTTCATCAATAGAATTAAGCCTTTTAAATCCACAATATGTAATATAAGAAAAAGCTTCTACTCCACCGGCAATCACAAACTTGAAATCATTAAAATTTAACAAATCATATGCATATGCAATGGCCTGAGCTCCTGCACAGCAGGAATTTGCCATAATAAGAACTTTTATATTTACTTTTAAATATTTTCGAATTTTATGTTCTAATTTTGACATAAAGTCAGCCGGCTTATCTTCTAAACTTAGAAAAGCATCTGATATTCCCATACCTGTCCCAATAATAATGCAGCCCCTTTGGCCTGACAAATCAATATCTGCATCTTGTGCTGCAGTTAAAATTGCTTTACAGCACATATCCAAAAAATATTTTTCATAATCCTCTTCATACATTTTTGTACTTAGGATGTCAGCCAGGACTTCTTTATTTTGATTGTTAACACTGATATTTTGTTTTTCAGATGTTTTGCCTTTGTTAAGTTCATCCCAATATTCGTTTATTGTACTGCCAAATTTGGATACAATTCCAACTCCGGTAACATATACCTCTTTATTTTTTTTCATCTTCCAGATACTCTCTTGTTATTTTAACTACATCAGTAACACTGGTCATCTTCATTAATTTTTCAGGATCAATTGTAATATGATATTTATTTTCAATTTCAGCCAAAATCTCAAGAGCCCTTAATGAATCCATACCATAATCATCAAAAAATGATGCATTGGAATCTATTTCATCTTCCGGGACTTGAATAATTGCGGATACAATTTCTTTAATTTCTTTTTCTATGCTCATATTTTTCCTCTCTTTATCATGTTTTTATCATCTAACAAAATAATTTTAGGCTTATAATCTAAAACTTGCTTCTCATCTATAAGCCCATAAGCCATAATAATTACTTTATCTCCAATACAAACAAGCCTTGCCGCCGCTCCGTTGACACATATAGCACTGTTTTTGTCATGGCCTTCTATAACATATGTATCAAATCTCTTACCATTATTAATGTTTACAACCGAAACCTTCTCATATTCAAGTATTCCTGCTTGCTTCATAAGCTCATAATATATAGTTATTGAGCCTTCATAGTTTATATTGGCGTCTGTTACAGTTGCTCTGTGAATTTTAGCTTTCAATATTTCTATCATTTTTACCTCCGTAACACCTTAATCGTATTGTTGTCTTATAAGAATCAATGATACATTCAATATCAAATTGACTTTCTCTCATATAATTTTTCAGCAAACAATCAATTTGATATAAAGCATTGATACTACCATAAATAGGTTGTTCTTCATTTAGTAGCATAATTTTTGCATAATCTTTACGATATTCAAGTATTTCTAGATCGCTTTTTTGTGCTGATAAGTAAATTGCCGCACAACTTTGAATAAATGCTTTACCTTCTATTTTCTGCGCAATTTCAGATTCTTCTTCTGCGGCACATACAATAGCAGCGTCTATTTCTCCATTTGCTATATACATATAAGCAAGGCCCAAAGCATCCAAGCCTGATGATGAGCCATTAGATATATTATAAATCGGTTGTGTAATATTGAAATGTATTCCTGCTCTACAAGCTGGAGAATTTAAAACAGTATTAGGAAACAAACTCGGATTTACCATTAAAGCACCGGACTTTTCACAAACTTTATTGAACTCATGTAAACTATTTAAACAACTGTATGCTGATCCCCAAAAAACAGGTACGTTTTTTTCTATATCTCCTGCGCTTTCTAAAAGCTTACCTATTGTTGTAATACACATTTTACCAATAAAATCTATATTCTTATCCCGCAAATTTACATCATTAAATCCTTCATTCAAAAAAATGCTGTTTGTAATATACACTTTTTTTTTCACACTACTATACTCCTATCACCACACTGCTCGTCTGCCCGCCAAACGCAAAGGAATTAGATATAACACAATTTAATTTTTGTTTTCTAGGCTTATTAGCTACTACATCTAAATCGCATTCTTCATCTTTTGCCTCATAATTTGCAGTTGGTAAAATTATATTTTTTTGCAGCATCAACAAACAAGCTATCATTTCTAAAATACTTGCGGCTCCCATTGAATGTCCAAGCATTGATTTTATTGAACTGGCCGGAGGAAGGCTTTGCTTTACAAATAAATTTTTAATGGCTAATGTTTCAATTCTATCATTAGCTTTTGTACCGGTCCCATGCGCTGAAATATAATCTATATCATCTATGGAAATACCTGAGTTATCAATGGCTTTTTTCATAACAGACAATTCGCCGTCACCCTTAAAATGGGGTGCAGTCATATGATAAGCATTTGATGAAAGGCCAATTCCTAATATTCTTCCATATATGTTTTGGTTTTTTCTCTCTTTTTCTCTCTCTAATATAATAATTCCACAGCCTTCTCCTACAACCAGGCCTTTTCTGTTTTTATCAAAAGGCCTGCATAAATCTGGCGTTAAAGACAGAAGCCTTTGAAATCCTGCAAAAGCTACTTTTGAAAATACGTCTACTCCCCCTGCAATCACCACATCAGCATAATTCCAGTCTAAAAGCTGTTTTGCTACCGCAACAGCATAATTTCCTGCCGCGCATGCTGCCGGTACAGCAAACAGATAGCCTTTAGCCCCGATAACATCTGCTATGGCTTTCACAATATTAAAAGTAGGATATTTTTTATATAATATATCATTAACTGCTATATCTGCGCAAATGAGCTTTGTAATCTGTTCTTCAACTTCAATTTCTCCCATGGTCGTACCAATAACAACCGCAATTCTTGTTTTATCTATTTGTGTCAGATCAATTCCAGAGTTACTTATTGCTTTTAGTGAAGCACTCACAGAGTAACAAGCCGCTTTACCATAAGTATCAATTATTTTCTGAGGAAGATTTTGAGCCCATTTATCAGAGTAGATTTTTGCACCAATTTTAATCCTGTACTGTGGGCTATCTTTAAATTCATCAATAATTCCATAGGTTATCCTTCCATTGTAAAGTGTTTGCCAAAAATCCTCTAGAGTAAAACCTGCAGTAGATAGAACTCCCATGCCGGTAACTACTATATTCTTCATAAATTACCTTTCTTACAAAATATATTATCAATCTTTTACGCTGAAAAGTGCTCAAGTTCAACATGCTGACGCTAAATAAGTTCTTGCAGCAGAATAATATATTTAGATAAAAATAGTCCTAATTTATCTGTAACTTTATGTTGTGTTCTTAGCATAGACAAAACTGCCTTACCATCTGCCAAATCACTAATAATTTTAAATGCTGCAAAAGGTATATTTCCTTCGCTACAGTTTTGTGCTACTCCTGTACTTTCCATCTCTACGCACAGCGCCTGGGATTTAGTATATAAATTTTGCTTTATATGGTTATTATTTATTATCTCATCATTGCAAATAACCTTACCTATATGTAAATTAATATTACTGCCATTCTTAAGCCCACTAAAATACCCTATTATATTTTTGTTGAAACTATACTCATTTACAATCTCACTTTTAATGCAATCAACAATTATATTACTTATAACAACATCGCCTATATTTAACTCAGGAGCTATTGCTCCGGCTATACCGGCAGATAAAAATAAAGTTTTATGCCCATATTTTTCTATAATATACTTACTATATTTATAAGCTAAACTCTTACCTATACCGGATTTAACTATGATTACTTGTTTATTATTACACTCGGCTATTTGGCAGAACTCATCTTTTTTTATTTCTTTGCAGATATTGAAGTACTTTTTTATATTGTTATACTCAACATCCAGAGCGCACATAATACATATCATAATTTTCACCTATTCAAGCAAGCTATCAAGCTCTTCCTGCGTTAAGCTTACCATATCAAAATCCGAAGGAGTATAAATTCTTTCCTTGATATTTATACAATGATTAACGATGTTTTTTATATGCTTTTGGAAATAAATAATTAGCTTATTGATATTGTTTTCATCAAACACGTTAGCACCATATGTAATGTAGATACTTAGTTTTTTATTCATTACAACAGCATTTATATCAATCAAAAACGTTATTGCGTTATTGGGACTTATATCATCGTCAAATAATAACTTCTTAAGTGTAAAATAATCATTTTTTTGCTCTATATATTCGCCAAGATAATTAAATCGTATATACTTATTGTCTTGATTTGTTTGTTCGTTGATATGTTTGTCAATATTTTTGTTGATATGCTCATTAGCATGCCTGTTGAAATGCCTTAATATTCCATATTCATATCCTCGTTTACTTCCTTTCCTAATTTGTTCTTTTATGGATTTTATCTGTTCCTTTATTTCATCTATTTCATCTTCATCAGGTGGAATCTCAATCTTAATAGGATAAATCGATGTAAACCATCCAACAGTACGATTAATATCAACTTCTTCTAAAATATCACGTCCATGACTTTCTATTTCAAACGCAATTTTATTTAGTTTATATATGTCATTTATTGTATAGGTAAGAGCAATTAAAATGAGTTCATTTGGTTTTGTGCCATATGGATCATTTGCCTTGCCTAAAAGATTTTCTGTGATTTCTTCATTCAATTCAAATAATAAAGTTTTTGCCTGTCTATATAACGCGTTATCGCTTTTTATTTGAAACACACTTTTATTATCTTTTGATATCTCACATATTTGACACGAATATTTCTCATCAATTTGGTGTTTATGCGCAATTTGTTGTTTGTCTGCAAATTGGTTTTTATCCACAATTTGTTGTTTACCTACAATCTGGTATTTATCTGCAAGCATGCTATATTCCTTTGCATAGTTCTGATATGATGAAGATTTATCAGGTAAATTTATCGTTTTTTCTTCACTTATCTGAGATAACAAAGCAGCCAGATCGTTTACAATGATTCTCCATGAAACTCCATCTACAACTAAATGATGCGCGCTAAGATACAAATAATTTTTATCAATTGTATAAATCAGATATACCTTTATTAAAAGATCATTTTTTAAATCAAAGCTTTTATTGACGAGATCTTTAACTATTTCTAATGAATCCTCCCATTTAAAATCCCTCAAATTAATTGTATTTATTAGCGGCTTATTATTTAGATGCTCATTATTATAAAACAATCTGTCAGATTCCCGGTCATAGTTTAGCCTTAATACATCATGATGTGAAATTAGTTCTAAGAATGCTTTTTCTATAATTTTTTTTGATACACTTTGATTTAATTCTAATAATATAGATTGATTATAGTGGCCTTCATCTGCAAATTTTTGCTCAAAAAACCATGCCAGTATTGGTGTTTTCATAATTTCACCGCTGCAAATACCCTGTTCATATAAAGATTTTGTCTTATCTTTCATAAACTGCAGCATATTATTTATAATAGGATTTGTAAGTATATCCCTTACCGAAAGTTCATAACCTTTTTCATTAAGGCGAGATGAAATTTGTATTGCTTTTATTGAATCTCCGCCAATTGCATAAAAATTATCATTTGGAGCAATATCTTTGTCAGTAATAACACTGCTTATTGCTGTGATAAGTATGTCAAGCTGTGATGCCCTATCTTTATCAACTTGACTTTTGTCCTCATTACAAGTCAAAGGATTGGGTAATTTAATTTTATCTATTTTTCCGTTTAAGGTAAGCGGAAACTTGTCCATACATACATAAAATTGAGGTAACATGTATATTGGCAAGTGTGACTCAAGATATTTTTTAAGTTTTTCTAAACTGTACTTATCATTTTGCAGCATATATGCGCACAATTGTATACTATCGTTATCGCAGTCAAACGTAGTTACAATTACATCTTCTGCCATATCACTTGATAATATTTTCTGCTCAATTTCAGACAAATTTACTCTGTTTCCCCGTATCTTAACTTCATTATCACACCGTCCGCAGAAAACAAGCATTCCTTCATTATTTCGGTATGCCCTGTCACCGGTTTTATACATAATGCTACCATTTATATATGGGCATGCAATAAACCTTTTGCTTGTTTCATCTTCAAGATTATAATATCCCTTTGAAAGACTTTCGCCACTTATATAAATTTCACCTACTGTATTATCAGCCACAGGAAGCAGTTCATCATCAAGCAGGTAAATTTGGACATTATCTATTGGTTTCCCGATAGGAACAGAATCTTCTTTATCTTTTTCATAATTATAAAGATGAGTCATACATCCTATAGTTGCTTCCGTAGGTCCATATTCGTTATAAATATCGACACTTTTATTAATATGCTCATAAAATTTTCTACAGCTTTGAGATTTCAAGTTTTCTCCGCCAACAATAAATGTATGAATTAATGAGTTGTCAAGGTCAACATCATTAATAAGGGGTATATGTGATGGAGTAATTTTTACTATTGTAGCTTTATTATCATTAATAATTTCTTTAAAGACATTTTTATTTTTATAGTCATCATAAATCCTTATTTCTCCACCGCTTATAAGTGGTAAAAAAATAGATGTCATTGTGAAATCAAAGGCAAAAGATGAATACAACGCAAATACTTCATTTTCATGCTTAATATAAGTCTTTCTCGCCCAGCACAAATAGTTCATCAGATTTCTATGGCTTATCATGACTCCTTTTGGTGTACCGGTGGAGCCTGATGTAAATATCATATAAGCTGTATCAAATGGGCTGCAGAAATTAATACTGCCTAATTCTTTATTTGAAACATCTATGTCTTTAAGTGATACAATAATACCATTAAAATCTATTAAACTTTGGTCATTAATAATCAGGTATTCTGCATCAGAGCTTTCTAAAATATTTTTTATTCTATTAAACGGATTATTTACATCAATCGGTAAATAAATACCGCCACATTTCATTATTGCCAATATCGCAACTATACTTTCAATATTATGCTCAATTAATCCTCCGACAATTGTGTTTGTTTGTACCCCTATTGATTTTAAATAATACGCCAATTTGTTTGCTTTATGATCAAGCTCTTGATATGTTAAGCATTCATTATTTTTTGATATTGCAGTTTTGTTTGGTGTACTTTTTACAATATCCTCAAACAAATTTAACCATGTCTTGTTCTCAGGATAATCAGTATTTGTTTCATTAAATTTGTAAATAACCTTATGCTTTTCGTTTACAGTTAATAGCACCAGATTTTTTACTTTTAACAAGTTATCATAGATAATTTGATTTAATATAATCATTAGATGATTATACATCTCATCAATTTGCTTTTCACAATAAACTGCTGTATGATAATCAAAATCCAGCTGAAGTCTGTTTTCTTCCCAGTGTCTTATAATAATCTGCAAAGCATATTCCTGCTCACCATTATAGAATTCTGTGTTTTCAATAGGCATATCATCTATATTAAGTTTAAGTGAGGTGTTGTAATAATTAATACATACATCATAGAGTCTTTCAATGCCATTTTCATTAAGTTTAATGTCTTTGCATAACAAGTTATATGGATACTTTTGATTTATATAACCTTTTTTCAGATCTGACGATATCAACAGCAACATATCCAATATTGTATCATCTTTATCCATTATATAACGATAAGGCATAGGGTTTACAAATGTTCCAAAGGTTTGCCTCTCTGTTCTGCCTGAGCGTCCAAGAAGTGGAGCACCGATTACAATATCTTTTTTACCATATTTCTTGTATTCATATAAAAGATATATGCAAATAAAGAGTGTGTTAAGACTAATATTATATTTCTTGATATATTTTTCGATTTTATAAAATATATTTTTATCTAATACAAATGATTTTCTATTACCACTAATGTTTGTTACGCTTGCGTTGCAAGATATATCCGGTAACGGTGTAAACATATATGTCCAAAACTTTTTTGCCCGTTCATTTTTTACAGATGTAAGTTCATTTGCCTCATTTAAAACATAATCAATATATGATGGTGAATGCATATTATTACATGGCTGGTTTGTAATAATACTTTCATAGAACATAGCAATTTGCTCCGTTAATAACTTCATTGACCAGCCATCTGCTATGATATGATGAAGTTTTACGAAGTATCCTATATCATAATCTGATATTTTGAATATCACAAAATAATAAAGTGGTGTATTAAGCAAAGAGAATGCTGTCATGGCTTCGCTTTGACACCAACCCCAATATGATTCTTCCGGATTGTGTTGTTTGGAAAAATCAATGACTCTAACAGCATATTCTTTATTTTCACTTACATATTGTAATATTTTATTGTTTTCTTCTATAAATTTAAGCCTTAAAGCAACATTATTCTCAATTAGACAATAAATTGCTTGTTTTAATGTGGGTATATCTACATTACCCTTTATTCGAACGGTACCTCCAATATTGAACATGGAGGAACCTTTATATTTTAGCTGTGTGTACCATATTCTTTCTTGAGCATTAGAAAGTCTATATTTCAACATACTTTACTCCTAAAACAGCTCTGGATCTTTTTTTCATACCAGTTTCAATAATTGCAATAATAAGTAAAATAAAAAACATGATGCCAAATACGCATGAACCTATGCATAATATTGAAAAGATTATGTCTATACTTTGATATGTATCTCTTCTATAACTGGTAATTTTCCTGTTATATAATAAATTAAAAAAGTTATCGGTTATATAACCTGCCGCATTGGAATTTAAATTAGTTAAAACACATATCCCGATATTTTTTTCATTGTCTATAACAAGATTTGATGAAAAATTAGGATTTGAACCACCATGACCTATTGTTTCTCCTCGAATATGAACACTCCAGCCTGCTGCATAATAAGCATTCCCTGATGATGCTACAGTACTGTTTCCAATATGAGATTTTGCTATAATTGCTTTGTAGTTTTCACGGACATCTACCAAACCCATTTGGATTTGCATCCATCGCGCCATATCATTAGCAGATGAAATTACATAACCTGCCGGAGTATTTCCACGGTATTCCGGTGCACTATATGCATCTACATTAAAAAATTGTGTTTTATAACCGGCAGAAAAAAGACCTGTCTTTTCTGCATCCGTCCTTGTCAAGTATGTATTATTAAGTCCTAGTGGAATTAAGATTTTTTCATTTATAAAACTTTCATAGCTTTGTCCCGATACAGTTTGAATAATAAGTCCTAAAATATCATAATTAATTGTAGCATATGAATACTTAGTTCCCGGATAGAAATCAAGCTCGGTATGTATCAAAGTCCTCACCGTTTTTTCCAGTATATCATCACTATTACCTTCAGGAATATATCCAATTGTTTGAAATGGTATTCCGGTTGTTTGATATAATACATTTTCTATAGTAACAGGAACTTCCCCATTTATTTTTTGCCCTTTGTATTCACCGGAATAATTTAATATGAGCCAAGGAATGTAGTCTTTTATATTATCTTTTAATTTAAGCTTTCCTTCTTGCTCCAAATATAAAATACCAAGTGCCGTAAATGCCTTACTCATGGAACCTAACTCAAATAATGTTTTGGGTGAAACCTGGTTTATAAGTAACTTGTTTGAATAACCATAACTCTTAAATTGAATCTCATCAGACGTAACTATTGCAATTGACACCCCTGGTGTCCCTGATTTTTCAATAGCTGTTTTTACGATTCTATCTAAATCATCAAGATATTTTAATATATCTGCAGTTTCTTCTTGTGTATATACAAGCAATGGCTGCAGTAAAGCTACTATTATAATTAAACAAGCTATGATTTTTTTAAATGATTTCATTTTTCACCTCTTCTTATTGTCATCTCTTTGTAATAATTAAGAACATCTTCTTCCTTAATGTAGTTAATTTTACAATTTATGTTCTTTTCTATAAAACAAACAGATAAAATATAACCGTTAATCTTCTCTGTAATAAACCTATATTTATCTTTTTGTTTATCACCTTTAAGACAGATATCTTTATTTATCATAAATTCAAAAGAATTTAAAGGTATTTTAAGCCCTTTGCCTACTGCTTTTACGTAGCTTTCTTTTAATGTCCATAATTTATAAAATGCATCATTTTTTTCATTTTCTAACTTAAATGAAATGATATATTCATATTCGTTATGAGTGAAAAATCGTTCTGCTATTGCTATATCAAATTCCTTGATTTTTTCAATATCAATCCCTACTTTATGTTTGCTTGTAACCAGCGCTACATAATCACCAGAATGAGAAACATTAAATTTAAAGTGCCTAACATTATCGATGTATGGTTTTCCATATGGATTAAAACAAGTTTTTAAAGAATCTAGTGGTATGCCAAGTTTTTCATAGGCAGCCTTTCTTATTAAAAGCTCAGAAATTAAACTTCGTTTTTTATCTTCGTTATTCTTATAATTTAAAATTCTTATATGTCTTTCGAGAGAAACATATTGCATATTATTATTGTTGAAAGGTAAATCTGTAGAAAGTTTCGCCAATGTAATTTCTACCATATTTCTTCGAAATCTCCATATAATAATTCATTATAATAACTATCAAACTCCAGCAGGGACATTTGTTGCTTTGAATCAGATAAAGCACTTTGAGGATTGTTATGTACCTCTACCATTATACCATCTGCACCAGCAGCAAGTGCAGCTCTTGTCATTGGTACTGCAATATCTTTCCGCCCTAATGAATGGCTAATATCAACTATTATCGGTATGTTTGCTTCTTTTTTAATAATTGCAACACAAGATAAATCCAAGACATTACGGGTGCTTGTGTCAAAAGAACGAATACCCCTTTCGCACAATATTAATTTGTCATTTCCGCCATTTATTATATATGAAGCAGCACATAAAAATTCTTTGATTGTAGCACTGATACCTCGCTTTAAAAGCACCGGAATGCTAGTTCGTCCCAGTGTTTTAAGCAACTCAAAATTATACATATTCCTTGCGCCAACCTGTAACACATCAACTGTTTCATGCATAATATCAATGTACTGTATATCAACTATCTCTGAAACAATTTTAATTTTATATTTTTTTCTTATCTCTTTTAAAATATTTAATCCTTCTATTCCTAAGCCTTGAAAGCTATCTGGTGAAGAACGTGGCTTAAATGCACCAGCTCTTATAACACTTATCCCTTTTGATACTAAGTACCTAACAATTTTGTCTATCATTTCATAATTTTCTACAGCACAAGGACCTGCTATAAAAAAGGATTTTGCTATTTTGCTAAATACCTCAGTCAAAATTTGTTTTTTTACTTTGATATCTTCTTTGCCATCATTTTTCTCCATTTTAAGCTCCATTTCTACTATGTGCGAAATGAATTCACCTTTGCAGGAAAAGCTTTTATGGAAAAATTTTATAAGCTTAAATTCATTTTAGTCGCACGTACAATTTATTTTTATTTTATACATATATAAAAATGCACCTGCATATTAGTTTTTACCCTCTTGTTTGCTAAAAAGATACTATTCTTAGTCAATAAGGTTCCCTCATATATTTGCAAAACAGCAAAGCTTCGCCATTATGATACAGCTTTTGTTCATAAAATTATAATATTAAATTTTTTTACTTTCAAAAAGTCAGTTTTATACTCGCCGAAACAGAGTTAAAACATTAAATATATTTTATTTGATTTATATAAATACAA
>ENA-UOOK01004323-UOOK01004323.1-fermentation-metagenome-genome-assembly--contig:-NODE-4323-length-15342-cov-5.878197_pt1 | contig 15342 bp, 12 predicted proteins | sample MGYA00245777_ERZ724023 | MGnify/ENA primary metagenome ERZ724023 (study PRJEB28704, sample SAMN03018312) | fermentation metagenome | biome: anthropogenic terrestrial biome; feature: soil; material...
CGCTTGCGCCCTAGCAACCACCATCTATTCCTATTTCTGTTTTCAACAAGAAAAGAACGAGCGAGAATAAGGAGGTAAGCCATGCCGTCCTTACGTATCAGCCGGCGGAGCCCAGCTTTTTATGGGGTTTTGCTCAGCCTGTTCTTCTGTCTCAGCTGCCCGGCGGTGGCTACTGCCGCGGACCCGGATCCCTATCTGTTTCGCCTTGGGGCCGGTGTTCAAGGGCTCTACCCCGAACTCGGTTACAGCGCCGTCTTGAATCTAACCCAGCATTCCGCTTTGCAAGGCCTGTTCATCTATAATGATTATGCGGTCATCTGGGGCGGCAAATACATCTATCGCTTCCTCATCCGTCCTACCCATAATCTTTATGCCCATGGTCTGGCCGGACATTTCGCGTTCTATACCGAAAGCTGGGATTTAGTCGTCTCCTCAGGTTTTGTCGGTGGGATCGGGCTTGAATTCACCACCAGCGATTTTTTTACTAATCTCAAGTATAACCTGGAGATTGGCTATTCCACCGCCGGAGTGCCCTGGGGTCCCCCTGGCCCTAGTCTGGTCTACAGCGGCGGGATTCATTTCTATCTCTTTTAGGGCTTTTTTAAACCTGGCCCAACCGGCGCTTGATCTCCTGTCCGACGATCACGCCGGAAATGGAAGCTTGCATCAAACCTCTGGTCACCCCGGCACCGTCCCCGACAGCAAACAGCCCGGGGATTTTTGTTTCCAGATTGGCGCTTAAGTGGAGACGGGAGGAGTAGAATTTAACCTCGACCCCGTAGAGCAAAGTATTCCTGGAGTTAACGCCGGGGGCAATCGTATCCAGCGCCTGCAGCATCTCCACGATGGCCAGCAGATGCCGGTAGGGGAGGACGAGGCTTAAATCGCCGGGGGTAGCTTCCTGCAGCGTCGGGACGACCAAGCCCTTCTTTAACCGTTCCGGAGTTGACCTCCGTCCAAGATGAAGATCGCCCAACCGTTGCACCATCACTCCCCCGCCCAGCAGATTGGCTAGACCGGCTACATACTTTCCGTAGGTAATCGGCTCCTTAAATGGTTCGGTAAAATTCTTGCTGACCAGCAACGCAAAGTTGGTGTTGTCGGTTTTTTTATGGGCATGGCTATGACCATTAACAGTCATTAGTCCATCATTGTTTTCGGTCACCACTTCCCCGTTGGGACACATACAGAAGGTCCGCACCCGATCCTCAAAGGAACGGGAGTAATAGATGAATTTACTCTCAAACACCACGGAGGTCAAGGGTTCCATCACGACCGCCGGTAGTTCGACCCGCACACCGATATCAACTGGGTTTACGGTGGTGTTCAGCCGTAAACGGCGCCCTTCAGCCACCAGCCATTCGGCACCTTCCCGTCCGGGACCAACAATAATGTATTTACCCCGGTATTCCTGTCCGCCCTTTAAGCGAACACCGACGGCTGCTTCGTTCTCAATGATCAATTCCTCACAAACGCTACTGAGCGCCACATCAACGCCCTTCTCCTCCAGGTGATCTTTCATTGCTTGCAAAACTTCGATCGTACGTCCGGAACCCAAATGCCGAATGCGGGAAGGAATTAACCGCAGGTCGGCCCGTAGTGCTTTCTTGGCAATCTCTGCGACTTTTTCCTCGTCCTCACCGTATACTTTATCCGGTGCCCCAAAGCGTAAGTAGAGATCATCCACATACCGGATCATTTTATGGAGACGGTCTTTTGCAATGTATTCATCCAAAAAACCCCCGACTTCTGAGGAAAGGGTTAGTTTCCCGTCACTAAAGGCCCCGGCGCCTCCCCAACCGCAAACAATGGAACAGGGCTGACACTTCGCACACGGAATATGGCGTTGCTTGGAAGGGCAGCTGCGCTCCGTGAGACTTTTTCCTTTTTCGACGATTAGTATTTTACCGGTTCGCTGGATTAACTCCAAGGCGGCAAAGATCCCCGCCGGCCCGCCACCGACAATAATCACATCATAATCCTTCGTCATCATGTCCACCCTTTCTTTCCATCGCTTTATTTATGCCAAAAACGCGGCGAGAATAACACAAGCAGTGGTAAGATCTCCAATCTTCCCGCCAGCATCATTAGGCTTAACATCCATTTGGCATAGGGGTGCAAAACCCCGTAGTTTTTTAGCGGTCCAACCGCCGCCAAACCCGGACCGACATTCCCCAGGCAGGAAGCAGCGGCGCTGATCGCCGTGGGCAGATCGACACCAGTCGCACTGACACCTAAAGTTCCAATGACAAAAATGGCCATATACATAAAGAAAAACACTGCGATCGCATGGATTGCCGTTGGCGGTAACGCCACCCCGTCCAGCTTAGTTGGGATTACCTGGCGGGGATTGAACGTCTTCCGCACTTGCCGGCAAGCATACTTCCAGAGCACCACCACCCGGGCAATTTTTAACGCGCCAGCCGTTGACCCGGTACAAGCCCCGAAAAACATCAGAAACAACAGGATTGCTCTGGCAAAATCGGGCCATTGATCAAAGTTGTCACTGGAAAAGCCGGTGGTGGTAATAATGGAGACAACCTGAAAGACGGCATGACGGCAGGCTTCCCCAAGGGATAAACCATAAGACCCGGACAGCGCTATGGTCACCAGTAAGGAGGCGACTATGATCACCCCAAAAAAGACGCGGACTTCCGTACTTGAAAAGAGCGGCTTCAGACTACGTTTTTTCGCCACCCGGTAGTAGAGAGAGAAATTCAGCCCAGCCAAAAACATGAAGACGATGATAATAACCTCGATCGCCAGACTATGAAAGCCTTCCACACTGGTATTCCGCGTAGAGTACCCCCCCGTAGCCAAGGTGCCAAAGGCATGGATCGTCCCTTCGAACCAGGACATCCCTGCCAGACGCAGGGCGATCAGCTGAATAAGCGTAAATCCGGTGTAAATCGCCCAGAGCACCGCCGCTGTTTTCCGTAAACGGGGCACCACTTTATCTGGAAAAGGACTGGGCACTTCCGCTTCATAGAGAAACACCCCTTGCCGTAGAGCTGGGAAGAGCGCCAGAGAAAGCACGATAATGCCCATCCCACCCAGCCAATGCGTTAAACTACGCCAAAAAAGAAGGCCCCGGGCTACCTGTTCAACATCGGGTAAAATAGTTGCTCCGGTCGTTGTAAAACCGGACATCGTTTCAAAAAAGGCATCGGTATAAGTCAAGGTTGTTCCCGACAGGAGAAAGGGCAAAGCCCCGAAGACCGTTAACGACAGCCACCCCAGGCCAACCACAGCCAACCCCTCACGCCGGCGAAATTCACCCTTCGGCCTAATCAAGCCCAGTAAAAAGCCTACTAGTAGTGTAAGACCGATCGTCTGGCCAAAAGCCAACCAGTCGGGGCTCTGATCGTAAAGGGCGACCCCCAGCGGAATGACCATAATTAACGCTTCTAGAAGTAATAGTTTACCAATCGAATTAAAAACCAGTCGCAACCTCATCACGATCCTGCTCCTCTATTAAGAGCCTTTTACGTTGTCATCCTTTAATTATCCCGATCCAATCAACGCAAAAAGCTTATTGATGATAAAAAAGGTTCTCTACCTCTGGAATCAGTTGTTTCAGGGCAAAAACAATGACATGATCATGAGGGTGAATCTGGGTGTCACCCCGTGGCACAATCACGTTATGATCATGAATAACCGCGCCGATCAGAATCCCCCGGGGCAAACCCAGATCTCGTAGTTTCTTTTTGGTCACCGGCGAGTTTGGTTGGGGAATCACCTCAAGAATCTCGGCATCACCCGATTGCAACAGGTTTATATTGACAATGTTACTCTTCCTGACTAATTTAAGGACCGTATTTACCGTCAACAGCCGCGGTGTGATCGCGGCTGTAACCCCAATCATATCGGCGAGCGGAATATAATCTTCCCGCCCAACCTCACAGAGCACTTCTTCCACTCCCATATTCCGGGCTAGTAAAGCAGCTACTAAATTACTATTTTCCGAACCCTGTAGGGTGATGAAGACATCATCTGCCCCCAGACACTGTTCTTCCAAAGTTTCTTTCTTCGTAGGGTCGGCACAAAAAAAATCACAACCGGTTAGTTCAGCCGCCAACGTCGCGCAAAGTTCCGGGTCGGGCTCAATCACAATGATCTCCGGGATCTTTTTTTTCTGGAGGAGCAGGCGGACTAAATATTGGGCAATCAAGCCGCCGCCCGCAATCACCACCCGCCGGAAGACGGGGGTTTTTTTCTTGATTAATCCATTTAAATGCTGAAAACCAGTGGTCTCGCCAAGAAGCAAAATTTTGTCATTTGGCAGGAGGCAGGTATCCCCCCGCGGAATCAAGGCTTTTTCCCCGCGGGACACCGCGACAATCGTAAATCGGTCCAGACTTAGATCAGCGATCTTCTGACCGGCAATCGCCATTTCCTGAATGACTTTAAGTCCGATTAAACTTAGTTTCCCCTCATAGAAATACTCCATGTCGGTGGCCATCGGGATTTCGATTAACCGGAAGATCTCCTGCGCAGCCAGGTGTTCGGGATTGATAATCAGATCAATTCCATAACTGGAATAGGAGAGCAGATAAGGATGGGAGGAAGTATAATCGGAATTCCGGATCCGGGCCACGGTCATCGGGACCCCACATTGTTTGGCGGTCATGCACGCAATCATATTCAGTTCATCGTTTTCGGTCACGGCAAGGATAATATCGACCGCTTTAATGTCAACCGTCTCCAGCGTCCGCGCGCTGGCCCCGTTCCCCACCACCGTCATCACGTCCAAATTAGCAGCGGCGACTTTTAATACTTCGGCGTCCTTATCGATAATAATAACATCATGTCCCTCTTCGGAGAGGGCTTTCGAAATATTGTATCCGACGCGTCCAAGACCAACAACGACAATACGCATTATCCTTCCCCACACTTTTCTTTATATTGGAAATTCATTTCGCAAATAAGTTATACTATTTCCACTTTCAATCCGGCCGGATAACCGTTAATATCCCATTCCTCAAAAGCGTCAGTCTGCTCAGCCTGGGCCTGGATCTCCACCGCCAGCGTCTCCTCGAGAATATAGTCTTTGAAGGCCTGGATGGCGGTGGTCACTTCCGGACCGGCCCAGTAGGTGAGCTTAATCCGATCGGTCAGTTCAAACTGGGCATTCTTCCGCATATTCTGCACCTTGGAGACAATCTCCCGTGCCAATCCTTCCTGCTTTAATGCCGGGGTCAGATTGGTGTCTAAGATTACATAATTATCCCGGTCCGCCTCCAGCGTAAAGCCGGGGCGATCCTCGGTGCGGATCTCCAAATCTTCGGCGGTAAGTTCCACCGGGCCGCCTTCTAGGTTTAGATTAAGCTTTCCGGTTTGGCGCAACGTTTTCACCAGGTCGGCCGCGGCGCTCGTGGCCAAGGCCTTGCTGATCGCTTTCATCAACGGACCGTATTTCGGTCCGAGGACCGCAAAATTCGGTTTCACGGTATAGGTGACGTAATCGTCCGGAGCCTCCACGTACTTAAGGGTCTTCACGTTCAGTTCTTCTTTGACTAGTTCTTCCATGGGTTCTAACATTGCTTCGCTTTTACGGTCAACCCCAAGCGCTGCCAAGGGCTGCCTGACTTTGATCTGGACCTTGTTCCGGGCGGCCCGCCCTAAAGAAACCAGGTCGATCACCAAGCCCATGTGCTCTTCCAGCTCGGCATCGATCAGGGCATCATCGGCTTGGGGATAAAGCTCCACATGGACCGATGGTTTTTTCCCTTCGCCCCGCACCAGATTGCGGTAGATATCTTCAGACAGGAAGGGCGCAAAGGGCGCCATTAATTTGGCCACTCCCACCAGCACTTCCCATAAGGTACGGTAGACCGCCTTTTTATTCTGGTCCATCTCCGGTGCCCAGAAGCGGTCCCTGGTGCGCCGGACGTACCAGTTGGAAACATCGTCAACGACAAAAGTTTGGATCGCCCGCACCGCTTTGGTCAATTCGTAAACGGACAGATCATTCCGGATCTGTTTGGTCACCGAATTAAACCGGGAGATCAGCCAACGGTCGATCTCCTCCCGTACCGCCACCGGCATGTCATAGGATTCAGGGTCCGCCTCATCAATATTGGCGTACAACGTGAAGAAGGAGTAGACGTTTAACAAGGTCCCGAAGAACCGTGCGGAGACTTCCTTCAACCCTTCTTCATCAAAGCGCGTCGGCATCCACGGCGGGGAGACCGCCAGCAGGTACCAACGGGTCGCATCAGCACCGTATTTATCCAGCACACTCCAGGGGTCCACCGTGTTACCCCGGGATTTGGACATTTTTTGGCCGTTTTTATCCAAAACCAAGTCATTCACGACCACATTCTTGTAGGCCGGTTGGTCAAAGAGGAAGGTCGAGATCGACAGGAGTGAGTAGAACCACCCGCGCGTCTGGTCGATCCCTTCACAGATAAAGTCAGCCGGGAAAAGTTGGTCAAAGTCTTCCTTATGCTCAAAGGGATAATGCCACTGGGCATAAGGCATCGACCCGGAATCAAACCAACAGTCGATCACCTCCGGCGTTCTCGTCATCCGCCCGCCGCACTCACACTTTAGATGAAGGTCGTCAATGTACGGACGGTGCAGATCGATCGTTGCCGGATCCACCGGTTCAAAGGCGCGCTCCGCCAGTTCCGCGCGGGAACCAACGGCGTCTAGCCGGTTGCAGCTTTCACACCGCCAAATATTAAGGGGGGTCCCCCAGTAACGGTCACGGGAGAGGGACCAGTCGATGACATTCTCCAACCAGTTGCCAAAGCGCCCTTTTCCCACGTGTTCCGGATACCAATTAATCTTATTGTTATTCGCAATTAAGCGGTCTTTATACTTGGTCACTTCGATATACCAGGATTTCCGAGCGTAATAGAGTAAGGCCGTATCACACCGCCAGCAGTAGGGGTAGGAGTGGGTAATCCGCTCTTTCTTGAACAGCTTCCCTTCAGCCTTTAAGTGGGCAGTGATCTCATCATCGGTGTCGCGGACAAATCGGCCGGCCCAGGGGGAAATCTCCGCGGTAAAATTCCCGGCTTTATCCACCGGTTGCAACACCGGTAAGTTATGCTTCCGCCCCAATTGATAGTCGTCTTCACCAAAGGCCGGAGCGATATGCACGATCCCTGTTCCATCCTCGGTGGAGACAAAATCCGCCCCGTAGACCCGGAAGGACGGTCCACTTGCTTCTAGGAAGGGAAGGAGTTGCTCGTACGCTAGATTTAGCAGCTGCTCCCCCTTAACCTCCTCAACAATCTCGGCTTCTTTCCCCAGAACCGCCGCAACCCGTTCCCGGACGAGGATATAGATGTGGTCGTCCTCCGGTCGTCTTGCTTTCACGTAGGTAAAGCTGGGGTTAATCGCCAAGGCTACGTTGGAAGGGAGGGTCCAGGGGGTAGTGGTCCAGACCAGGAAATATTCATTCGCGGTGCCGACAACCTTCATGCGAACATAAATCGAGTTGATCGTTTCGTCCTTATACCCCAGGGAGACCTCATGGGAAGCCAGGGGAGTACCACACCGGGAACAGTAGGGCATAATCTTATGGCCTTCGTAGATCAGCCCAGCGTCAAAATACTTTTTCAGAATCCACCAGACCGTTTCGATATAATCGTTATTTAAAGTAATATAGGGATCATCCAGATCGATCCAGTAACCGATCCGCTCGGTCATCCGCCGCCATTCCTTTTCGTAGGTGAAGACCGACTGCCGACACTGGTGGTTAAAGGCTTCGATCCCATACTCTTCAATCCCCAGTTTTGAGGAGAGCCCCAGCTGTTTCTCAACTTCAATCTCCACCGGGAGGCCATGGGTATCCCACCCGGCTTTCCGGTTTACCTGATAGCCTTCCATCGTCTTATAACGGCAGACCGTATCCTTAATCGTCCGCGCTAGAACATGGTGAATCCCTGGCCGTCCATTGGCGGTGGGCGGCCCTTCGTAAAAGATAAACGGCGGCGCCCCTTCGCGGGCGGTGACGCTAAGCTTAACCATATCCTGCGCCGACCACTCGCTAAGAATCTGTTCTTCCCGTTTGCTGGCGGGACTCTTCACATTGACTTCGCGAAACTTTCCACCCATTGGTTAAAACCCCTTTCCTCGCAAAACCCTCCGGTTATATTTATTGCACTTCGCTGAATAAAAACAGAAAAACCGCCCACAAAGGGACGGTTTTAAAACCGTGGTACCACCCAATTTGGCAGGATCGACACCAATTGCCAGTAAATAAACGCTCCTGCCCTCTTCGCGCCGATAACGGTGGCGTTCCGTCCAGACTTACTGTTAGTTCAGTCCGGCGGCTCCAGGTTGATCTTCATGCCGGTCAAAGTAATCCCCTTTCCACCTATCCGGAGACTCTCTGTTACCTGTGCCCGCACTACTCTTCCTTTCGTCGCCTGTTCAACTCAACAATTATGTCATATTTTAGCTTATTCCGACCGAAAAGTCAATTGGCTGGCGTTAATTCTCCGTACACTTCACCATTCCATCATTCCTTCTCAGACGGAGGCATAGATATTTAAGAGTATTTTTTAACCGAAGTGTTGTAAGGGGTGATCACTTGGGTCCGTTTGCTTATGCTTTATTTGGTGCCATCTGCTGGGGGTTAGCCCCAATCTTCGGCAAATTGGGTCTAAAAGGAGTGCGGACTTTTGATGGTTTGGCCGCACGCACTTTTATTACCGTGCTTTTGGTGACTGGCTGGCTCCTCGGTAGTGGAAGCTTCAAACGGATTACCACTTTCCATCCCCGCACCTGGTTTTTTCTGGCGATCGAGGCTTTCCTGGCCACTTTCGCCGGGGATCTAGCCTATTATGCTGCCCTTAAAAATGGGGAAGTGGGGCAAACTGCTCTAGTCTTAGCCAGTTCGCCCTTGGTGACGTTCTGTGCCGGGTTTCTCTTTCTCCAGGAAAAAATAACGTTCCTCAAAACACTGGGTGCCGCTTTTATTTTTATCGGCATCATTTTAATGGCGATCAATAGTTCCTAATTTCTTAGCGCGCTTTCCCGGGTTACGCTCTACTACCTGCGCCAACGGGTAATAGTAATCCACCCCTCTTTTTTTGATCGTTTTTTCCCCAGTCGGTGCTTCAATCGTCAACCAGGAGCGCACCCTCATTCCTTCCGCTCCTGGGATAATCACCCTTTCTTCCCCTGGCTTCAATTGATCATTCTTCCGGTAGATGGTCTGATAGTCCCAGCGCCCTAATATCTCATGCTGCCAGATTACCTTCGGCGGCCTTTCTTTTCCATAGAATGCTATATATAGGGTTTGATCCTTGCTTTCTGCCCAAATAACCAGCGGAAACCCGGTATTGTTCCGGAACCGGAAATCCTTATAAGCCGCAATCGTGGCGTCTTGTCCCGGAGGTACATAGGGGACAAGCATACTGTGGGGCCACCTTTCGACGATTTCCAGATCAGCTAAGATCGCTACATTATATAGGGTGCTGGCAATTTTACAGATTCCGCCGCCAACCGTCTGAATGACCTGTGAACCGTAATAGGCAGGCCCTTTTTGGAAATTCCGCTCAGTCGTCCGCGGTCCGATTGCCATGTTGGTGGAGAAAACCTCCCCCGGATTCACTACCTTTCCCGCAATTATACTGGCCGCAAGCTGTACGTTATGTTCTTCCCCAGGGAGTGGATCGGGAAGGGTCGTTTGAAAAGCGCCGCGACGTACCGTCGCTTGATGTCTGAGACATAAACTTTGAAAATCCGGATCATTTTCCCACCATAGCCTAGTCTTTTCTGGAATGGGTTTTCCGTACGGATGCTCTTTTTCCAGTTCGATCCCTAATTTATTTTGTTGTGCTTTAGCCCCTATTTTCGTTTCCGAGGGGTCCCCTTCCCTCCAAGGACCCTCGGGCAGCCCCCAAAAAAGCAAACCACCGATCAGCAGGATGATGAAAAAAAAAGCACAATTCGCCGTGAAAACATCTCAAACCACTCCTCTGGATAAGTGTTCTTCGACCGTATTTTCCCCAAAAGTGCGGTAAAAAAGCGACCACCCAATTTGTACTTTAAGGAAAGTTCGTCGACATCCAGATCTTACCGGAAGAAAATTTGTAATCTTATGCTAAACTTATTATGTAACCTTTTATATTACTTTTAGAAAGAGGCGAATCGCTTTGTTGCATCGATCCACTTCTAAATTGCTTCTGCTCCTTTTCATCCTTGGACTTTTTGTTTTCGCGCCCCATTTGTCTCCTAGTTTGGCTCAGGATAGAAACGCTCAAGTCCCTGCTCATCGGGGAAGTGCTCGCCAAAGTTATTCGGTGCGGAAAGGGGACTCACTTTTTCTAATTGCCGAGAAATACCAAACAACCGTTAAGAAGCTAGTGGCGGCCAACAACCTTAAATCCGATCTGATCATTCCCGGCCAGGCTCTAGTTCTCCCGAGCGGAGCAACGCTACGGAATGACGCAGCAACCAACAGCAATTCAAGCCTGACGGCGATTCTTCGTCAGAAAGGGATTACTTCCTCCAGAGATCTATCCATTCTGGTGGTAAAATCGGACCATAGTCTTTCGATTTTAAATAAGGGTGTTTGGCTTAAAACCTATCATGCCGAATTTGGGGACGGCGGCCCAGGAGACAAGGAAATTGCCGGTGACCACAAGACCCCGGAAGGAACTTTTTATGTTAGTCAAAAATCAGTGCTAACTCCGGAAGATGAATATCTTGGGACCCGTTGGTTGAGACTGAGTTATCCCAACATTGAAGATGCCGAACGTGGACTGGGGCAAAAATTAATTGACCGTGCGACCTACCAGCAGATCGTCGCGGCGATCCAAAAGGGTGCCATCCCCCCGCAATATACGAAACTTGGCGGCGGGATCGGAATTCATGGCGCGGACAAGTCTGCTTTTGGCACTAACTGGACCTGGGGTTGCATTGGCCTACGCAACCAGGATGTGGAAGAATTTTATGACCTAATTCCGGTCGGCACCAAAGTGGTGATTAGAAAATAAAGCTGGGGGAGGAAAAGACCGGCTTTCTGTGGAATGAAGTTTGCAGTACTGCTTATGGGAGGAAAGATGGAAACCGTTTATTATACTGTTGCGCGGGAATTTACCTGGGAACAAAAGATTGAACGTTCGCTTTTTATCGGACAGTCCAGGTCGGTGGTTGATGCCGAGGAAGCGCAAGCCTTTGTCGCTCGGATCAAAACCGAGGTCCACCCCCAAGCGACCCATAACTGTTTCGCCTACCGGATTGGCAGTGGGGATCACCCCCTGACCTATTATAGTGACCAGGGCGAACCGACGGGTACCGCCGGGCGGCCGATTTTAAATGCCATCCTCCAACAGGAGCTAACCAACACTGTGGTTGTGGTTACCCGCTATTTCGGCGGAAAGAAACTAGGCATCCGCGGCCTGATCGACGCCTATCATTCCACCGCCCGCGAAACCTTGGTCGCCGCCGGACGGAGCCTCCTTGTTCCGACCTTCCTCCTAAGCCTAGAAATCCCATACCCCCAGTTACCGGTCGTCACCCACCTTTACCAAACTTACGGGGGAGAAATAGAAAACCAGGATTACGGGGTCACCGTCCGGTTGGACATCCGCCTGCCGGAGAAGCATCGCGCGGCGCTGATCACCGCTTTAAACGGTCTCCCCGACGTAAAATGTTCCCCCGAAAAATAAGGCTTTTGGCCTGTGCCCTTTTTTGACGCTGGGCATATCCTAATACTAAAGAAATGAAGTTTAACCACCGATTAGACGACGTTTCTTTCCTCACCAAACTTCTCCGGCCTTTTCCGCACCAAAGGCCATCCGATCTCTAATCTGATCGTTCAAGATAAAGGCGGTAACCCCGCCTTTTTTTATTGGCCAAAATTAGGCAACAGTTTAAAACCTTGACAGCGAACTGCTTTTTTGCTACAATTAAGAATGTAATATTTGCCGAAGTGGCGGAATGGCAGACGCAGTAGACTCAAAATCTACCGCTCGCAAGAGTGTGCCGGTTCAAGTCCGGCCTTCGGCACCAGCTAAAACCCTTTTAGAATAAGGTTTATAATAGAATAATTTACGTTTTACTGCTATCTTACTGCTATGAAAAAGAAATTAGCCTTTCCCATCAAGGGGAAGGTTTTTTCTTTCTAAAAAGTCGTTTATTTTCTCTGCCGCTCGCTCTTTGAGTTCCGGTTCAACATGGGAGTAAGTATCTAAAGTTACCGTTATTGTAGAGTGTCCCAGTAACTCCTGAACTACTTTGGGGTGTTCCCCTGCCTTAAGTAATGCGCTGGCGTAAGAGTGCCGCAAAGTATGAAAATGAATCCCTTCATAACCTGCATCCCTTATAAGCTTTAAAAATCGTTTTGACAAATAATCTGGCGTTACCATTCGGCCATCTTGCCAAGTGAAGACAAAGCCTTCATCTTCATACATTTCACCTATTAATAGTTTTGTCTGAGCCTGATTCTTCCTGTGGCGTTTTAACTCTATTCTGATTTTTTCCGGTAGGGGAACCACCCTTCGCCCCTTTTCGGTCTTTGGTGGTTGGAAAATAAGCCTGGTTTTCTTCTCTGCGTGTTTGTCATCGTTTTTAACCCGGTAAACGGCTTCCTTTACCCGTATAATTCCTTTTTCCAGGTCTACATTTTCCCACCGTAAAGCCGCAAGTTCTCCCACCCTTAACCCTGTGCCTAATGCCACTAAAAAAGCAACATACCAGGGATCATCAGCAATCTGTTCAAGAAAATGGTTAGGAGTTCTTATCCTTAGCGGGAATATGGGCGAGAATATTTCTCATGAAGTGAACTTTACACCGCTGCCAACTACAGCCGATAAAGGATTTTTGGATGGCAGCAATTAGGCCCGGGTGAGCATCGGAAACCGCAAGCCATACGTTCTGTAGCCCCCGCTTTTTGAGATTGTCAAATAAAGCAGTATATGATGCTTCCGATTCTTCGTACATGGGCTCGACCGCTAAAATCTCCCGTGTACCATCAAGATTGACTCCACAGACGACATGAACAGCCATATTACAGACTCGATGGTCAACCCGGATTTTTTCATATAAAGCATCAATCCAGATCACCGGATAAGTATTTTCAAGTGGCCGGTGTCTAAACTCTTCAACCTGCTGAGTTAGCTCTTTGTTAATTTGAGAAACCTGACTGGCTGAGATGGATTCGATCCCAAGACTCTGGGCCAGGCGTTCGATTTTACGGGTAGAAACCCCATTAACAAAGGCTTCTTGGACTACCTGGATTAGCGCCTGTTCAGAACGTTTTCTTTCGGTCACAAAGAAAGGTACGTAACCACCTTTCCGTATCTTTGGAACTAATAAATACATCGTTCCCATTCTGGTATCGAATCGTCTTACCCGGGTTCCAGACCGATAACCGGTTCTTTTCGGAGCATGTTCGCCTTTGCCGGCTCCAAGCTTATTATTAACTTCTACTTCCATCATCTCTTCACAAAGCCATTCAAGCATGGATAGCATCGGATCTGGTTCACCTAAAAATTTCAATAGCATTTTTTCTAAACTTACGGTATTCTTATGGTAAGCCATCGGACAACACTCCTTTTTTGGTTTTGTTTTAGCAACTTACCATTTCGGAGTCCCGATGGCTTTTCCTTTTATGAAATTGCGAACTTAATTATACACCAACTAATTTTTAACTGCTTTTTTATAAGTTTTTCTAACGATTTCATATCTTATTAAAACTCATCATCTTCTTTTTTAGTTACATGGAATAGATCTTATATTTCTTAATGGCATAATCTTGGATTTCTCAGCCTGGTCTGAAGTAATTATTTGCCTACCTGCCATATATCCAAGTATCTTATCTCGATTAAACTTGGCATTTTCAGGATTCAACAGGACTCTTTCTTCTTTTAAAATATCAGGATGTAAATAATCCATTGAAATACTAACCAAAAATGCAATTTCATGAATTTGTAGTTGGGAAGTACTTTTTTCAAAATAATAATAGGATGCGGCTTCAAACCCAAAAATTCCATGACCAAAATAGATTTTATTAAGATAGAACTCAAGTGTCTTATCTTTGCTGTATTTTTTTGCAATTTTGTATGCTAGGACAGCTTCTTTTGTAAAATATGGTATTGTTCTTTGATCTATTACTAAGGAATTATGTGCCAATCTTGTAATAATGTCGGGATCACGAAAAATACTTTTTTCCCTTAATCGATGATAATCTAAGCAAACTGTTCTCAATATAATTCCTATACTCTGACTATCCAGATTGATATAATAATATTCTTTTAGAACCTGGGGTATTTCCGACGATGATATCACAGATGCATGTTTCACCTCAATGATGGTACTTTTTCCGTTTCCATAAAACTCTATTTTATTCCCATTATTAATAGGTAAAGAAACAATACTATCATCTATACTCCAAATAAAGACAATCATAGTTAAGACTATTATCGATATGCTTACTAATAACAGAATAATGCATAATTTAATATATTGATATACTTTTTTTCTCATGATTTGATACCTCATCGTAGAAAATACTCCCGGTATTCGTCCCGCCGTTCAGGTGAATGTCGACCTTCATAGTCCGATTCACGCGGTCTTCATTTTAATCTTTTATATGCCACAGCCTTTGGCTGGGGTGGAAGACCACCTAAAAAAGATTAAGAATTCGATTAATCCACATATCTTCAGAATATGAGTTATTACTATAATCAATATTTCTTTCATTTATTTTATAAATAACATGTTGATTTTCATCCCATGGCCACTTTATTAGCTCCTTTTCGTAATTAACCAAATAGGATGTTACTTTTTGTCTATTATGACTTTCTATATCCCCATATGAAAAATCTGGATACCCATTAATTGTATGGGTATGAATAGTACCAACTAGCTCATATTTCTTATCTGGTTTACTTAACATGACATCTTCTGAATTCTTGGCTCCTCTATTTGGCTTGGTATAAGCATAATATTCTTCAACCCAAGCTTCCTCAGTTTGTATATTACCATCATCATCTATAATCTTTTTCTCAATAAAAATTTTACCGTCTTCAATTTCATATTCTTTATCATTGATTTTTACTGTTCCATTTTTATTTCCGTATTCTTCCGTAATATTAACTTTATAAATGTTTGAGCCATATTCTGTTGAATTTCTTTGTGTATCGTCGTAATATAAATTGGCAAAATCTATTGCAGCATCATCATCGGTAATGAATGGGTCTTTTGCAGCAAGCCCGGTCGTATCCACAAACCTCAAGGGATTATTATTTCCATACGTATACCAATTCACCCCATCCTTAATCGGATCTTCGGAAATAAACCGCCCAATCTCCGAGTCATACCATCTCGCATTAAAGAAATACAGCCCCGTATCCCCATCTAAGTCCTTACCAG
>ENA-UOOK01004324-UOOK01004324.1-fermentation-metagenome-genome-assembly--contig:-NODE-4324-length-15338-cov-3.029903_pt1 | contig 15338 bp, 13 predicted proteins | sample MGYA00245777_ERZ724023 | MGnify/ENA primary metagenome ERZ724023 (study PRJEB28704, sample SAMN03018312) | fermentation metagenome | biome: anthropogenic terrestrial biome; feature: soil; material...
ATCTCCATCTTTAAACCATGTTGGGTCTATCAAGTCTTTATTTTCAAGCCAATACGAGCGAGGATTGACACTTTTGCACAAGTCGTACAGCACCTTTCCGTTGGAACTCTCCTTCCCGCTCACAAACAACACAATCGAATGGCTTTCGGCAAACCGGACAAGTGAATTGTGTCTTGAAGCCACCTGTCTGCATATTGTATTGAATACTTTTACATTTTTGCCTCTTTCCAACATATATGCAGCAGTTCTCTCATATTCGACAGGATCTTTGGTAGTCTGCGAGAATAGAGCAATCGGGCGTTCAAAATCAATCAAATCCAACCCTCTAACCCCGTCTATGACAATCGCAGTCCCATCCGTCTGCCCGACAAGTCCGTTTACTTCGGCATGTCCGGCTTTTCCAAAAATTACGATTTGTCCTTCCGCCTCTTTGATTTCAAGATATGTGCTTCTTATTTTTTCCTGTAATTTAAGAACTACGGGGCATGTACAATCTATGATTTGGAGATTATTGTCACGTGCCATACGATATGTCTCCGGAGGTTCGCCATGTGCACGTATCAGTATGACGTCATTTTTCAGATTTCTAACATCCTTAGCCGTGAGTATTTTCAGCCCTTTGCCTTTAAGCCTGTCAAGTTCAAGAGAGTTGTGTACTATATCTCCAAGAGAATAAAGCCTGCTGTTGAACTTGAGATAATGTTCAGCCTGCTCCACGGCTCTGATTACTCCATAGCAAAATCCCGAACCGGCATCAATCTCGACCTTTATATTCATGACAATTTCAGTCCGAATCTCTTTTGTACAATCTCATCCACCCACACGAGTTGATCTTCTACAGTCATATTGCTGTTGTCAAGTACAAGTGCATCATCCGCTTTGCATAATGGGGCAACAGCGCGATGTGAATCGATATAGTCACGCTCCACTACATTTTTGTATATTTTTTCATAATCGGCTTTCTCTCCTTTGCTTTCCATCTGATCAAATCTGCGTTTGGCCCTTATGGAGGCGTCTGCCGTCATGAATATTTTCAGAGGAGCATCAGGAAATACCACGGTGCCTATATCTCTGCCGTCAACGACCGAGTTATCCTGTGTTCCGTAATATCTGAGCAGTATATTGACATAGTCCCTTACAAAGGGCAACGCCGAAACAGGACTTACGAGAGATGACACTTTTAACCCTCGAATATCCGGCTCCACATTTCTGTCGTTGAGAAATGTTACACTCGAACCGTCAGGATAATTCAAACAGGTGATTTCAATTCGGCCAAGGGCAGCCTTCAATCTGTCGGTATCGATATTATCGCCATTGTCTATGTACCCTTCCTCGATAGCAAACAGGGTCACTGCTCGATACATCGCGCCGGAGTCAATAAACGTAAAACCCAATTTGGATGCAATCATCTTGGCAAAAGTGCTTTTGCCGGTTGACGAATGACCATCAATTGCAATAATTATCTTCTTCATGAACGTCAGTTATTTCTACAAAAGTACAAAAAAAGCGTATCTTTGCGAAATCATTATTTATTCGATAAATGAAATGAAGATATTAATCATTGACGACGAGAAAAGCATTCGTAATACTCTTAAAGAGATTCTTGAATTTGAGGGACATGAAATAACCCTTGCAGCAGATGGTCAGGAAGGAGTTGAAACAGCATTGAACGGCAACTTCGATGCTATATTTTGCGACATCAAAATGCCCAATATGGACGGAATTGAGGTGTTGGATGCTCTATACAAAGCCCAATGTGAATCTGCAATAATCATGATATCGGGACACGGAAGTATCGATACTGCGGTTGAGTGCATCAAAAAAGGAGCATTCGACTTCATACAGAAACCGTTGGATCTCAACAGGATACTAATCACACTCAAAAATGCTACCGACAAGACGACACTTGTCAAAGAGACTATCAGTCTCAAAAAGAAAGTTTATAGCAAAAACGAAATAATAGGAGAATCAGACTCCATTAAGCATATTAAAGAGATTGTTGACAGAGTTGCCCCGACAGATGCAAGAGTATTGATCACCGGTTCCAATGGTACAGGCAAAGAGCTGGTTGCAAGAAGATTACACGACAAGAGCAATCGCGCATCCAAGCCCTTCATTGAGGTTAATTGTGCCGCTATTCCGAGCGAACTCATAGAAAGCGAGCTGTTCGGACACGAAAAGGGAGCATTTACCTCTGCCGTCAAGCAGCATAAAGGTAAATTTGAACAAGCTGACGGAGGGACTTTGTTTTTGGATGAAATTGGCGACATGAGCCTCGCTGCCCAAGCCAAAGTACTGAGAGTACTTCAGGAAAACAAACTCACGAGGGTTGGAAGCGAAACTGACATTTCCGTAAAAGTTCGCGTTGTAGCCGCCACAAACAAGAATCTTACAGAAGAGATTGAAAAAGGAAATTTCCGTGAAGACCTTTACCACAGATTAAGTGTGATTGTTATCCATGTTCCTACTCTTGCCGAGCGAAAAGATGATATTCCTCTGCTTGTGGACCATTTTATCCGTCAGATATGTGAAGAGACAGGTATGACTAAAAGAAATGTCGCTCCCGAGGCATATCAAGAGCTGAAAAATCTTCCTTGGACAGGAAATATCAGAGAGCTTCGCAATGTAACTGAAAGGTTGATGATACTATGCTCGGATACCATTACAAAGGAAGATATTGTGGCGTACGCCACCCCATCAATATAAACATATAATTATGAATTTAGTAGCAATAGTAGGACGGCCCAACGTTGGAAAATCGACTCTTTTCAACAGATTAGTGGGTATGAGAAAGGCAATTGTAGATGAGACTGCCGGTGTAACACGCGACCGCCATTACGGCAAATGCGAATGGTGCGGCAACGAATTTTCCGTAGTGGATACGGGAGGTTTCACAATCAATTCCGAAGATGTTTTTGAAGAAGAAATCAGAAAGCAGGTTATGCTCGCAATTGAAGAGAGTGACCTGATATTGTTTTTAGTGGAAGTCGCCACAGGCATCACAGATTTCGATGCGGAAATAGCAGATATTCTGCGCCGTAGCGGCAAACCTGTCGTATTGGCTGTAAACAAGGTAGATACAGGAGACAAGATGTATGGTGCATACGAATTCAACGCCCTCGGACTTGGGGAGCCGTGGTCCATTTCTTCAGCAAACGGAAGCGGGACAGGGGATTTACTCGACTTCATTGTCAAAAAACTCCCCGAATCTACAGTAAAAGAGGATGAACATCCTGACATACCGCATATTACAATAGTAGGAAAGCCTAATGTCGGCAAATCCTCGCTGACCAATGCATTTCTCGGAGAAGAAAGAAATATTGTGACACCTGTTGCAGGCACCACAAGAGATGCAATTTCCACATATTACAACAAGTTCGGGCATGAATTTATGCTTGTGGACACAGCAGGCCTCCGCAAAAAGACAAAAGTAAAGGAAGATTTGGAATTTTATTCTGTAATGCGCTCGATAAGAGCCATTGAAAATTCAGATGTATGCATTCTGATGGTTGATGCGGCAACAGGTATTGAAGCGCAGGACATGGCCATTTTCAACCTCATCATACGCAATAAAAAAGGATGCGTGGTTGTCGTAAACAAATGGGACACTGTTGAGAAAAGCAACAATACAATGAAAGAATATACCCTGATGATAAAGAGACGCCTTGCTCCTTTCAATGACATTCCAATCATCTTCACATCTGTAATCAACAAACAAAGAATACTCGAAGTGCTTGATGCTGCAGCAAAGGTGTCCGACAACTATCAGAGAAAAGTATCAACTTCATCACTTAATGATGCAATGCTCCCTGAAATAGAAAATTATCCGCCTCCTGCATGGAAAGGTAAGTACATCAAGATTAAGTACATCACACAATTACCCACCCAATCACCGTCATTTGCGTTTTTCTGCAACCTTCCACAGTACATAAGAGACCCGTACAAGAGATTTTTGGAAAACAAACTGAGAGAACATTTTGACTTTCAGGGGTGTACTATTCAGATATATCTGAGACAGAAATAGTTCTGTCTTTTTCGGGAAGTTCTATAGAGAAACATGCGCCACCGAGGGATGATTTTTTGTACGAAATCATCCCTTGTGATTGTTCTACAATACTCCTACAAATGGCCAGTCCAAGCCCCGTGCCTCCCGATTTGGTAGTAAAGTTCGGTTTGAACAATTTATTCTGGTTATTCAAGGCAACTCCGGGACCGTCATCTTCTATATCTATCTTGAAATAATTGCCCTTTGGCAGCTCTTCTTTATAGAGAGAGATTCTTATATGCCCATTGCCGCGACTATTTTCAAGCGCCTGAATAGCATTGGAAATCAGGTTGACCAATACTCTTGCAAGTTGTTTCCTTCTTGCCGTCACAAAGGCATCATCTGTTGTTGTAACATACTTGAAATCAATATTATCATTGTTGTCAAATATTACAACCTGCTCTTTAATCAGCTCATCCAGATTGACATCTGCATTCTCTTCATTGTAAAATTTGGCAAACGATGAAAATTCGCTTGCTGTATCCGACAAAATATCAATTTGCTCTATCAGAGAATGACTTAGTTCTTCCAACTTATCTTCCCAACCCGGATAATTCTGTTTCTTCATCCTCATCAGATGCTGAATACTCAACCTCATCGGGGTCAGCGGATTTTTGATTTCGTGGGCTATCTGCCGAGCCATCTCTTTCCATGCCTGCTCCCTCTCGCTTTGAGCCAGTCTCCTCGTACTCTCCTCCAAATCATCTACCATATTATTATATGCCGTCACAAGCACTCCGAGTTCATCTTTCTTGTTTCGATAATAAATATGGGCATTCTTGTTTGACATGGCCAGTCCCTCCATTTTCTTCTTGATTTCAGCCAGAGGCTTGGCAAGAGAGTTGGATACCGTGGTCCCCACAATGATTGCAGCTATCAAAAGTATAAGATACAGATTGATGATGGTTGCTATTGTGGAAGATGTTGCGTCATTGACATCCTTTGATCGTGAGAAGTAGGGAACATTCACAATTGCGACCAAATCCCCGTCTCCGTTAAACAGAGGGGCATATACAGAATAGTAATTCATATCCATAATGTCTTCCACTGTGGTATATCTCAATGCCTTGTTATAGACTATTTCTCTGAAAGCCTTATCGTTCATTCTCTTTCCCATCAAAAACTGCTCAAATATTTCCGGCTTTGTAGAGCGGATTAATCCGCCATGTGTATCATAAAGGTTAATGTCGGTTTGAATAACTTTAGATACATTTTCCATAGCTCCGAACAGTTCAGGAGTGTTCAATTCATTATATCTGACAGCATATTTGCAATATTCCGATAACGAACTTTGGGCGGAATGTATTTTATCTTCTATCCTCTCATTGTTGTTCTCTTCGGTAAGTCTCAAACTGTAAATTATGCTTCCGACCCCCATGGCAACGAGTGCTATAATCATTGTGGCAGTGGTCAGAAGGGTAATTTTTCGTTTCAATGAGTGCTTTGGCAATGTAAACAACTTGCTTTTTCTTCCCCATTTTGTGCAAATCAGTATAAATACGCCAAAGAATATTGCAAAATATGAAAATGAGACAATGTATTGAAATAACGAATTGCGAGGACGACTGACAATAGTCACTTCGTCATCGGAAAGTTTATTGACAAAGTGAGTATATCCCTTTTTGTTCTTCATCATATACCCTATCTTGTACTCATCTCCCAACACTACGGGATAATTATATACTCCTCCATAAGAGACCAGCCTTCCATTCGAATATTCAGCGTATGAATATTGTTTGGGAACAGATTGTTCATCGTAATTCTGAATATCGAGAAGTGCATCGGGATATCCGATTGCTCCCTTTACATATTTGGCATTAATCTCGATAAACAATCTCGAAACCTGATTGTCATTCGGATTAAAATAGGTAAAAATGCCAATATAAGAGGTGGTACCGGAATAATTATTCATATAGAAAAACCGCGAATTCTGTGCAAGAGGCACCCCGTATCTTGTAAGTTGATCCTGATAAAAGCCGAAACAATTGACAGGAATAGCCCCCCTCTCCAATTCAAGCAGGATATTTGGAGTGCAGACTGTAAGATCTATACTGTATTTCTGATTTATACTCTTATAAAAATACCTCTCCATCAATCTGTTTTTAATCAGTTCCCTTCCATCCACGGCTGACAGAATTGCAATGAAAGGATCTGTGGCTATAGCGGACTCAACACTTCTCAACTGCAATTCAAGTGACAGATCCCTTTCTACTGCAAGTTTGTTGGTCCACACTCTGTTGCTTTCAAACTCTTTTTTCAGGCCGAACCACCCTACTGTAATCACGCAATAGAGAGATATTACCAAAATGTAAATAATTATATTCTTCCATGTAAGGAGAGATATTCTCCTTTCTCCCTTAATATACATTACTATCATCTGCAACACAAAAAGTAAAGCAAGGAAGAGCAGAACATACGAAAAATAACACAATACCGAATGCCATCCTATTTCCTCTATTCTGAAAGGCTCCAAAATGATATTTGAATTATTAATGAGTGAACGCAATGTCAGATGAATGTATGCCACTAAAAATATGGCAAGCATCACCAGAAGTGTAACAACTATCTTTTTTTCGGCATTCGTCAATCTGTACATCTTCTTCAATATATTATTTCTCAAAGTAAAAAGAGCATATACAATTAACGAGACAAACAGATTGTTAAACAGAAAACTCCCCAGAGAATTGAACAACTTGGTATCCGCATACAAAATTGGAGAAAAGACCTGATTGGCAGTATCTATCCTTGATGACATTATCATTGTTACCACTCTGATAATGACCAGACCGATAGTCGTCACGCCAAATGATGTCCAACTATGGGTTTTGATATGGTACGCAAAAAGGGTCATAATGGCAAAAACCAGGGCTATCCATCTTGAAAGAGGATCTCCGTATTTGAAAGAAGTTGCACCCTGCATTCCTATTGAAAATAGGGGAGATCCCTCAAGTCCATATACGATCTGTCCATCGTCCATATTGACACTTGAAGTAGTATATCTCTTGTCGAGTTTAAGATTTGGATTTACTTTATTTCTTGAACTATTGTCAACAGGATACTCCGTTTTAATCAATATACCTGTAACGACTTTGGATTGTTTAGTCTTGGAAATCTGTGTGTTGACAACATACCATGCAGATCCCAGATTAACGTATTGTTCTTTGACTCCTATATATGCAAGCGGTGTATTATACAGATTTCTATTGCTCATGTATTGTAACCTGTACATAAACGGATATACGTCAACCTCATCGTTACTGATGGGAAACTCGTGCGCCCATGACTGCAAAGTATCGGCGTTATATTTGTACAGCACCATATCTTCCGGCATATCGTCAAGGTTGGGCCATTGATCAGGCGGCGTTTCAAGGGCTTTGATAGCATATTTTTCCATAATACGCTGCCTTTTTTGAAGGTGTCTTTCAACTTGTCTTACTTCCCTCTTCAAGTCATAATCATAACTTGTATTGAAGAAAGAAGCCATAAAAAGTACTACCGCAATAATACCGAATATCTCGGCCGGATACTTTTTGGTATAAGAGACTGCTATCCTATAATATTTCAAAAAAGTTTTCATTCGTGGTGATATGGTTCCCCTTTAATTATTGTAAACGCACGATATAATTGTTCCATGAATATCAACCGCACAAGCTGATGGGAAAATGTCATGTTGGAGAGCGAGAGCATCGAATCCGCGCGAGAATAGACTTGTTCCGAAAATCCGTATCCGCCTCCTATCACAAACACTATATCCCTTGAACTATGTGCAATCACCTGCTCCAAATGTCGTGCCCAATCCACAGAAGAATAAGTTTTTCCTTTTTCATCAAGCAATACTACGCAATCCTGTATTTTTATCTGTTTGAGCAACAACTCTCCCTCCTTCACTTTTATTTGATCTTTGCTCAAGGAGGAAACCTGTTTAAGTTCCGGTATTTCAATCCGTTCAAATGAAATGTAATATTTCATCCGGCCCTGGTAAACATCAATCCCCTTTTGCAAGTACTGTTCAACGGTTTTCCCAACCAATAACAACTTAATCTTCATTCATTGAGCATTTTTCGATACAAATTTACAATTTATAAACTAATATTCACCTTCTATGGCTTGATTTTTGTATTTTCTTCCCTAAAAATATAGCACCCAAAAATGAAAAAAGTTTTACTATTAGCCTTATTAAGTGTTTTTTCTTTGAATATCGCTTCTGCTCAACAAAATGACCAGGATGCGTTTACTCCAATAGGAAAGTACATCCAATCAGGAGATTATGAAAAACTTTCAGCATGGTTTGCCGACAATTTGGAACTGGATATTCTCGGAGCAATCAACAATTGTACCCGTAATCAGGCAAAGTTGATTATGAAGAATTTCTTTACAAACTATACTCCCAAAAAGTTTACTATCATACACAAAAGCGGCAAAGCTCCAATGAAGTATGCAGTAGGCTCACTTAGCGCCGGAGGAGAAAAATTCAGAATTATTCTTTTTGTAAAGACTACTGATAATATTACATCCGTCCAACAACTTAAAATCGAACGGGAGTAAATAGCTCTAATTTACCCACCACGATACCTTTATCACCTGCCTGAGTAATCACGACTTTATTTCCATTCTGATTCTCCACTTCAGTGGCCTCTGTCAGAAAAGTATGAGTGTGTCCTCCTATTATGATATCTATATATTTTGAATTTTGGGCCATAAATACATCTGATGGTTTTTTCATCGACCCCCCATCGTATCCGAGGTGAGAGAGGAGTATGACAAGGTCACACCTCTGATTATTCTTCAAATAATCGGCATATTTGTTTATTTCCTCAACTGTATTCAATCGTTTTAAGCCATCAAGATTGCTTTTCAAGACCACCCCTTCAAGATAAGTAGTAGCACCGATTATACCTATCTTCAATCCTCCTCTGCGTACAATAGCGTATGGTTTCACAATACCATCAAGCGGAGTATCCGTAAAATCATAATTACAGCACAATGTCTGGTGATTAGCCATTTTAAGACGTCTGGCAAGTTCTGTCTGACCATTGTCAAATTCATGATTGCCAAGAGTAGCATAATCATATTTCATTGCATTCATCAACTCCACTTCCAAGTCACCCTTTGCCATTGTAAAATAAGGTGTACCTTGATTATAATCACCGGCATCAAGCAGAAGAACATATTTTTTTCCATATTTTTTCCTCTCGCTGTCAATAAATTGCAATCTGCGCTCTACTCCTCCGAAATCCTTTCTTTCCCCTACTCTTTCTGTTTCGATTTGGCTGTGAGTATCATTAGTGTGAAGTATCACCAATTGCTGAGTTCCACATCTTACAGCAGCCAGACTCAAAACTACTGCCGCCATTAGTAGTATTACTATACGTTTCATTATCGTCTCTCCCAATTTTTACTTATTACTCTGCCGTCTTCCTTCAATTCAATTTTTTCAGATTTGGCTGTCATGCCCTTGATATAGCTTACTATGGCATCCCTTATCAAAATATCCGTTTCTTCAACGCTCTCCATATAATTCTTCATCTGCACACCGTCCCCACCCTCAAGCAAGAAATTGATAGTTGCGAATTTGTACATTTTGTCAGGATTGATGGGTAATCCTCCGATATTTGATTTGACGAGTTTTCTATTGTCAATAATAAATTCTACATTACTGAAAGCTTCAACTCTACCGGATTGAGCAAGAGCTTCCAGCATTTTTTTCAACTTGTCCCCTTTAAAGGTGGCAATCACAATATAATTGTCAAATGGGAAGATTGAATATATGTCATATACTCTTACTGCTCCCTTTGGCAGACTTGTACGAATGCCTCCAAAATTGGTCATCGCAATATCCACATTACAATTACAATGTTTTGAAGCAGCATCCCTTATAATATCTACCGCAAAATTGGACAGACCACTCTCCGGCTTGGCTTTATCATATTCATCAACAGAATATCCTATGATTTCCATCAATGGAGCCACTAAAGGCTGATACTTTGCAATAATATTGGTGGCTGCAGGGTCCTTTATCTCATTCCACGTAGAGTCCATTGGAACAACTGTCCACTTATAATTCAACTGTGCCGTTGCATAGTCTGCAAAAGCAGAAAGCAGAGCAATTGTACAAAAAATAACTATTATTCGTCTCATTAATTCTTATATTTTATCCATTTGAACAAATCCTTGAATGTTGCCTTTTTGCCATACATCAAAATCCCAACTCTATAAATCTTTCCTGCAATAAACACAGTGATTACGAAAGTTATTATCAGTAATCCTATAGAAAGAAGCAATTCCCATGTAGGTACGACTCCAAACGGAATACGCGCCATCATCACCATAGGAGAAGTAAACGGTATTATGGATGCCCAGAAAGAAAGAGGACTGCTTGGATCCTGAAATGTGCTGAGCATAATAAACAGACCTATAATCAACGGCAGTGTAATAGGCAAAGTCAATTGATTGGTATCGGCCTCATTGTCAACAGCAGATCCAACTGCGGCAAACATGGCTGCATATAGCAGATATCCGAGGATAAAGTAAATCAAGAAGCACCCGATGATATAAATAAAGTTTATCTGCGATAATTGCTGAATTGCGTCCTGAATAAATGTAGAATCACTTTCTGCAGCAGGTATTGCTTCAGATGATTGAATATTCAACGTATCGATTGACGTACCTGTAACAGAAGATATATCGACCCCGTTGGCTCCTGTCACTTGAGTAATCTGAGCCATTTGATCCTGTGAAACACCTTTTGTAAGGTCCATTCCAAAAGCAAGATTAAAAACCAGCACCAGCACAATAGTAAGGCCTATCCAGATAAAGAACTGAGTTAGAGCTACTAATGCTACACCGATTATCTTGCCCATCATCAACTCAAAAGATTTGACTGATGAGACTATAACTTCTATAATACGATTGGACTTCTCCTCAATAACTCCCCTCATGACCATTGTTCCGAACATAAATACGAAACCATATATCATAAAGCTCATTATATAAGCGAGTATCATATATATTTCCACAGACTCCTTCTTTTCGGTTCCACCTTCTTTCAATGTCAATGCCTCAACTTTTATGTTACTCTTCACATCTGATAAAATAGTGTCAATATTTTCAATATTATATTGAGCCAACTTGTAATCTTCCACCGATTTATTTACGACTTTGGCTATCGAATTCTTAATGTCGATATTCAAAGGTTCCTTGGAATAAGCCCTTACGGCCACATTATTATTTGAATCAAGCTTGGAAATACCTACAATGGCGTAATAATCGAGAGTGTCAAACCTTTCCTTCAAATTTTCAAGATTCTCACCATCTGCCGCAACTATATATTCCACTTTATCTGTATTCTCAAAGTGACTTGCAACTATCGCAGAATCATCGACAACTTTGATTTTTTTGGCATCACCTCCGCCATATATCATTATGAGAGATGGGATACATACTAATAAAGCAAACAATATAGGGGTAAGTATCGTTGTCAGAATGAAAGATTTCTTCTTAACACGTACAGCATATTCCCTACCTATGATTATATTTATCTTTTTGAAATTCATAACAATTCCTCCTATTTGACTAAGTTGATAAAAATATCATTCATGCGTGGTATCAATTCCTTGTATGATACAATATCCACATTTTGAATCAGTTCGGAAATGACTTCTTTAGAATGATTCTCCGTTAGCACATTCAAAACAGCTCTTCTATAATCTTTATGTTCGTCATCCGATACTATTTCAAAAGATTGAGGAATAAAATTAATCTTGTCCCCCGACCGATAGAGCAGTTCCACCTGATTAAGCCCATATTTACGGCGTATAGCATCCGTCTCCCCTGTTATTACAAGATTGGATTTGTTGATAAGAGCTATATTGTCACACAGCTCTTCAACAGATTCCATATTGTGAGTTGAAAGAATTATAGTGGTTCCATTATCTCTCATATTCAGTATCTCGTTTCTGATAAGTTGGACATTTACAGGGTCAAACCCTGAAAATGGCTCATCAAGTATCAATAAATTGGGTTTGTGGAGAACCGTAATAATAAATTGAACTTTCTGGGCCATACCCTTGGACAGTTCTTCAACTTTTTTGTCCCACCATGATTGAATTCCAAATTTGATAAACCACTTTTTTAACTCATTGGTAGCTTTTTCGGTACTCATACCCTTAAGTCTTGCAAGATAGAGAGCCTGTTCTCCGACCTTCATCTTTTTATATAAGCCACGTTCTTCAGGCAAATAGCCTATCTCCCTGACAGCCTGCTCTGTCATCTGGTGTCCATTATATATGACCTCACCTGATGTAGGAATTGTTATTAGATTGATTATTCTTATTAAGGTAGTCTTACCGGCCCCATTCGGGCCGAGAAGTCCAAAAATTTTGCCCTGAGGAAATTCAAGTGAAACATTATTTAAGGCAGTATATTCACCGAAAACCTTAGTAATAGAATTGCATTGAAGCATTATTGTTATTATTTGTTAATAAAGTAAACTGCAAATATAATTAAAAATAATTATTTCATTACGTTTACGCGCTAAAGCATTATTTCATGGTAAATTTTTAGGATATTATGATATTATAGCTTTGACAAGTTTATCAAAAGAGGAAATAGAATCATTGTAATAGAAGCTACGAAAGTTGATTTTTTGTTTCCCGAATGTTGGCTGACTCTTCTTCCTCCTTACGAATTTTGTCGAAACAGTGCCTGCAGATAGGTTCGTAAATATCTTTTTCTCCAAGTTCCACAAGTTTGGAACTTGATGAGAGCCTATGGGAGTGGTTGGCAAGATCACCGCATCTGACACAGATAGCGTGTACTTTTGTTACATATTCGGCTACGGCCATCAGTGCAGGCATCGGTCCGAAAGGCTTGCCGAGATAGTCCATGTCAAGTCCTGCAACGATAACCCTGATTCCTTGAGAAGCAAGCTGTTGGACAACATTCACAATCCCGGAATCAAAGAACTGAGCTTCATCTATTCCTACAACATCGACATTGCCTGATAGAAGCAGAATGCTTCCGGACGAATCGACAGGTGTTGAAAGTATTGCATTAGAATCGTGTGAAACCACCTCCACATCGGAATAACGAACATCAATTCTCGGTTTGAAAATTTCCACATTCAGATTAGCAAACTTGGCTCTTTTAAGCCTTCTGATAAGTTCTTCAGTCTTTCCTGAAAACATTGAGCCGCAAATAACTTCAATCCAACCTGGATTTTTTGCATTTTCTATAAACATTTTGACTATTTTTGTAAGGTAAACCCATAAACAAAGATAGATAAAAATGTCGAAATTATATATAGTTCCTACACCAATAGGTAATCTTGAGGACATCACTTTAAGGGCAATTCGTATTCTTAAAGAGGTGGATCTGATTCTGGCTGAGGATACAAGGACAAGTGCAGTATTGTTGAAAAAATATGAAATCACAACTCATATGGAGTCACATCATAAGTTCAATGAACACACTATGGTCGAGTCTGTCAGGGAAAGAATCATTGCAGGCCTTTCTGTGGCCGTAATAACAGATGCCGGCACTCCCGGCATTTCAGATCCCGGTTTTCTTTTGGTCAGGACATGTGTACAGTCAGGCATTGAAGTTGAAACACTTCCCGGAGCTACGGCATTTGTACCCGCGCTGATCAATTCGGGATTTCCATGTGACAGGTTCTGCTTTGAAGGATTCCTACCCGTCAAAAAAGGGCGTCAGACAAAAATGAGGCTCTTGGCAGAAGAGAAACGAACTATGATATTTTACGAATCACCTTATCGGCTTGCCAAGACACTCGGACAGTTTGTCGAATATTTTGGAGGAGACCGTCCGGCTTCGGTATCAAGAGAAATTTCAAAACTTCACGATACGACCCATCGGGGGACACTGACTGAACTTTATAAATGGTTTACAGAGCATGAGCCTAAAGGAGAAATAGTCATAGTCGTGGCGGGAACAGGAACATTACAACGCGACTTCGGGGACAGACCGGAAGATGAACATGACGGTCAAAGTTAATCTCACCGCACTTAAAACAATTACAACTAATTAATTTTCAGGAGGAAAGGTAGAATGAAGAAAGAGAAATCAATGTCAAAATCGGCAGCATCAGGAGTTGTTGCCCTGATATTCCTTGTATTGGGATTCCAAACAGCAGTTTTTGTGATGAAGGTGGTCAATATTCCGGCCCAAGAGTCGGATGAGGAGGTGACCTCCGATAGTACGGAGGTGAAAAGCAGCTTGAAAGATGACAGCAATATCATGACAAATGGCGATACTGTAGGTTTATATGAAAAACCGCCGACAAAAAAGCAGGCAGTGTACAATAGTGAGAGGAACAAATTTTCCGGAAGTAAATCAATCTCCAAAACATCAAAGACGAAGAATGCACGTACACGTATGGGAGGCTATGCTGCACCGGAACCTCAATATAGACAATTCAAGGCACGTAAGATAGAGTCTTTTCCGTTTGATCCTAATCTTGTTACTCAAGAGGAGCTTGTGAGGCTCGGACTTTCACCACGTCAAGCTGATGTGATAATTAATTATCGTGAAAAAGGTGGCAAATTTCGGCAAAAGAGCGATTTTGCAAAAATGTATGTTGTTTCAGACACACTATTTGAACGATTAAAACCGTTTATTGAAATTCCGACAATTGAACTTAATAGCGCTGACAGCACCACACTGGTGTCTCTCCCCGGAATTGGACCATATTATGCACGTAAGATTATTGAATACAGAACCCGACTCGGAGGTTTTGTCAGATCTGAACAATTGATGGAAATCAACGGCATCGATCCCGAAAAATTTAACGGATTTTCCGAATCCGTATCTGTCGATACCACCAAAATACGACATTTTGATATATGGGATACGAGTACGGACTCACTGTCTAAACATCCATATATCGGCTCATTTGCGGCAAAAGGCATCGCAAGATATAAAAAAGTGTGCGACACAGCACTCTGGACCATTTACGCCCTTATAGAGAACAATCTTATCACTCCTGAAAATGGAATAAAACTATCCCTTTATTCTAAAACGGCTCGCTAAATCATAATTTTATAGATTGTCATTCATCACCAGACGAACTTTGCCTTTAAGCATTTGGGAGCATGGACTTTCTTCAAGGAATTTGTTGACAATAATTTCAGCCTCTGCCGATTTGTGGGATGACAAGAGTGCGGATGCCCAGTTTTTAGGAAAGAATATATCACCGGTCTTCTGTATTTCGGGAAGGATATCCAAAGCAGGTCTGATATATTTCAGAGAATGTGTACCCCATAAAGGATGATTGAGC
>ENA-UOOK01004326-UOOK01004326.1-fermentation-metagenome-genome-assembly--contig:-NODE-4326-length-15331-cov-10.234027_pt1 | contig 15331 bp, 14 predicted proteins | sample MGYA00245777_ERZ724023 | MGnify/ENA primary metagenome ERZ724023 (study PRJEB28704, sample SAMN03018312) | fermentation metagenome | biome: anthropogenic terrestrial biome; feature: soil...
AGATAAGATTATTCTGAAATTGAGCAGATACAAAAAGATTTACCTTTCAGAACTGATTTTGTATTTAAACTATTGACAAATTTCATCGTACGTAGTATCTTTATATTATGGAGTTAGCACTCAATCGAAGAGAGTGCTAACAAAAGAAAAGGAGTGGTGAAATGTCTTTGGACAAGAGAAAAGTTAAGATTCTAAAAGCTATTATCTCAAGTTATATTGATAATGCTGAAGCGGTCGGCTCAAGGACAATTTCAAAAAAATATGAGCTTGGAGTAAGCCCTGCAACCATCAGAAATGAAATGTCTGATTTGGAAGATATGGGTTATTTAGTTCAGCCTCATACTTCATCAGGACGAATACCTACAGATAAAGCGTACAGATACTATGTGGATGATTTATGGAGAAAAGTAAAAACTTCAAAAAATCCAAATTTAGATCAGCTTAGAGAAATAATTGAGGATAAATCAAGCGAATTAGATGAAATATTCAAAAATTCCGTTCGAATATTGTCCCAATTTACTAAATATACTTCATTTGTAGTTGCACCTCAGTTTAAGCAATCTGTTATAAAAAGAATCCAATTAGTGCCTGTTTCGGAAAACAAGGTATTGATGCTCATAATATTGCAGACCAATATTGTTAAGCAGGTAATGCTGAGATTAAGCAGACCCATACCTTATAGCCAGTTGGAAAAAATATCGGAATCACTTTCCGAAAAGATGTACGGTCAAAAATTGGAGGATATCGATAAAATTAAGGATTGCTTAATTAAAGAGTTATACTATACGAGAGAATCAAACAACGATTCATTGATGGAGCTGTTACCGTATTTAATGGAGCAGATAGCAAAGTTTGAAGATGTTAATGTATTTTCTGACGGTATAACAAATATATTGGAGCTGCCCGAATATAATGATGTTGTTAAAGCAAGAGAATTTATTTCATTTGTGGAAGACAAAACAAGCGTGGCTAAATTACTGCAATATAACGGTGAGAAAGATCTCGACATATATATAGGCAATGAGAATAAAAGCCGTGAATTAAAGGATTGCAGCCTTATAACAGCAACCTATAAATTTAATGGAAAGCTGATTGGCAGAATCGGAGTAATAGGACCGACAAGAATGGATTATAACAATGTAATTTCAACTGTTAAATCCATATCGGATGCTATAAATGAAATAATCAGTCTAAACTTTAACGGAGAAAACAAGGAGTGAAGAAATGGCAAAAGGTAAGAAGCATGATGCAGTTAATGAAATTGAACAAGAATTAGAAGAGACAGAAAAAACTTTGGCAGAATCTAATAAAAATAATAAAATAAAAGATGAATCACAAACAATAGATACAATAACAGAGACAAAAGAAGAAGCTGATGAAATAAAAAAGAAAAATGAAGAAATAGAAGCGCTTAACAACAGACTGTTAAGACTTCAGGCAGACTACTTAAACTATAAAGACAGGACAGAAAAAGAAAAGCACACAATATACGGAGATGCAGTAACCGCTGTAATTTGTGACTTGCTTCCCGTTATTGACAACCTTGAAAGAGCAATTGCAGCAGATGTATCAGAAACAGATAATTTCAAGGAAGGCGTAGTGATGGTTTACAATCAGCTTATGGGAATTTTAAGTAAAAAGGGATTAAAAGAAATTGATGCATTGCACAAACCCTTTGACCATAATCTGCATTACGGGGTGGCATTTGAAGAATGCGAAGAATACGATGACGGAATTATAATTGATGTTCTTCAAAAAGGATATACTGTTAACGGTAAACTGTTAAGACCATCAATGGTCAGAATATGTAAGATGTCCTAACCCCATTTTTCAGAGTCTTTTTTCTGAAAAATGGTTGGTAGGTCATTCGCAACGAATTCCAAATTTATGCGACGTAAGGAGCAGATAAATTTGTGAATGAGACTGCGAAAAATAGCATTGTCATCCTGTCAGCGAATGCGACTGCGGGATCTCATATAAATAAAAAAATATAAATTTCAAATCATAAATGGAGGAATAAAATGAGCAAAATAATAGGAATTGACTTAGGTACAACAAACTCTTGTGTATCTGTAATGGAAGGCGGAGAAGCCATTGTTATAGCTAATGTGGAGGGTAAAAGAACAACACCTTCAATCGTGGCATTTACAAAAGATGGAGAAAGATTAGTAGGTGAAACAGCCAAAAGACAGGCAGTTACAAACCCCGACAGAACAATAGCATCAATTAAAAGAGATATGGGCTCTAATAGAAAAATTAACATTGATGGAAAATCATACACACCGCAGGAAATTTCTGCATTTATACTTCAAAAATTAAAAGCAGATGCAGAAAGTTATCTTGGTGAGCCTGTTACGGAAGCAGTTATCACTACACCGGCATACTTCACTGACAGCCAGAGGCAGGCAACAAAGGATGCAGGAAAAATTGCAGGATTAGAAGTAAAAAGAATTATAAATGAACCAACAGCTGCAGCTTTGGCATACGGTGTTGACAAAGAAACACATATGCAGACAATCATGGTCTATGACCTTGGAGGCGGTACATTTGACGTTTCAATACTTGAAATAGGCGAAGGAGTATTTGAGGTTAAAGCTACATCAGGAAACAATAAGCTTGGCGGAGATGACTTTGACCAGGTAGTTATAAATTACTTAGCAGACCAATTCTCGAAAGAAAACGGAATTGACTTAAGAAAAGATAAAATGGCACTTCAAAGATTAAAAGAAGCAGCAGAAGCAGCAAAGAAGGAATTGTCAAGTGCAATGACAACTTCAATCAATCTGCCGTTTATCACTGCTACTCAAGATGGTCCAAAACATATGAACATGGACCTTACAAGAGCAAAATTCAATGAACTAACAGCATTCTTGGTTGAAAAAACCGTAGAGCCGGTAAAAAAAGCAATGTCAGATGCTAAGTTAACAGCAAACCAAATTGACAAAGTATTATTGGTTGGCGGCTCCACAAGAATTCCTGCAGTTCAGGAAGCAGTAAAAAGATTAACAGGCAAAGACCCGCACAAGGGAATCAACCCTGATGAATGCGTTGCGCTTGGAGCTGCAATTCAAGGCGGGGTATTGACAGGAGAATTCGGAACAGATATACTACTTGTTGATGTTACTCCATTGTCATTAGGAATTGAAACATTAGGCGGAGTATTTACCAAATTAATTGATAGAAATACTCGTATACCCACAAAGAAAAGCCAGATATTCTCAACAGCGGCAGACAATCAGCCTGCAGTTGATATCCATGTATTGCAGGGTGAAAGACAAATGGCTAATGACAATATAACATTGGGAAGATTCCAGTTGTCAGGCATAGTTCCTGCACCAAGAGGAATTCCTCAAATAGAAGTTTCATTTGACATAGATGCCAATGGTATAGTAAATGTAAGTGCTAAGGACATGGGAACAGGAAAGGAACAAAAAATCACAATCACAGCTTCCACTAAAATGTCCGATGCTGAAATAGAAAAGAAAGTTAAAGAAGCTGAGCAATTTGCAGAAGAAGACAGAAAGAAAAAAGAAGATATTGAAATTAAAAACAATGCAGACACATTGGTATACCAAACAGAAAAAACACTGAAGGACTTAGAAGGCAAAATTTCAGCAGAAGAAAAAGCTTCAGCACAAGCTGCGGCAGATGCTCTCAAAAAAGCAATCGAAAGTAATGATACAGCACAAATGAAAGAAAAAACGGAAGAGCTGACAAAGGTATTTAATGATCTTGCTCAAAAGCTTTATGCACAAACAGGGCAGCAGGGCGGAACTGAAGGCGACCCGGGTTTTGACCAGGGCGGTGCACCTAATGATGACGTAGTTGATGCAGACTTCGAAGAGGTTAACGACGACGATAACAACTAATCATATATAAATCAAAAACCAGCCAAGCTAAATCCTAGTAGGGTTTAGCTTGATTGATGTAGAAGCCCTAACCCTGTTTTTTAGAGTCCTGAATTGGGGACATTCCTCCTGCCAACAGAGGCTTTCCCTAAATAGGGAGGTGTGTCTCCATACCTCTAAAAAACAGCGGTAGGTCTTTCGCAACGAGTTCCCAAAATATGCGACGAAAGGAGCAAATATTTTGGTGAACGAGACTGCGCGTGTCACATAGAACAAATACTTAGGAGGTGGTAATATGGCTAAGACAGACTACTATGAAATCCTTGGAATCAGCAAGGACGCTGATGAGAAGGAAATAAAATCAGCATTCAGAAAATTGGCAAAGCAATACCATCCTGATTTGAACCCTGACGATAAAGAAGCAGAAGCGAAATTCAAAGAAGTGAACGAAGCCTATGAAGTACTGTCAGACCCCGAAAGGAAAGCCAAATATGACCAATTCGGTCATGCGGCATTCGACCAGAATAACGGATTTGGGGGCGGAGCAGGATTCAACGACTTTGGCGATATATTCGGCGATATATTCGGAGACTTTTTTGGAGGAGGCTTCAGCGGAAGTACAAGAACTCAGAGAACCGGACCTAAAGCAGGCTCCGATTTGAAGATAAAATTGGATATAGACTTTGAAGAAGCAGCATTCGGAACTAAAAAGGAAATTAAAATAAATCGTATAGAAAAATGCCATGTCTGTGACGGAACAGGGGCTAAGAAAGGCACCAGCAAAAAAACATGTCCCACCTGTCAAGGTTCAGGCAGCATAAGAACAGTGCAAAGAACACCATTCGGACAATTTGCAAGCACTAAAATATGCTCAACCTGCAACGGTACAGGAGAAGTGGTAGAGGAGCCATGCACTTCATGCAGCGGCACAGGTAAGGAGAGAAAAACCAGGAAGCTTTCAATCAATATTCCTGCGGGTGTTGACACAGGCTCGGTAATTCCCCTGAGAGGAGAAGGAAACCACGGTGAGCGAGGCGGTCCTGCCGGAGACTTGTATGTATATATTAACGTAACTCCTCATGAAATATTTGAACGTGACGGAAATGACGTGTGGTGTGAAATACCCATAACATTTGCGAAGGCAACATTAGGGGGTTCTATTGAAGTTCCCACAATTGAAGGCAAGGTAAAATACGATGTGCCTGAAGGAACTCAGACAGGAACAGTTTTCAGACTCAAAAATAAAGGTATTAAAAACTTAAGAGGTGCCGGCAAGGGTGACCAGTATGTGAGAGTTAAAATAGAAGTTCCTAAAAAGCTTTCAGAAAAACAAAGAAATATTTTAGAGCAATTTGCAAACGAAATGGGAGAGAAAGTTGACAATGACAAAAAAGGCTTCTTCGGGAAAATGAAGGATGCTTTTAAAGATTAGTCTTTCGACATTTTTCGCCAATTAACAGCAGCAATAAAGAATTCTTAAAGATTTCTTAAAAAATAATGACAAATTATGAAAAAAAAACCTTGCATTATTATGTCAGATATAGTAGAATGTATAAACAGATAGAAAATTTAATAAATTATCCTACGATAATAGCAAACTTGCCGAAAGACAAGGACGCAAAGCCATGGGTCTAATGTGAATTACGATGATTGCCAGGTTGCCGAACAGTGATGAATTAATGCATTATATGTATTGATGTATTTTTGGTCCTTAACTGTACGCCTTGGCGTACAGTTTTTATTTTGAAATAAAAAGAATAGGAATTAATATTTATAACGTGTGGAAGGGGGATAAAAATGTTGGATATTAATAATATGCCTGCTGAAAAGGAAATTTATATGGAAACAGATATGAACGAACTCAAGAAACTTCAGCAAAGATTGAATCATGAGTCAATTAAATATCAGTTTCGAACAAAGCTAGTTGGCGGTTTGCACGAGGAAGATGTTACTAAATATATAGAAGACTTAGAAAAAAAATTAAAAAAACTTGAGCAGAATAACAAAAAAACATCAGACGAAGTTTATTATTTGAAAACCAAACTCAACACTGAATCAGAAAATAAGCATTGTATGCAGATAGAATTAGATGAAGCAAAACAAAATTTAATTACTGCCATAGTTGAATTCAAACAAAAACAAATGGACTATAAATCTATGAATGAAAAGTATAATACCGAGAACATTCAACTGAAGAATGAAATTCAACAAATGGCAGGTAAACTAAAGGAACTTGAAAAACTATCAACTGAAAATAATTATAAGGAAGAGTACTTAGGTGATTTAGAAGATGAAAACAATGCTTTAAAAACTAGAATAGCTGAAATGACAGAAGAAAGCATTCAATTTAATAAGATTAAAAATGAAAACAAACAACTTGCAGAGGAACTTGAAGCTATTGAAAAACATTTAAACCAATCAAAAACTGAATGTGAACAATTAAAGGAAATTTCATCAAAATTAGAAAACGAAAATAATCAAATGAGAATTAAAACATCTGAACTATCAGATGAAATTATACATATTGATATTCTGAAAAATGAAAACAAGCAAATGGCTGAAGAGATTATGGCTTATGAAGAGCTGTTAAATCAGACAAGCATTGAATATGACCAAATGGAGATAAATGCAAACAAGTTTAAAAATGAAAATATATTACTGAATGAAAGAGTATCTGAACTGGAAAAAAGCATTCATGAAAAGGATTATAGAATTAATGAAATTAATGATGTTTGCGAAAATCTAAAGGAACAACTGAAAATTGAAAGCTCATGCAGCGAAAAATTAGAAGAGCAGCTAAAAACAGAAAAATCGTTAAGCGAAAAATTAAATTCCGATTCAGCAATATTAAAACAAAAGATAAGCAGTCTGCAGCAAACAATTAATGAAAAATTAAAAGAGTTGGAAGAACAAAAAAAGATAAACGAAGAAGTGGTATTAGAACTTAATATGGAAAAAGCCGAAGCATTTAACTATAAAATTAGCGGGTTCAAAGAAGAATTCAGCAGTATTTACGAAAAAATGGAAAATTTGGAGTATGAAGCAAAACATAGTGCGAAGCTTAACGGTATACTGAAACAGCAGTTGTCAGTACAACATAACAGAGCAGAAAAAGCAGAAGATGACTTAGCAAAAATTATAAAATTGCTCTCAGAAGTGGAAGATAAGGTTTACAATAAACGGGATATTCTTGGAGATGAGTTTATACAGCTGATAGAAAAACAAATATCAAGACAGCCTGAAAGGAATGGTAAGGTAATCAACCTGTAAAGCTTGCATATCTCTCATTATAATATTTTGGAATATTGTAAAAGTTACGGGAGTAATTATGATTGATACTATTGGAATATATAAAAAATTACAGTTATATGAAGCAAGAAACAGCAAATTGGATAAAGTAGCAAAGGTTACAGTTATACTTGCATTATCAGGTATTCCGGCAGTATTTGTTCCATTGGGAGGGCATACAGACCATTTTTATTTACCCAAGGTTGCAGCAATGTTTGTCTTAGTAATAAGCTTTTCAGTTATGCTTGTAATAAATAAAATGCAGCTAAAAGATATAATACAGAAAGACAAAATAAATATGAGTTTATTTATATACTTAATATTATTAATTGCTTCTGTATATACAGCAGAAAATAAAGAGTTTGCAATAATTGGAGTGCCCGGCAGATGGGAAGGTTTAGTTACGATAATGTTATATATATTTCTGTTTATTGTAGCAAGGCTTTACCTAACTCCTGATGAAAGGTTATTTAAGATAATATTATTTACTGCCATAATTGTTTCAATTTACGGTATTTTGCAAACAATGGGCATTGAGCCCTTTCCAAGGGATATCCTCCGTGAAAACTGGGGGAGCAGAGCTTTTTCAACAATGGGTAATCCTAACTTTTTAGGCTCATATATAGTTTTAATAATACCGATATCAATTTATTTTTACATAATAAATAAAAACATAACAGGTTTAACAGCTTATATAATTTTGTTTTATTGTCTCTTATGTACCAACACAAGGGGGGCTTGGTTAGGTACAATTGCTTCAATATTAGCTTTTGCAGCAATACACTACATATATTTTAGATATAATAAGGAAGAATTTAACAGGTATATTATTCTATTTGTTATAACAGTATTGCTCTTGGCTTTATATAATTTCAATACGGATGGAGCATTCATAGATAGGTTCCTATCTATTTCAAGGGATGCTAATGAATTTCTTGCAGACGGTGACAGGTCTGATTATACCGGTGCGCACAGAGGATTTATTTGGAAACGAGTTGTAGAATTAATTAAAGCTCGTCCGCTTACGGGTTACGGCTTGGAAAATTTAGGTGAAGCATTTAAGAAATACTATACTAAAGACATGATTGAGTTTTGGGGAGAGGTGAGATATCCTGACAAGGCACACAATGAATATTTGCATATTGCCGTTACGACCGGTATTCCATCACTATTGATTTATTCGACAATGTGCTTTCTGATTATCTTAAAAGGTTTGACAAGATTGAAGAATTGTAAAATAATGCTTTTGATTTTATCAAGCGTTATGGGTTATATGACAGCAGCTTTCTTTAACATAAGTGTTGTATCAGTGGCATATGTGTATTGGAGCTTCTTGGGATTATTGGCAGGTAACAACAATATAGTGTTTAGAGGTATGAAATGTTATACAAATTAATTGTTTTTGCAATTATAGGTTTATATACAGGATATATCATTCCTAAGCTATCATTAAAAATTATTCAATATAAAAAGAAAACCAATAGCATAGGCAGCGAAGAAGTTCAACTATTTGATAACCGGATAATAAATATATTTATAATCTTGTTTAACGGGGCAGCATGGTGTTTTACAGCTTATACAGCAGAAAGCCTATTTGCTGCAGTGCTCATATGTGTACAAATATCATTAGGAATAATATTTGCATACATCGATATAAAAATTAGAATAATTCCTAATGAGTTAATTTTAGTATTGTTAACCTTAGGCATTATATATCAATCATTTAATTATGGGTTGGAAGGTATCTTAGGTTCAATAATATGTATGGTCTTTATCATGATTGTGTTTACAGCATTGGCCACCTTTATGGGATTAGGCAAGGTTGGAGCAGGTGATGTGAAATTAGCGGGAGCCATAGGATTTGCCTTAGGATATCCATCCGTTGTTACGGCTATGGGTGCAATGGCAGCTGTACTGTTAAGCTACATACTGATTGGACTGGCTTTAAGGAAAATTCGCCTGACAACTATGTTACCGTTAGCTCCGTTTTTAGTGGCAGGTTACATTTTTGCATTAGTAACATTTACTTTTAACTTAAACATTGCGTAGCATGAAAGAAAGGATACGGATATGAGAGAAATTGCTGTATGTATTTTAAATGAAGAAGATGGACAAGGATTAGCTGAATATACCTTAATTATATCGCTCATAGTTATTGCAGCCATTGCGGCAGTAAGTTTCTTGGGAGAAAATGCATTCGCACTGTACTTAGATTCAATTACAAAGATGTCACCGTAATTGTTATGGGGAAACACCTTCAGAGATATGGAGACACACCTCTTTAAAGGAGGGGGTATACACCTCTACTCTTAGGGATAGTCTCTGCAGGTAATAGGAATGTCCTCGTACTTGGGATAGACTCTGCTGGTCAGAGGAATTTCCCCAAAGAAAATTGTATATTATGATATTTTATATCAAAATATAAATAAAAAACAAGGGGGTCCAAAATGAAAAGATTTTTTAGTTGGTTAAAGAATGAGGAAAGCGGTCAAGGAATGGTTGAGTATGGCCTAATCCTTGCATTGATTGCAGTAGTAGTGATAATAGCATTACAAACTCTAGGAACTGCGACAAAGGATAAATTAGATGAAGTTGGGAATGCAATTAAAGCTACACCTTGATTTAACCAAAAAACCAACAAAAAGCACCGGCTCGTCCGCATGGTCGGGACGGTGCTTTTTCCACAATGGGGGGTAAGTTTATGAAACTTAAGCATTTAAAAAAAGAAAATGGTCAAGCAATGGTTGAGTTTGCCTTGGTACTCCCTATACTATTGCTTTTTATAGCCTGTATTCTTGATTTTGGATGGATTTATCATAATCAGCTGGCTGCCAATAATGCCAGCAGAGAGGCTGCTCGGTATATAGCAATACATTATTATTTTGATAATATGGATTCCACTTCTGCAACAACTAAAGCTGCAAATATTATTAATGAATATACCAATATTGCTGATATAGTTGTAGATACCATAATACCCGAAGATGATGATGTGAACGGCGGTGAAAAAATAAGGGTCAGGTTTGCAGGAAAAGTCATTATTCTTACGCCAATAACCAGAGCAATAATAGATAAAGACGGAGACGGCAAGTTTCCGATAAGAGCTGAAACATATATGAGAGTAGAAAAATAATATGTAGGGCGGTGATATATATGAATATTTTTAAATATATTATTAAGTTTAAAAATGAAGAAAGTGGAGCTGTGATAATTATATTTGCTTTGATGATAACAGTTATTATAGGGTTTGCAGCTCTTTCATTAGACTTAGGACTTGCGTATAATGAAGCGTCTAAATTACAAATAGGTCTTGACAGTATTGCACTTGCTGCAGTCAGGGAATTACCTGCTGCTAATACTACTTCTTCAACAGAATGGAATAATGCTGTTGATGCTGTGATAAAATATGCAGAACTGAATGGAGTGGATAATATAACAGAAGACAGTATATTACCTGTCTATGAAGATGGAAAAATAATCGGGCTGACCGTTAATGGACAAACTGATGTAAAATACAATTTTGCTCAGATATTTAATATAAAACAAATTACAGTGAATAGAAAAGCAACTGCGAAATTAATGAAAGTAAATGGAGTATCGGGACTTCTTCCGCTTGCTATGCCAAAAGCAGTTATGGATTATATAATAGAAAACGACCTCATGAATGAAGATATAACTTTAAAGTTAGGAGCAGCAAAAACAGAGGATATCGATAGTGAAATGCTTAAGGAGTTTGTAGACGAGTTTGACATTATAGGTATTACTTCCGGTAATCAAGGTTGGAGGGGTGCGATTAATTTTAAAGATTCAAAATACCAAGATGACATGGAAAATGGCGGATATGATGGTGTTGTTAATATCGGAGACCCGGTAGAAACAAGTTCAGGTACCATGCCGGTTGATGTTGACGGTAAAATTGTAGTTGGTCAGATTGGCGCAATTCCCGTAGTTGATTTTGACGAACATAATGTACTGAGAGTAGTAGGTTTTGTATCATTCACAATTACTAATCTTGAAGGTAATAATGAAAATCAAAAAAGGATAAGCATATTAACATCATCATATATAAGTGACTACATTACCGGCGGTAATTCTGAAGCGGGGATAGTATTGAATGATTATGGAGTAAGAGCTGCAAAATTGGTTGATTATTAACAAATACATAATTTGGAGTGAGCATATGAAAAAGATAAAATTTTTAGCATTGGTTGCAGCGGTTATTGCTGCTGTCCTTTTGTATAATTTCCTTAATACGCTTGATGAAAAGGCCAGTGTTGAGGTAGTAAAGACCGGAGTTGTGACAGCATCTGTTAATATTCCTCCAAATACACCTATAACAGATGATATGCTTGATATAAAACAGCTGCCTGTTGAAGCCGTACATGCAGAGGCAGTTATTAATGAAGCTGCTGCCATTGGAAAGTTTTCGAAATATGAAATTATGGCAGGTGAGCAGGTATTATACACTAAGCTGATATCACCTGAAGGCGGTGGTGGAGATGGAACACTTGCATATGAAATAAAACCGGGTATGCGTGCAATATCTATAGGCGTGGGTAATTTGTCCGGACTTGTGGGAATGATTAGGCCCCATAATACCGTGGATATTATTGCCCAGCTTGCAAAAGAAGAAAAACAACCTGACGGAGAAGAAAAAACAATAGATTATACAACTATGATAGCAGAAAATATCAAGGTTTTAGCTGTTGACGATGTAATATCTCAGGAAGGCAAGTCAAAAAATTCAGAAACAGGTACTTCTTACACCTCTGTAACATTACAGGTTACGGTACATCAGGCGATGGAATTGAATATGTCCGAATACAAGGGACAGCTAAGATTAATACTGAGGTCTCCGTTGGATGAAGATATAGTTAAGCCTCCAACAATAAAATTTGACGATATAATAATTAATTAGTGGGGGCAGCATATGAAAATCAAAGTCTTACTTATAAGTAAAATGGAAAGAAATATAGAAGCACTTAGGTCAAAGATTGAAGATGAAGAAATTATAATAATCGGAGATACAGCGGGGGGAGCACAAGCTTTAGACAAAATCGAAAACACTTCTCCTGATATAATTATTATGACTTTAGGTTCAGGAGACACAGACGTACTGAATTTGGCTGAAAGAATAATATTTCACAGACCTAAGACATTTGTTATTTTAGTTGCGGACACATTAAATGTTGAAATTATGCAGGAAGCTGTTAAGGTCGGGTGTCATAATTTAATTGAATTTCCTTCAACATCAAAGGAATTCGCAGAGTATATAAAATCAGTTTATAATAATGAATCTATTCGAATTAAATCTTTAAGCAATAAAGATACATTAGTATGGGCATCAAGGGTTATTACTGTATTTGGAGCAAAAGGAGGATTAGGCAAAAGTACAATTGCAGCAAATTTAGCTGTAAAACTTGCAGAAAAAAGAAAAAAGGTTGCATTGGTGGATCTCGATTTGCAATTTGGTGATTTAAATATTTTCTTGGATTTAGAGCCTAAAGATACTATTGTGGAGTTAGTACAAGATGTAATTACCCCGAATATTGACTCTGTAAGAAGCTATATGGCAGTTCATTCCAGCGGTGTTCATGTACTTTGTGCACCAAAAAGCCCGGAATATGCCGAGTTGGTTTCATCAGAAAAAGTACAAAGTCTTCTAAGCTTATTGAGAACCTATTATGATTATGTAATTGTAGATACATCGCCGTCATTTACTGATGTAACAATTACCGCAATCGAATCTTCTTCTATAATATTCTTTGTGACAGGTCTTGATATTTCAATTTTAAGGAATTCCAAGCTCAGTGTTTCGCTGTTGGAATCATTGCAGCAAACAGATAAAATCAGGTTAATTGTAAATAGAGCAGTTGATATGAATTCCATTACTATAAATGATGTACAAAAAATCATTGGTTATCCTATATGGGCAAAGCTCCCCAGTGATTACAAGGTTGCGGTTAATGCATTAAACAGAGGAGTTCCGTTTGTAACCGGCGCTCCAAACAGCAAGCTGAGCGCATCGATTACCGGGTTGACAGAAATATTAATTAAAGGCACAACCGATTATGACCTTATGGGGAAAAATAAAAATAATAAAAATAACAGTGATTTTAACAATAAAAAGAAGCTTAGCTTATTCAAGAAAAAATGACATTCGCTTACACTTTAGGATGACAAAACATAAATAATAAAAGGCAGGAATTGACATGAGTTTATTGGATCGTCTTGAAAAACAGAAATTTTCCGTCACAGGAGAAAAATCGGCAGAAATAACTTTGTATGATGAGTATTCTGACTTAAAGGAGCAAGTGCACAAAGATTTTATTGAAACAGTAAATCAGCAGGATATAAGTTTATTTGGTGTTAAGGGCGAGCAAGAAGAAGAACTGCTTAAAATTATGGATTCATTAATTGAGGCCAAAGCTCCTAAAGTCTCAAGAACTGAGCGCTCAAAATTATTAAAAGAAATTTACAATGATGTAATGGGGTTAGGACCTCTTGAAGTATTGCTGAACGATGATGACATAACTGAAATTATGGTAAATGGTCCTTCCCAAGTATATGTAGAGAGAAAAGGAAAATTAGAATTATCAAATGTAGTATTTAAAGATAATACACATGTAATGAATATTATAAATCGTATTGTATCCACTGTGGGAAGACGTATTGATGAATCAAGCCCCATGGTTGATGCAAGGTTAAAAGACGGCTCCCGTTTTAATGCTGTTATTCCGCCACTTTCATTAGTGGGACCTTCAATGACTATAAGGAAGTTTTCTCGGAGTCCATTTACAGCAAGTGATTTGGTAAAATTCGGCTCATTATCTCCTAAAATGGTTGCGTTTTTGGAGGCTTGTGTAAAGGGAAGGATGAATATTATCGTTTCAGGAGGTACCGGCAGCGGTAAAACAACCTTATTGAATGTATTGTCAAGCAGTATTCCCAATAATGAGCGAATAGTAACTATTGAAGATGCTGCAGAAATTCAACTGGCCCAGGAGCATGTGGTCACACTTGAAAGCAGACCTCCAAACTTAGAGGGTTCAGGTCAAATTACCATCAGAGACTTGGTAAGGAATTCGTTGCGTATGCGTCCCGATAGAATAATCGTAGGAGAGGTGCGTGCCGGTGAAGCAATAGACATGCTTCAAGCTATGAATACAGGTCATGACGGCTCACTGACAACTGCTCATGCCAATTCTCCAAGAGAGCTTATGTCTCGTTTGGAAACAATGGTATTAATGTCAGGAATGGACTTGCCTGTCAGAGCAATAAGGGAGCAAATACATTCTGCCATTGATATAGTGGTTCATCAGTCAAGAATGAAGGATGGCTCTCGTAAGGTAATAAATATTACAGAGGTAGTAGGAATGGAAGGGGATACCATCACACTGCAGGATATATATACATACAAGGTTGAGGGTATTGATAGTAATGGAAGAATGAAGGGGAATTTTACATCAACAGGTATACGGCCTAATTTTCTTGAAAAACTGACATCGAGCGGCATAATTGTCAGAGATGACTGGTTTGTAAATTGAGGTGAAATATGAAAATTATTATATCTCTTATGGTTGCTGTAATTATATATTCGGTCTTCTATATTTTGATATCCTCATATGGCCCTGGTCAGGTCAGAAGCAGGATTAAAAAATATTTTACCGAGTATAACGCTGATGACGTTCAGGAGCAATTCATCAGGGAAAAAAATGAAGAAGAAAGCAAAAGAAAAAAGGACAGATTTAAAATTGCAAGTAAGGAATTCTCTAATCTTATTGCTTCTTCAGGTATAAGATTGAAAGCAAATGAATTCATTTATTTTTGGGCAGGCTTAACTTTAATTCCCATGATGGTGGTTTTTCTTTTTAACGGGAATGTAATTACAGGAGCAGCCCTATCTATTATAGGCATTTCCATACCGCCGTTTATAGTCAGCAATGCAAGAAAAAAGCGTGAGGAATTGTTTAATAAGCAATTAGGTGATGCCACTGTAATAATGGGAAACAGCATTAAAGGAGGTTTCACATTTTTGCAGTCCATGGAAAATATTGCAGAGGAAATGCAGCCTCCAATATCTACTGAATTTTCAAAGGTTCTAAGAGAAATACATTATGGCGTCAAGCAGGAAGATGCACTTAATCACATGGTGGAAAGGACGAAAAATAAAGATTTGGAGCTTTTGGTATCCG
>ENA-UOOK01004327-UOOK01004327.1-fermentation-metagenome-genome-assembly--contig:-NODE-4327-length-15331-cov-5.133608_pt1 | contig 15331 bp, 9 predicted proteins | sample MGYA00245777_ERZ724023 | MGnify/ENA primary metagenome ERZ724023 (study PRJEB28704, sample SAMN03018312) | fermentation metagenome | biome: anthropogenic terrestrial biome; feature: soil; material...
TAATCGAAAAGATTGAAGGCGGTTATCGTGTGAAAGTGGGATCAGTAGAGCATCCAATGACAGAAGCCCACTATATTCAATGGATTGAACTAGTAACGGACAACAAAGTCATGCGTAAGTATTTGACTCCGAAAGATAAACCAGCAGCTGAGTTCAAGACTGATGCCAAGGAGGTGTATGCACGTGCCTATTGCAACCTGCATGGCCTCTGGAAATCGAAATAACTCCTCAACAGGAATACTATAAAAAAAATGGAAATAACCGGTATTTTCGGTTATTTCCATTTTTTTATATTTAGAATCCACTTTAAAAAGTTCTGATTGACAAAGAAGTCATTCATAATGTTTGGAATAGTCTATAAAGGAACTGATCCCTTCAATCTCTTCATAGATATATGAAGTATAAAAGACGACATAATACATTAAAATCACTCTTTAAAGCAGACTCATCAATAAAAAGTGCTATCTTTGCAGTAAGATTTTTCTTTTACTAAGAGAAGTGAAAATATGAATACATTTATGCACGATTTTGGAACATGCGAAATAAAAATGTCCCATTACTTTTTATGAAGATCAACATAAGTACTTTTGTAAATGAGACGAATGAAAAAATGGCTGTTGAGCATCGGATATAGTTCTTGCTCACACCCAGCGACACATCGGAGAAAATTTTGTATTTTCAGGACATTGCGGTCAATCAAACACAGACCATCCAAAACATGCGGGATATCACACTTCAACCTAAAGACCAAACCTCCATTATCATCAGCAGCAAAAATCTTCAATTGGCTGCCCTGTTCAATTTGACCAGAGTACAGAGCCACATCGGTTCCACCAACGAGCAGTGATAATAATGATAAAAAATACGCATACACGGATGATACGAGGAACATCAACTCCCCTGTATGAGATACCTGTAAGTGCATGACTAAAGCAGAAACTGAGCTTTAAATAAGACAAATCAACCATGATAATAGCAGATCAGACAAATGATACAAGACAATATGATAATCCCATACACCTACAAGATCTCCTAGACATATTTCTTCCAAAATGGTACTGGTTCATCATATCATTAAGCATTACACTATTTATAGCTGCGCTCTATATACTGATGACTCCACCGCTCTACACAAGTACCGCTTCCATACTTATCAAAAATACCGATAGCAAAAGCGGAGGAGATACTGGCGGAGATGAATCAACCGGCATTCAAGACTTAGGAATATTCAAAAACAACACCAATATTAATAATGAACTGCTTACCCTTCAATCCCCTACATTAATGACGGAAGTCGTCAAACGATTAAACTTGAATGAGATTTATACTGTCAATGACGGATTACAAAAAAGGGAACTCTACCACGACACCCCAGTTATAGTAACATTTTTAAGACCAAGATATGGAAACACTATTTCCTTTACAATCAGGTCCAAAGGAAGGAATCAAGTCACACTGTCTGATTTCCCTGGAATTGATAAAGACAAGAAAATTACTGTAACACTCGGAATCCCGGTAAATACACCGGTCGGCACACTTACGCTCACAGCCTCACCCAATTATTCAGACACATGGACAAATATACCGATCAAGTATGCCCAAATAGGACTCGAAAGCATAGCCGACAATTATACAAGTCGGCTGCAAGCTCGGTTGGATGATAAAAATGCCACTATTATAACACTTAGCATAAAGGATACTAGCAAAAAGAAATCCAAAGATATATTGAATGAACTTATTAAGGTCTATAATGAAAACTGGATATTAGACAAAAACCGGATGGCGGTCAGCACATCACATTTCATAGACAACCGCCTGAGAGTGATTGAAAGGGAACTTAACAATGTAGACGCCAGCATCTCCAACTATAAGAGTATGCATTTGTTGCCCGATGTAGAAGATGTAGCCAGCCAATACCTAACCCAGAACTCTGAAAACCGAAAAATACTGCTGGACTTAAACAGCCAGCTATCTACCGCACAATATATCTACAAAGAATTAAAGAAACAGAATTACACCCAGCCCTTGCCTGCCAGTTTAGATATTAATGATACCGGACTGCAATATCTGGCCAACGAATACAACACCATCTTGTTGGCCCGAAACAAACTGCTATCCAGCAGCAGTGAAAGGAATCCTCTGGTACAGGAACAGACAAAATCACTGTATGCTATTCGGGCAAGCGTCATGAAATCAGTAGATAACATCATTGCATCCCTGTATATGCAGATTGACAACCTGAGCGCACAGGAATCAAACACAGAAAATCAACTCTCCAGCAATCCGAAACAGGCCAGGTATTTACTCTCGGTGGAACGTCAGCAAAAGGTAAAGGAAAAACTCTATCTCTATCTGTTACAAAAACGCGAAGAAAACCAACTGAGCCAAACTTTTACGGCCTATAATACCCGCATTATTACGGCACCACGGGGAAGCGAATCCCCTACCTCTCCCCGCAAATCCTGTATTTTTCTGATTGCTTTCACCGTAGGTCTGCTTGTGCCAGCTATATTCCTTTTCATTAAAGAAAATAACAACACTCATATTAGAGGCCGTAAAGACCTCGAAAGTCTAACTATTCCATTTATCGGCGAAATTCCACTGGTCCACGAGGGGAAGCGAAAGAAATACCTTAAGTCCCTATCCGGCAGAAAAACAAACATGACTCATAGAAGACAACTGTTAGTAGTAAAAGAAAAGAACAAGAATCTTATCAATGAAGCCTTTCGTGTAGTACGTACTAATCTGGAATTCATGGCAGGATCGGACAATCCACATAAGGTCATCATATCTACTTCCGCCAACCCGGCTAGCGGCAAGACATTCATCACAATTAACCTTGCCGTAAGCTTGGCTATCAAAAGCAAGAAAATCCTTGTCATTGATCTTGATCTGCGCCAAGCTGCACTGAGCAATTATATCGATCATCCCAGAACCGGAATATCCAATTATCTAGGTGGCCTGACTACAGAAGTGAAGGATATTATCATCCATAGCAAAGAATATCCCACTCTTGACATCATTCCTGTAGGAATCATTCCTCCTAACCCAACGGAACTGCTATTCAGCAAACGTTTGGAAGATCTGATTGCTAAGCTGAAAAATGAATACGACTATGTCTTCATCGACTGTCCTCCCATTGGAATCGTGGCAGACACCAGCATTATCGGAAAATGGGCAGACATAACCCTGTTCATCATTCGTGCAGAACTGATGGAACGCGACATGCTGCCGGCAACTGAAGAACTTTATACAAAGAAGAAACTAAATAACATGGCTATCCTGCTCAATGGTACCACAGCCGCTTATGGCGGCCGTCACGGCTATCATTACTACGGTTATCGCTATGGATATAACTACGGTTATGGATTTTATAACTATAATTCATACGAGCAGAAAACAAAACGATAAAAATAAGTCAAAAACATCATCAGAGGGTTATATATGCTTTTATTTGATTCCGCCAACAGGTATATGAATTTCATTTTTCCTTTTTCTCAGGAAACACGTATTTTATTACACCGTTAATCATATACCCCCACGACTAAGGCAATGGAACTGATATCAGTATAGGTTAACTCAAAAGGATTATAGGCAGAATCATCAGATACAATAAGAATCACCCGACCTGAATACAGGAAGCATAGAAGAACCTTTTACCGTAAAAAGGAAATCAGCACCCTCTAATGCCGGTATGACATACCGTTCACATTTTGATCCCTTGACAGCCTGATGTAAAGCAAGGGCACCGGCCATCACATTCAAAGGGATCAAAGGAATACTTTTTTGTAATAACCTTCAGGAGAAAGAGGTTCAGATAAGAAGCCCTCTTTTCCGGAAAGATTTTTTAGAGGAACCGTTTTATTAGCCTTTTTTTTCGATCATATCCCCTTTTCCTGTAAATAACCAAGAAGGAGAAAGATCCGAATACACACTTAGAATATTTTCTAACTTTTCACTTTCTGTTGCACCCTTGCTTTTCAGCGACTTTCTAAAAGAAGCATTAGACATACCGATACCTTTTTCGAAAGCAGAGATGGATATACTCTTGTAATCCACATATTATTTTATGTGCTCTAACACCATAATGCGCTGTATTAAATAACGTTAAATAGTATATATTCTGGGAAATGATTTGCTTATTAATAGAATATTTTCTATATTTGCAATTGGTAATTGTTTTAAACGTTATGAAAAAAACAGAATCATCAATGGAAAGGAGGTGAAACATTCATAAAAACTGATTTCAGGTTCCATATCGTGTTGTTGCCGGAAAGCAAAAGTAAACGACTATCCAAACTTAAGATAGTAAAAAAGAAGTGCCATTGGCGGGATGCATCCAGGAAAGATCTCTATTCAGTAAATAGGGGGAGAGAGGATAACTTTTTACCTAAAAAATTAATTTAATAACATTCTAAATCATCACTACGAAAAGTGCATCTAAGTAAAATCAATACGTCAATTTAATTGAAAATATCATTTTAAAGAAAAATGCTTATGGAGAAGTTTTTGAATTTATGAAAGGGTAAAATTACAATTTAAGTAATTTGATATTTTTTAAGTTTGAATTTTAAAGGATTTTTCATGGCAATCCCGTCAATTATTCTTTGAGACAGGAACTCTACAAGTTGAGAGTAAATCTATTTCCGTTGTTTATTGGATGACCATTTTGCCTATAGCTGACAAAGATAGTCGATTCAATTCGTCACGGAGCTATTTTAGCTCTAAACATCTATACTTTAACAAAGTACAAACTTTTCCACTGATTTTTAGTGGACACTGGTGAATATATCTTTGCTGAAATTTAATAATAATATTTAGCAATGACTACATCGTTGATATAAATTAAAAAGCTTTACACTGGCGATTTAACTAACATCTTATTTGAATAACCCGATCGATTAGCGAATTCTTAACAAAAATCACCAGTAAACGCTCTTTAAATTGTTCCTAATGGACAAAATATAAAAACTTCAAATATCCGTTGGCGGAATTAATTTTCATCTAATATCACCGCTAACAGGAAAGCTCATTACCACAGTATTGGAAAGCATATTTCCATAGTACTGGAAGCCCATTTCCATAGCACTGGAAAGCCCCTTTCCATAGTACTGGAAAGCCCCTTTCCATAGTACTGGAAAGCTCATAACCAGAGTGCTGGTAATTTCGGATCATGTGGTAATATAAATGATAAACGGCATAAGTGGTTGAAAATTAAATATATATACGACTTCTTGCCCTGCCTTTTCCTTCATGCTTTAATTCCGCCAATCGGTTATCTTTATAAAATGGTAAAGGTTTGCGGGGGAAAGCATATTTCTTGAAATATAAGTTGGTTATGTGTTAGAATTTTTACAGTTGATCCTTAAAAAGGAAATATTTTTTTGTTTTTATTTCGAAATATGAGAATTATTTTTTATATTTGCCCTATGAGAACAAACATACTCAAGATCTAAGTAAACTATCAACAAAAATTAGAAAATGGCTAAAGTTGTTACATTAGGCGAGATTATGCTCCGCCTGTCACCGGAAGCTAATGACCGCTTTATTCAGACGGATACATTCCGTATTATCCCAGGTGGGGGTGAAGCAAATGTTTCGGTCAGTCTGGCAAATTATGGGCATGAGACCTATTTCGTGACGGAACTTCCGAAACATGAGATTGGGCAGATTGCAGTCAATGCGTTGCGTCGTTATGGAGTTCATACTGATTTCATCGTCCGCGGAGGAGATAGAGTCGGACTTTATTATGCCGAAACGGGAGCTTCCATGCGTCCTTCAAAAGTTATTTATGACCGTGCACATAGTGCTATAGCTGAGGCAGATCCATCCGATTTTGATTTTGATAAAATCATGGAAGGGGCACAATGGTTTCATTGGACAGGTATTACTCCTGCTATCAGTGACAAGGCAGCAAAATTGACACAGTTGGCTTGTGAAGCTGCAAAGCGTCACGGTGTGACTGTCTCTGTGGACCTTAATTTCCGTAAGAAGTTATGGACTTCTGAAAAGGCTATCTCTGTGATGCGTCCTTTGATGAAATACGTGGATGTATGCATCGGTAATGAAGAGGATGCTCAATTGTGTCTTGGCTTTAAGCCGGATGCTGATGTAGAAGCTGGAAAAACAGAAGCAAAAGGCTATTATCATATCTTTCAAGGTATGATGAAAGAATTTGGTTTCAAATATGTTGTTTCGACACTTCGTGAATCCATATCTGCCAGCCATAATGGGTGGAAGGCCCTGATTTATGATGGCAAGGAGTTTTATGAGAGTAAGCATTATGACATCATGCCGATCATTGATCGTGTAGGTGGTGGTGACTCTTTCGCCGGTGGTCTTATTCATGGTTTGCTAACAAAATCTAATCCACATGATGCCCTGGAGTTTGCTGTTGCTGCGTCAGCCTTAAAGCATACGATTCCAGGCGATTTCAACCTCGTAAGTGCAGAAGAAGTGGAAAGTCTGGCCGGGGGAAATGCCAGTGGTCGTGTGCAACGTTGATTAATCTTAAGTGATGGCTTTCCAACTTGGATAGCTGTCCTTTTATAAAAATAAAAGAAAGATAGGAAAGATATGTCAAGATTCAATAAAATACAAGTTTTAACAGCTATGGGGAAGACGGGTATGGTACCTGTATTTTTCAATAGTGATGTGGAAATCTGCAAACATGTGGTTAAAGCTTGTTATGATGGGGGAGTAAGGGTATTTGAATTTACTAACCGGGGAGATTTTGCCCATGAGATTTTTGAAGAATTGATAAAATGGGCCGCTTCTGAATGTCCGGAATTGATACTTGGTGCAGGTACTGTAATCGATGCACCTACGGCTGCGCTTTATATTCAACTTGGAGCTAACTTTATCGTTGGACCTAATTTGAATCCAGAGATTGCGCCGGTTTGTAATCGTCGTCTGGTTCCTTACACTCCGGGTTGTGGTTCAGTCACGGAGGTTTCAACCGCTCAGTCTCTAGGATGTGATGTGACTAAGGTTTTTCCAGCTGGTAATGTAGGCGGACCATCTTTCGTGAAAAATATTCTTGGTCCTCTTCGTTGGAGCAATATCATGGTGACAGGTGCTGTAGCACCAGATAAAGAAAATCTTACTGCATGGGTGAAAGCCGGCGTGTTCTGTGTAGGTATGGGATCAAAGCTTTTCCCTAAAGATGATATAGCCTCAGGAAACTGGAAGGCTATTGCTCAAAGGTGCGTTCAGGCTTTGGCATATATACAAGATGCCCGTTCTTGAACAAATTGTTGTGAATTTCTAATAAAACTTATTTATTTTCAGGGACAGGTCTTATGGGGCTTTGTCCCTGTGTTTTCTTATATTGAAGGATATTTATGAATTTATACGACTTATTATAAGAACCTTATTTTTTTTATTGGTTCTTGTATTTTCAGCATGTACTCCTTCTCATCAAAAGGAGGTAGATAAGCTGAATGATAAAGCATATTCTTTTCATTATAGGAATATTGACTCGACAAAAATATTCGCCCAAAAGGCATTGGCACTTTCTTCAAATTATGATGCAGGTCAGGCAGAAGCTCTTAACAATCTAGCCTTTGTTAGTTTGGTGAGAATGGACTACAAGCAGGCTTATCTGCTTCTTGATCATGCTATCTCTGCCAGTGATAATCAAATAGAATTGTTGGTTGCATATATCCAACAGATGCGGTTATGTCAACGTCAATCACAAAATAAAAATTTCTATGATTGTCAGGAACGGGCATTAAATTGTCTGCATCGTATAGATGAAAGTAGTACGGATTTATCTGATCGTGAACGCTTGAGAATGGTATATGCTCGTTCCGAATTCAATATCGTCAGTTCGACCTATTACTATTATACAGGACAAAATCATCTATTTATCAAAGCTCTGGAGCGTATTGACGCTAATGAATGCGAAGTTGATACGGCCCAATATTTAAAATATCTCTATAATATCGGAGAAGGCGGGGCTATAACTCATGGATCCTCAGAACAAATTGCCGAAACGGAATTTAACTATCTGATCCGTTGTTTTTATATTGCTACAGTTTTCCGAAGTCCATATTGGATAGCTAATTCTCTAGAGGCTATCAGTGAGCACATGCAGGATCCACGAATATATAAGTTTTTGATTAGAAATAATCAGGCGGCTATAGAACTGGTGAATACTGATAATATGCCTTATAGACTCTTGGCAGGAAATCTGGCACAGCGGTCATTGGAACTTTTTATCCGTTATGGAGATATTTATCAAATTGCCGGAGCTTATCGTACACTGGGACGAAATTATTGGGCTATTGGTGATTATCGTTCAGCTTTGATCTGTCTGAATCATGCTTTGCGTGATAAAAGGATATTTCAGGCACCGGATCTCGTGGCGTCTATCCGTGAACAATTGAGTCTGGCATATTCTGCAGTCAATGATAAGCAGGCTAGTGATTATAATCGGAATATCTATCTTGATTTGCAGGAGCAGACCAGGCAGGATCGGCTTATGGAGGCTAGGGCATCTGAACTGGATAAGAATGCTACCCAATTGAATGCGATGATTCTGGCTGTTGTCCTGATGATTATATTCTTTATAGCGCTTCTCTTTGTCTTTGACTGGATGCGGCGGAAAAGTGATAGAGGAAATTCTGCTGACAAACTGCTACAACCACTATGGCAATGGAAGAAGGAGACAGACTCGTATATCAATAATTTAAGTGATAAATATGATGAGATACAGGAAGAAACACGTATTACACAAATCCACATTCTCAAAAGTAAACAGAAAAATCTGGAACAACGAGCTAAAGTTCAATTGGTTATCAGTATTATTCCTTTTATTGATCGGATTATAAATGAGATACATAGACTTCAAGAAGGTAAGGATAATGCGGAGATACGAAAATTGCGTTATCAATATATCAGTGAACTTACAAATCAGATTAATCAGGATAATACTGTCCTTACACGTTGGATTCAACTCCGTCAAGGTCAGTTAAGTCTGCACATTGAGAGTTTTCCGGTTGAGGCTGTATTTGAAGTTGTCAGAAAGGGCAATATGGCTTTCTTGTTGCGCGGCATTACATTTAATGTGGAGAAGACCGATGCGATAGTGAAAGCAGATCGTACGCTCACTCTGTTTATGGTTAATACGATGGCAGATAATGCACGGAGATATGTTCAGAGAGGTGGAACTGTAACTATTTCGGCCTGTGAAGGTATTGATTATGTTGAAATCAGTGTTTCTGATACAGGAAGAGGCATGACTCCGGATCAGGTGGAACATATTTTTGATCATAAAGCCATCTTAGGTGATGAGCAGGCTGCCCCAAATGTGGAAAAGAGGCATAGTCATGGGTTTGGATTACTGAACTGTAAAGGAATTATTGAGAAATATAAGAAGACAAGTAGTCTATTTCGTGTTTGTAGTATTTCTGCTAAAAGTGAATTAGGGAAAGGTTCTCGTTTTTCATTCCGGTTACCTAAGGGGATATCACATTTGAGCATGTTATTATTTCCTGTCTTTATTTTCTTGTTTCTTCATACAGGAATGATTTCCGCAGCGAATAATTTTCATTCAAAAGGGAAGCAGGCTGTTCTCTCCTCCAAGTCTGTTTCTCATGATTCACCTCATAGATTGAGAACCTTATTATCCCATAAAGCCTCTCAATATGCTGACAGTGTGTATTTCTCTAATATTTATGGTCATTATCGTAAAGCCTTGGCTTTTGCAGATAGCACACGTTATTATTTAAATGCTGTTTATAAGCAGTTGGTTCCTCATGGCAAGGTGTTAATGAAGCCTATGGGAGGGGAGTTGGTTCCTCCTGAAATACTATGGTTTCGTGATAATCTGGATATTAACTATATTGTGATTCTTGATATGAGGAATGAAAGTGCCATAGCTTGTCTGGCTTTGCATGACTGGCCTCGATATACTTATAATAATACGGTATACACACAACTCTTTCGTGAGGTTTCTGCAGATCAGTCACTTGATGATTATGTACAGACCATGCAGAAATCTGAAAATTCCAAGACTGTGGCTATTGTCCTTCTTGTCTTATTACTCCTGTCTATCTTTCCAGCTTACTATTTTCTTTACTATCGCCATAGGGTATTTTATCGATTCTGTGTGGAACGCATTGAAGATATCAATCAGATTTTGCTTAGCAATCTTCCTGACCGGGAAAAGCTTCATGAGATTAATCAACTTTGGGATGAACGGGTAAAGAAAGGGATACAATTCCATTCTTTCGGATTCCATTCCAATGATGTCATAAATCAATTGGATCAACTGGTAGAACAGATATGCACAGCATTACGCAAGAGTATATCGGTGTATCATAACCATCAGTTGAATATTGAGTTGGCTCAGGATGAACTTTCCCGTGCCCATTATGAAGATGCCCGCTTGCATGTCTCTAATGCAGTTTTGGATAATTGTCTTAGTACCCTTAAGCATGAAACTATGTATTATCCATCACGTATCAAACAACTTATTGATGGCTCAGACCGGAATCTTGAGGTCATTAGTGAACTGGCAGGTTATTATAAAGAACTTTATTCTCTTCTTTCAGCCCAAGCACTTAGACTGACCGTCGGACAGATCAGACTGGATCCTGATCTCTTAAATTATCTTCTGGAAATTCTTCAGAAGAAAAGTGGAGAGAAGAAAATCATACCGGAGGTTCGCGATAAGGGTGTATCCTATGTCGTTATTCGTATTCCTCTGAAAAAAATGAATCTTACTGAAGTTGAATGCCACCAACTTTTTACTCCGTTGACAAAAGATCTTGATTTTCTTCTTTGTAAACAGATAGTCAGAGAAGTAGGAAATCTCACGGACCTTAGGAGTTGCGGCATTGAAGCAATGCCAAATCCGGTAACTGCCGGAATAATTATTGAAATGGTTTTACCTAAAAAGATATGGATAAATTTAAAGTAATTATAGTAGAAGATGTGCCTTTGGAACTCAGAGGGACGGAGGGAATCTTTCATAATGATATCCCTGAAGCTCAAATTATAGGAACTGCTGATAGCGAACCTGTATATTGGAAACTGCTCAAACAGCAATTACCTGATCTTATACTGCTTGACCTTGGGCTAGGCGGCAGTACAACTGTCGGTGTAGAAATTTGCAGGCAAACTAAAGAAATGTACCCGAAAGTGAAGGTTCTTATATTTACCGGTGAGATACTCAATGAAAAATTATGGGTGGATGTTCTTGATGCGGGATGTGACGGAATCATTCTTAAGAGTGGAGAATTACTAACGCGTGATGATGTCGCTGCTTGTATGTCTGGTAAGAAGATGGTTTTTAATCAACCTATACTGGAAAAGATAGTAGATCGCTTTAAGAAAAGTGTTACTCATGAAATAACCCGGCAGGAAGCATTGGTGAATTATGAAATAGATGAATATGATGAACGCTTCCTGAGGCACTTGGCTTTAGGTTATACAAAAGAACAGATTACGAATCTTCGTGGAATGCCCTTTGGAGTAAAAAGCCTGGAAAAACGTCAAAATGAATTAGTCCAGAAACTTTTCCCTAATGGAAACGGAGGAGTCAATGTCAATGCGACTCGTCTTGTTGTGCGTGCACTTCAATTGAGAATTATAGATCTTGATGACTTACATCCTGATGAAGAATGAGTTATTGTCAAAAGTGAAACGTCCTAAACAATGGAAGAATATAATCGGAAGATTGATCTTTATTTTGATCATCATCCAGATGATACTTATTCTTTTGTCATGGCTTCTAACGGCAGCTGATCCGGATAGTTCTGTGCGCTCTTTGCTAAGCAGTGAAGGGATCAGATGGTTTATAGGTAAGAATATAGAGAATCTTTGTCAGCCTCTGTTGGTATGGCTATTGCTTCTGGGTATCGCATGGGGGGTAGTAAAGGTCAGTGGCCTTTATCATTTTATTATTTCTGCTCGGGCTTTTCATTTAAAGCAAGTTGAATACAGGAAGCGTATAGCTTTCAAATTTGTTCTTTTCGAATTTTCTCTCGTCCTTATTGTCATGTTATTGCTTACAGTCATTCCTCATGCTGTTTTGCTGAATATTACTGGATGCCTTTATCCAGGGCCCTTTTTTTCCGGAATAATCCCTGTTATCAGTTTTTCATTTGTAGGAATGGGGATAACCTATGGTTGTGTTAGTGGAAGATTTTTGAATTTTTCGGATATATTTGATTGCATCACTGTTGGTATTTGCAAGGTTTCTCCTTTGATCATCATATATATCGTTGCTACTCAACTCTATTATTCTTTCTTATTTGTGTTCTGATTTCTCTATATGTCAATCAGAAGGGAATAAAAAAAGTGCATTGCAAAAGCAATACACTTTTTTTAATTATATCAAGATAAGTCTAAAATTTAGACTGACCTTTTAAAACTTATTTGTTACCTTCCATTTGCTCCTTTAACTTAGCTAAAGCATCAATATCACCGAGGGTTGTACCTGCAGCCACATTATTGATTTGTGTAGCTTCAGCCTTTTTGGCATTATGCTTATGAGCAGTTGGTTTGTAATCATCCTTTACATTTTCGAATGTGCGAGAATGGGAGAGAATGATACGTTTTGTTTCCTTTACAAAGTCAAGGACCATGAAGTCAAGTTCATCACCTACTGCAGCTTTGGTTCCATCTTCCTTAACAAGATGTTTAGGTGTGGCAAAACCTTCACCACCTTCATTCAAAGTGATTACAGCACCCTTGTCCATGAGCTGAATAATCTTTCCTTTATGGATAGACTCTGGAGTATAGATGGTTTCGTAAGTATCCCATGGATTTTGTTCCAATTGCTTGTGGCCAAGACTCAAACGACGATTTTCTTTGTCAATATCCAGAACAATCACGTCAATGTCTGCACCGACTGTCGTGAATTCAGATGGGTGTTTGATTTTCTTTGTCCAAGAAAGATCACTGATATGAATCAAGCCATCAACACCTTCTTCAAGTTCAACGAAGATTCCGAAATTAGTAAAGTTGCGAACTTTAGCAGTATGCTTACTTCCTACAGGATATTTGACCTCAATGGTTTCCCAAGGATCTTCGGTGAGTTGTTTAATACCCAGACTCATCTTACGTTCTTGACGATCAAGGGTCAGGATGACAGCTTCAACCTCGTCTCCAACTTTCAAGAATTCTTGAGCAGAACGAAGATGCTGGCTCCAAGACATTTCACTGACATGAATCAAGCCTTCTACACCTGGAGCAATCTCAACGAATGCACCATAATCAGCCATTACAACAACTTTGCCATTGACATGATCGCCAACCTTCAAGTTTGGATCAAGGGCATCCCAAGGATGTGGAGTGAGTTGCTTCAAGCCAAGAGCTATACGCTTCTTTTCTTCATCAAAGTCAAGGATAACGACCTTGATCTTTTGGTCAAGGCTTACAATCTCATGAGGATCGCTGACACGACCCCAAGAGAGGTCCGTAATATGAATCAGCCCATCAACACCACCTAAATCGACGAAAGCACCATAAGATGTAATATTCTTGACAGTACCTTCCAGGATCTGGCCTTTTTCCAGATGAGAAATAATTTCTTTACGTTGAGCTTCTAGTTCTGCCTCAATCAATGCCTTGTGTGAAACCACAACATTGCGGTATTCCTGATTGATTTTGAGGATCTTGAATTCCATTGTTTTGCCTACGAAAACATCATAGTCACGTATAGGATGAACGTCAATCTGGCTACCGGGAAGGAATGCTTCAATACCAAAGATATCAACGATCATACCACCCTTGGTACGACTTTCGATATAACCTTGGATAACTTCTTCCTTCTCACAGGCTTCGTTGATCTTATCCCAGCTTCTTGCCAAACGAGCTTTCTTATGAGAGAGTACAAGCTGACCCTTTTTGTCTTCTTGGTTCTCAACGTAAACCTCTACCTTATCGCCTACTTTTAACTCTGGATTGTAACGAAATTCAGAAGCAGGGATAATACCATCACTTTTGTAGCCAATATTTACTACGACTTCTTTTTTGTCCAAAGCGATGACGGTACCTTCTACTACTTGATGCTCCTGAATTTTATTAAGGGTGTCATTGTAAGCCTCTTCGAGGTCTTGCTTGTTGGTTTTCGCACTGGAGCCATTCTCGAACTCGTCCCAATCGAACTCTGCCAATGGTTGTACGTTCTTTAAATCTGACATAAAAAATTAAAAAATTAAAAATGAATAAAGTTAGACTTTATGTTTATATGTGAACACTCTTCGTTCACATCGCGTGCAAAGGTACATAAAAAAGGTAAGATAAATACTGAGTCATAGACACTTATCTTACCTTTTAAACATTTTTAACCAACTTCCTTATAAATCTGATTTTTAAGGAATGTTTATTGTTTTCAAAGCAAAGAGATCACTTTAAATTAATAAGCTCTTGCTACAATTACTCGTATAGTGGTTGGTTTCCCGCTGATCATATCTATACCAGGAGTTGAGGGGTAAGCAAATGGGATGCAACGGATAGTGGCCTGTGTGTCTTCTTTCAGTTTGGCCTCTGTCTCGGCAGTGCCGTCCCAATGGCAAAGGAAAAATCCTCCATCTTTGATACGTTCCTTGAATTCTTCATAGTTGTCACATTCGAAAATATGAGTATCGCGGAATTTTCTAGCTTTTTCAAAGATATTTTCTTGAATAGTATCAAGAAGTTTTTGTACCCGTTCTACGATTCCCTCAAATGGTACATTTTCTTTTTCCAGTGTATCACGACGCATGATTTCGATAGTGCCGTTCTTTACATCACGTCCTCCCATAACCAAGCGTACTGGCACACCTTTCAATTCATAGTCTGCAAATTTAAATCCCGGACGTTTATTATCGCTGTCGTCATACTTAACACTGATGCCAAGTTCTTCGAGTTGATGAATTATAGGTTGTAATTTTTCTGTAATAGGAGCGAGTTGTTCTGCATTGTTTGCTATTGGTATGATTACTACCTGTATAGGTGCTAATTTAGGAGGTAGAACCAGTCCATTGTCATCAGAATGTACCATAATCAAACCTCCTATCAGTCGGGTTGAAACACCCCAGGAAGATGCCCAGACATATTGTGGTTTATTATCCTTGTCCAGGAAAGTGACATCAAAACTTTTGGCAAAATTTTGTCCCAGGAAATGGCTTGTACCACTTTGAAGAGCTTTTCCGTCCTGCATCATAGCTTCGATGGTATAGGTGTTATCAGCACCTCCGAAGCGTTCTGTAGGGCTTTTGACGCCTTGTAATACCGGCATTGCCATCCAGTTTTCCACAAAGTCAGCATAAACTTGAATCATACGTTGTGCTTCCTCTTCTGCCTCTTTTGCCGTAGCATGGGCGGTATGACCTTC
>ENA-UOOK01004328-UOOK01004328.1-fermentation-metagenome-genome-assembly--contig:-NODE-4328-length-15330-cov-6.669264_pt1 | contig 15330 bp, 16 predicted proteins | sample MGYA00245777_ERZ724023 | MGnify/ENA primary metagenome ERZ724023 (study PRJEB28704, sample SAMN03018312) | fermentation metagenome | biome: anthropogenic terrestrial biome; feature: soil; material...
ACGATCACTTGTTAAAACAATCTGTTTTTTTGCCTCATAAAGAGTGTTAAAGGTATGAAAGAATTCTTCCTGCGTAGATTCTTTGCCGGCGATAAACTGAATATCATCGACCAAAAGAATATCTGCGTTGCGGTAAAAATTATGAAACTGAGCCGTATTTCCGCGGCGGATCGCCTCAATCAGTTCGTTTGTAAAATCGTCACCCTTTATGTAGAGAATATTCATTTCCGGATGATCCTTTTTGATTCGGTTACAGATTGCATAGAGCAAATGTGTTTTTCCAAGTCCGGAATTTCCATAAATAAAAAGTGGATTATAGCGAGAGGCTGGCTGAGTGGCAACTGCCATACAGGCAGCATGGGCAAATTTGTTGCTGGAACCAACAATAAAGGATTCAAATGTATATTCATAATCATCCATCGGAAGCTTGTCCTCTTGTGGTTTTGCTTCTTTTATCTCGTTGGGAGTCTGAAGATCGAGGTTGATGGTTTGTCCGTTAAAGACCTGTTGAAAAGCGTCCTTTAAAAGATCCGCATAATAATGCAGAATTGTTTGTTTATGAAATTCATTTGGAACTTTCAGCGTGGCAGTTCCCGTTGAAAAATCAAGATTGATTGGTTCAATTCGGCTGATCCACGTTGTATAGGCTACTTCAGTAATCTGGGAACGACAGTAATCACAGATCAATTCCCATGTTTCGGGTGTAAAATCCATTCGATTTTTTTCCTCCGTATACTTCAGTAAGGCGGAAAATTGCCATTACATTTAAATATATTAATACACTTTTATATCCTACCATAAATTTGGTCAGTTTGCAAATTTATTGCTGGCTTTTTTCTGTTTTCGAAATTTGAAAAAGATCAATTTATTTTGCTATTTCTTGCATTATTTGGAGAAAAAATTTCTAATTAATTTCTAATCATTAAAAAAAATTTTCTTTTTCATTCAATTGTATGATTTTGCTTGACAGGCTCTTGCATTTTACGCTATAATTCTAAATTGCAAGGTTTATACCCGAAAGGAGGGTTTTTAAAATGCTTAGAACCTATCAGCCTAAGAAACTCCATCGTCAGAAGGAGCATGGCTTTCGGAAAAGAATGTCTACAAAAAATGGCCGCAAGGTACTTTCCCGCCGTCGTGCAAAAGGCCGGAAGAGCCTGTCCTATTAATGAATCAACGAAAAGGGCCACGATTGTGGCCCTTTGTTGTATGGCACATTTTTGTATCGGAGTGACCTGATGGACTGTTTTGTTTCGATAAAAGAAAATCGTGATTTCCGCCGGATCTATGGCCGTGGAAAAAGTCTTGTAAGTCCACTGGTGGTAATCTATCTCAAAAAAAATCGTTTAAAAACTTGTCGGGTTGGGATTACGACCAGTAAAAAGATTGGTAATGCAGTCATGCGAAATCGTTCGCGCAGAATCATTCGGGCGGCTCTGCGGGAAGTTCTGCCGAAAATAGAGGGCAGTTATGATATGATTGTGGTGGCCCGTAGCCGTACCCCATTTGTAAAAAGTACAGATGTAAAAAAGAAAATAGAAATGCTTTTTCAAAAATCCGGAATTTTAAAACAGGAAGAAAAAAAAGAGATTGAAAATAATTAGGGAGCTTCCAAAGAATGATAAAAAAGCTTTTTTTAAAGCTCATTGAATTTTATCAAAAAGTAATTTCTCCGCGGCACCCACCCTGCTGCAAGTATATTCCAACCTGTTCTGCCTATGCAAAAGAGGCAATCGAGCGTTTTGGAGCCTTAAAAGGAGGCTTACTTGCAATATGGAGAATTTTACGATGTAATCCGTTCAGCCGGGGCGGATATGATCCTGTTCCGGAAAAAAGCAAATCAAATGAGGAGACCAAAAAAATATGAGCCAGATTTTTAGTTCAATTGGCAGCGTCTTTGGATATGTGCTGTGGTTTTTGTTTTCACTGGTAAAAAACTTTGGTGTTGCAATTATCCTATTTACTATTTTGGTATTTGCAATTCAGATTCCGTTTTATATTAAGCAGCAGCGCAGTTCCGTTGGAATGCAGAAAATTCAGAAAAAAATGAAGGAACTGCAAAAAATTTATGCTAACGATAAAGCTCGTTTGGCAGAAGAGCAGCAGAAGCTTTATGAAAAAGAAGGAGTCAAACCTACCGGCGGCTGTTTAACAATGTTACTGCCGTTATTGATCATGATGGGATTGTTCTATTCTTTTGCAATGCCTCTTTCGAATACGCTGCACATTCAGAGTGATCATATTGCAGAGATTAAGAGTGTTGCAGACCATGTTCCGGGATATCAGCAGACAGACGCTGGCTTTTTAGGATTAAACCAGTTCTACGGAGAACTGAAGATTGTAAAGAATTACGATAACGTAAAGGGACAGCTCTCAACACTGACTCCGGAAGAAACCGAAAAGTTAGATTCTTTCAGTAAAGGATTTTCTTTTCTTGGGATGGATCTTCTGGATTCTCCAACTTCTTCGTCTGACTTTTTTGGACAGCTCTTCCACAGTAATCTGTTTGTAATTCCACTTTTGTGTTTGGTTTTACAGATATGTATGCAGTTTTTCATGAATAAAATGCAGCCCGGAATGCAGCAGCAAATGGGTTGTATGAAGGCTTTAATGTATGGTATGGCAATCTATATGGCGTATCTGGCTGCTGTAATTCCAGCCGGTGTTGGCCTTTATTATATTGTGAACTCCATTCTAAATATTGGACGAATGCTTTTGATGAATAAATATTATTCACCGGAAGTTATGAACTCTCATGTAGAGGCTTCTCATCTTGCAAGGATGGAACTTAATGAAGCAGAGAAAGTACCGCTTCCGGCTGAAGTTCAGTTACAGCTTGCAGAAAAATTAGAGAGACGCATGGAAGCACAAAAGGCAAAGAAAAAGAAAACTGCAGGGAGTAAAGATGCACAGGAGAAAAATTCTTCTGGGAAATTGTCGGCAAAAACAAAAAGTTCCAATGATTACTTAGGAAAAAGAAAATAAAGAGAGAATAAGTGTTTTTTGGAATAAAAATGCTCTCAAAAGGAGGAAGCAGCGATGAAAGAAGCCATCGGGATTGGAGATACTGTAGAAAAAGCAAAAGAAGATGCTTATCAGAAACTCGGGGTGGAATCAGACGAAGTCGAGTATGAAGTTCTCGAGCTTCCAATCAAAAAGACGCTTGGTCTTTTTGGAGGAAATCCTGGGAAAGTAAGAGCTTATATAGAAGATAATTCCACAGAAATTGCGAAAAATTATCTTTCTTCGATTTTAGATGCGATGGGTTTAGATGAGGTCGAAATCAAAACGGAGCCGCAGAAAAATGGTGCGATGTTAACGATTACCGGAGAAGATGTTGGCTTTATTATTGGTCATCGTGGAGAAACTCTGGATGCCCTGCAGTATTTGAGCGGCCTTGTTGTCAATCATAAACGAGATGATTATTTTCGTATTACGCTGGATATTGGAAATTATCGGGAAAAGCGCCGTGAAACATTGGAAGCGCTCGGAAAGAAAATGGCAGGAAAATCGCTGAAGTATGGTCGTAATTTTCCGTTGGAGCCAATGAATCCCTATGAGCGCAGAATTATTCATACCGCTGTTTCTGAAATAGAAGGCGCAAAAAGCTGGAGTGAAGGACAAGATCTTGCCCGTCATGTTGTGATTGGTCCGGAAGCCGGAGAGCGTCCAGTAAATTATAGGAATAACAACAGACGTCCTTATAATAATAATCGCAGTGGCGGATTTCAGGGGCAGAATAGGCCATACCAAAACAATCGCTATCCTGCAAAAACAAATTATTCTGCACCGGTTTATGGCAGAATTGATCGTTCTCCAGAAGAAAAACCCACTTTTCATTCTCCTAACTCAGAGCAGAGAGCCGCTTCTGCAGAGGCAAAAACACCAGTTCTTTATGGCAGAATTGATGTCAAAAAAGAGAAGGAAGAATAAAAAACCATTGCCGCAGAGATCGTGCATGGATGCATAAAAAAATCGGGGAGGCGTCCGCGTTTAGATCGCGGCGTCTCCCCTTTTATCTGATGATTTCAAAAAGGAGTCGCTTTTTTATATGAGAACCATTGCTGCAATCAGTACACCGCCTGGAGAAGGTGGGATTGGAATCGTACGGATTTCTGGAGCCGATGCTCAAAAAATTGCCGATCGGGTTTTTCATTCCGTTTCGGGTAAAAAAATAGAATCTTTGCCTGGGTATACTTCCCTATTTGGGACTGTTTCTGATGGAAAAGAGACATTTGATCAATGTGTTGCTTCCAATTTTCGCGCTCCAAAAAGCTATACGGGCGAAAATGTAGTGGAACTTTCCTGTCATGGAGGTCCATTTCTTTTGAGAAAGCTGCTCTCTGCCTGTTATGCGGCAGGAGCACGTCCGGCAGAACCGGGAGAATTTACAAAACAGGCTTTTCTGAATGGAAAGATGGATTTGACGCAGGCAGAATCCGTTATGGAAATGATCGGTGCAAAAAGTGAAGGTGCTGCTCGTGCTGCCCGCGCAGGACAATCCGGAAAACTTCATGAATCAATTTACAAAGTGAAAGACGAGTTGATGGATGCGACCTCTCATTTGGCAGCTTGGGCAGATTATCCTGATGATGATGTACCGCAGGTGGATAATGAAGTGTTGAAAAAACAACTTTGTGATAGCACGGATCGTCTGCAAAAACTTTATGATGGGTTTGGAGCAGGTCAAGTTCTCTGTGATGGCATTGATACGGTCATTGTAGGACGTCCTAACGTGGGAAAGAGTACATTGATGAATTTACTCTCTGGAACACAAAAAAGCATTGTAACGGCTTTTGCGGGGACGACGAGAGATATTGTAGAAGATACGGTCTCTCTGGATGAGATTCCACTTCACCTTGCAGATACCGCCGGCCTGCGGGAAAGCAGTGATCCGATTGAACAAATTGGTGTTGAGAGAACAAAAGAACGTCTAAATCATGCACAGCTGATTCTTGCGGTCTTTGATTCTTCTGAGTCACTTACAGAAGAAGATCAGAAACTTTTGCAGTCGATTGGAAATGTTCCGGCAATTGCAGTCATTAATAAAGCGGATTTGCAGAATAAATTAGACGAAAAGTATATTAATAAGTATATTAAACAAAAAGTATATATATCGGCATTAAAAGGCGAAGGAATAGAAGCACTGACGGATGCGATTAAAACAATTTTTCATACAGGAGAGATTGATCCTTCAGCAGGAATTCTATTTACGGAACGTCAAAAAGATGTGATTCGGCGGGCATTGGAATGCACAAAAGAAGCGCGGGATGCATTTTTAAGCGGAATGACGCTGGATGCGGTTACTGTTAGCGTTGAAGGAGCACTTTCTGCAATTTTGGAATTTACCGGAGAACGAGTGACCGATGCGGTCGTAGAGGAAGTTTTTAAAAACTTCTGTGTAGGCAAATAGTTTTCAACTTAAAATACGGACAATGTGGAAAATTATAAGGGAGACAGAACATGGAAACTGAGTATGAAGCGGAAAATTGCGAGGTTGCGGTTATCGGTGCAGGACATGCCGGAATAGAGGCAGGGCTTGCCAGTGCGCGGCTTGGCGCGAAGACAATCGTTTTTACGATCAATTTGGATGCAGTCGGAAATTGTCCTTGTAATCCTTGCATTGGAGGAACAGCAAAAGGGCATCTTGTGAGAGAAATTGATGCGTTGGGCGGAGAAATGGGAAAAACAGCGGATCAGACATTTTTGCAGAGCCGTATGCTGAATTTAGGAAAAGGACCGGCTGTACATTCTCTGCGGTGTCAGATTGACCGCCGGGAGTATTCCAAAGTAATGAAGCATAAGCTGGAATTACAGGATGGATTGGAGCTTAAGCAAGCCGAAGTAACGGAGTTGACGAAAGAAGAGGATGGCTGGAGGCTTGTTACTCGAATGGGAGCTGTCTATCACACAAAAGCGGTAGTGATTGCGACAGGAACTTTTCTCGGAGGAAAAATTTATGTAGGAGATGTCAGTTATAAAAGTGGGCCGGATGGAATGTTTCCCGCAAGTTTTCTCACACAGAGTCTTGTAAAATTAGGTCTTCGTCTGCGCCGTTTTAAGACCGGAACGCCGGCGCGGGTGAAGCGTGGATCGATTGACTTTACAGGGCTTGAAAAGCAGTGCGGAGATGAGCCGGTTGTTCCATTTTCCTATGATACGCTTGTTCCGGGAAAGAATAAGGCGGTATGTCATGTTTCGTGGACAAATGACCGTACAAAAGAGATCATTCTGAAAAACATTGGTCGCAGTCCCCTTTATGCAGGAAAAATTGAAGGAATTGGGCCGCGGTACTGCCCTAGTATTGAAGATAAAATTATGCGCTTCAAAGACAAGCCGCGTCACCAGCTTTTTATTGAGCCGTGCGGAATGGATACGGAAGAAATGTATTTGCAGGGCATGAGCTCTTCTTTGCCGGAAGATGTGCAGCTGGCGTTTTATCATACCATTAAAGGGCTGGAACATGTGCAGATCATGCGATTTGCCTATGCAATCGAATATGATTGTGTGGACCCTCTGCAAATGGAAAATACATTGGAGTTTACAGATTTTCCGGGCCTTTATGGGGCCGGACAGTTTAATGGATCTTCCGGATATGAAGAAGCCGCCGCGCAGGGAATTGTTGCAGGGATTAATGCAGCATTGAAAGTAAAAAATCGTCCGCCAATGATTCTTGATCGAGCGAGTTCTTATATTGGAACGTTAGTAGATGATTTGGTGACAAAAGGGGTAATGGATCCTTATCGCATGATGACTTCCCGCAGTGAATATCGGTTGGTGCTGCGGCAAGATAATGCAGATGAGCGCCTGACCCCGATTGGAAGAAAAATCGGCTTGATTTCAGATGAGCGTTGGGAACGCTTTCTCCAAAAGGAAGAACAGAAAAAAGAAGAAAGAACACGTGCAGAAAAGACCATTCTATCGCCGTCGGAGACACTAAATCAGCTTCTTGTTTCACGTGGAACAACACCGGTTTCCAGCGGAGCAAGACTTTCTGATTTGTTAAAACGGCCGGAACTTTCTTATAAAGTTTTGGAGCCTGTGGATACGGCTCGTCCGAAACTTCCGGAAGCAATTTTTGAAAACGTAGAGATTGAACTAAAATACGAAGGATATATTCGACGTCAAAAATCTGAGATTGAAGAGATGCGCCGATTAGAAGGAAAACAGCTTCCGAAAGGGACAGACTATCAAACAATTACAGGACTGCGCTCGGAGGCACAGGAAAAACTGAATTGTGTGCGCCCTGCCAATATTGGGCAGGCAAGCCGAATTTCGGGAGTCAGCCCTGCCGATATCAGTGTACTTTTAATTTGGCTGCAGAAGGAAAGTAGAAAGGAACTGATCAATGGAGAACATTGAATCCTATCTGATCGAACAAGCAGAAATCTGCAAAATTAAAATAACTCCCCAATTAGCGAAAGCTTTTCAGGTCTATTTGGAAGAACTTCTCGAATGGAATCAGAAAATTAATCTGACTGCAGTTACTGATCCAAAAGAAGCGGTGATGAAGCACTTTATTGACTGTTTGTATCTGACAAAATTTGTCGATTTTTCTGGGAAAAACCTGATCGATATTGGTTCCGGCGCCGGCTTTCCTGGAATTCCGCTAAAGCTTTTTGAACCATCCCTTTCGGTTACTTTGCTTGACAGTCTTCAAAAGCGCTTGCGTGTACTAGAAGATATTTGCCAAAAACTGCAAATTGAAACAAAGCAAATTCATGGCAGAGCAGAAGAATGTGGACAAAAATTGGAACTGCGTGGAAAATTTGATTTTGTTTCTGCACGAGCAGTAGCTCAGCTTCCCCTTCTTTGCGAATATTGTTTACCGTTTTTAAAACAGGGCGGCATTTTTTGCGCAATGAAAGGGCCGCAGCCTGAGCAGGAGATTCAGTCTGCCGAACATGCTTTAAAAAAACTTGGTGCAGAGGTTGAAGCAGTCAAAAAATATTCTTTGCCGGATGGCGAAGGCAGAAGTTTGATTTTAATTCGGCAAAAACGATTAATGCCGAAAAAATATCCGCGTCCGGGTGGAAAAATAAAAAAACAGCATTTATAAAAAACAAAAAAGACCTGTTTTTTCTTTGTAAGCTTACAGAGAAAAGGCGGGCCTTTTTATTGAAAATTTTTCTAAATCTTTTTAAAATTGTTCGCAGAAAGTGACAAAATCTTTAGCTTTTCATATGGTATTCTATGGACAAGGCGGGAGGGAAAAATCAAAAATGCGTCAGAAAATTTTAGAACTGAATATTGACGCGATCCATCCGAATCCCTCTCAGCCAAGAAGATTTTTCGGAGAAGAAGAACTTCGTTCCCTTGCAGAGAGTATCCAGAGAAACGGCTTAATTCAGCCAATTGTTGTTCGCAGAACTTTTAAAGGATATGAACTGGTAGCGGGAGAACGGCGGCTTCGCGCTTGTAAAATGGCGGGATTATGGGTAATTCCAGCGGTTCTTTCGGAATATTCTGATAATGAGAGTGCGGTTATGGCATTGATCGAAAACTTGCAGCGTTCTAATTTGAATCTGTTTGAAGAAGCAGAGGGAATCCGGCGCCTAATGGAAAAAGCTAACCTGACGCAGGAAGAATGTGCGCGGCGTTTGGGGAAAAGTCAGTCTTCAGTGGCAAATAAATTACGGCTGCTGAATCTTTCTCCTGATTTGCGGCAACAAATTATTTCTGCAGGGCTCACAGAACGTCACGCTAGAGCGCTGCTTCGTCTGCCGGAAAAATCCCGTCAAAAAACATTGGACTCCATTTTAAGTCAAAAATTAAATGTCCAGCAGACGGAACAGATGGTGGACAAACTTCTAAATCCAAATAAGAAGCAAAAATCTTCCGCACCACGCAGACTTTTAATTATCAAGGATGTGCGGATTTTTGGGAATACAATCGATCACGCAGTAAAAACATTGCAGAGCGCCGGGGTGCAGGCCGAAGCGTCATGCAACAAAAAAGAGGATTGCCTCGAATGGATTATCCGAATTCCACAAAAAAAACGGCCTGCCTAAAATTAATTACAAGTCATCCATTTCCTTATCATTTTTCCCGCAAGCAGGGGCTCGGTATCAAATTGCCGGGTCCCTTTTTGCGCGCTGTTTCACGTGAAACATGTAAAAACATCTGTAGAAAAGGGCAAAGATGGTTGTCTCAAAAAGAGAGAAGTGATATAATAAAAACCAAGTCCAATTTTAGAAAAATTGGGGGAGGTGGAGCGAAATGGGCAAGATCATTGCGATAGCGAACCAAAAAGGCGGCGTTGGAAAGACCACAACGGCGGTAAATCTTTCTTCTGCATTGGGATTAGCAGGAAAAAAGACGTTGCTGGTAGATATTGATCCGCAGGGGAATTCATCCAGCGGGGTAGGAATTAATCGTCGCAGTCTAAAAAAGACAACATATGAGATGCTGATTGGGCAGGCAACTGCCGCAGAAGTTCTTTTACATACGGCATTTGAAAATCTTGATATTCTGCCAAGTAGTCTCGATCTGGCGGCTGCAGAGATAGAATTAGTGGAGCAAAGCCATCGGGAATCAATTCTCCGCCTTGATTTGGCACCTTTGCGCGAAAAATATGATATGATTCTGATTGATTGCCCTCCATCTCTCGGAATTATTACAACCAATGCCCTTTGTGCTGCCGACTCTATTTTAATGCCCATTCAATGCGAATATTATGCCTTAGAGGGGCTAAGCCAACTGATGAACAGCGTAAGGCGAGTAAAACGGCTTTATAATTCGCATTTAGAAATTGAAGGAGTCCTTTTGACCATGTATGACGGTAGACTGAATCTGACGCAGCAGGTAGTCGGGGAAGTAAAAAAATATTTTCCAAAGAAAGTGTTTGCAGCCGTTATTCCAAGAACCGTGCGGCTTTCAGAAGCACCGAGCTTTGGAAAACCAATTCAATATTTTGATAAGAGCAATAAAGGTGCATTGGCCTATAATGAATTAGGAAAAGAAATCATAGAAAAAGCAGCAGAGGAGGGGTGAAGTATTGAAAGAGAAAAAGCGCGGATTGGGAAAAGGCTTGGATGCAATCTTTGCTGAGAATGATATTGAGGCGGGCCCACGGTCAATCGAGTTGAAGCTGAGCGAGTTGGAACCGAACCGAAATCAGCCGAGAAAGGATTTTGACGAAGAGGCACTTGCCGATTTGGCGGATTCCATTTCACAGCATGGTATTTTGCAGCCGCTTCTTGTACGGCCTCTTTTAGAGGGCGGATATCAAATCGTCGCCGGGGAACGCCGTTGGAGAGCAGCCCGTATGGCGGGGGTGCAGACGGTTCCGGCGCTGGTGCGAGACCTCTCTGATGAAGAGGTAATGCAGCTTGCATTGATCGAAAATCTGCAGAGGGAAGACCTGAATCCGCTGGAAGAAGCAAAGGGTTATCAGTCTTTGATGGATTCATATGGTTATACCCAGGAGAGTGTCGCAAAAACAGTCGGACGTTCCCGCCCGGCGGTTGCCAATGCGCTGCGGCTTTTATCTCTGCCGCAGGAAATTCAAAAGCTGATTAGTGACGGCAGCCTTTCAGCAGGACAGGGAAGAGCGCTTCTGGCATTTCCAAAAGAATTACAGATTTCTCTTGCAAAACGCTGTCTTAAAGAAGAAATTACGGTTCGTGATTTAGAAAAGCTTGCAAAGAGTTCTACGTCAAAGACAAATTTAAAGAAGAAAAATCCTTATTACGAAGAGGTTGCACTTTCTCTGCATGAGCAGTTAGGGCGCAGAGTAAAGGTAAGTGGAACCCGTGGAAAGGGATTTTTACAGATTGAATTCCGCAATGAAGAAGATTTAAAAAATCTTTTGCGAATGTTTGAAGAATAAGTGCTTAATTTCATAAAAAATGGGAAAAACTGTAATGAGTAAACGATAAAAGGAGTTAGCAAACCATGCTGGATATCAAATTGATTCGGGAAAACCCTGACTATGTAAAAAAGGCAATCCAGAAAAGAGAAATGAATCTGGACAATGTGATTGATGAAATTCTTGCCCTCGATGAAAAGCGCCGCGAGTTGACCGGTGCAGTCGAGACAAAAAAGGCGGAGCAGAATGCGGCTTCTAAAGAGGTTCCGAAGATTAAAAAAGCAGGCGGAGATACTTCTGAAGTGCTGAAGAAAATGAAGCTGCTTTCGGAAGAAGTGAAAGAGCAGAACGCAAAGCTTGTTGAGATAGAAGGAGCCCAGAAAACCAAAATGCTGTCCTTGCCGAACCTTCCGGATGAAGATGTACAGGCCGGCGGAAAAGAGCAGAACATTCCGGATCATTATTTTAAAGAAAAACCGGTTTTTGATTTTAAAGCAAAAGATCATGTGACTCTCTGTGAGAATCTTGGCCTGATCGACTATCCCCGTGGGGCAAAGCTTGCTGGAAACGGTGCATGGATTTATCGCGGCATGGGTTCTAGATTGGAATGGGCGCTGCTTAATTTCTTTATTAATGAGCATATTTCGGATGGATATGAATTGATTCTTCCGCCGCACATGCTCAAATATGAATGCGGATATGTAGCAGGACAGTTTCCAAAGTTTGTAGACGAGGATTACTGGATTGCAAACCCCACCAGCACGGATAAAAAATTCTTGCTGCCAACAGCCGAAACAGCGCTCGTGAATCTCCATCGTGATGAGATTTTAACAGAAGACGAGTTGCCACATAAATATATTGCCTATACTCCCTGCTATCGCCGTGAAGCAGGCTCTTATCGCAGCGAGGAACGCGGAATGATCCGCGGGCATCAGTTCAATAAAGTTGAAATGGTGCAGTATACAACCGAAGATCGCAGCGATGCAGCATTCAAAGAACTAGTAGGCAAAGCGGAGCGTCTTGTGCAGGAACTGGGTCTTCACTATCGCTTGTCCCGTTTGGCAGCGGGAGACTGCTCGTTCAGCATGGCGCGCACCTATGATATCGAAGTTTGGATTCCTTCGATGGAAATTTATAAGGAAGTTTCTTCGGCTTCTAACGCAAGAACCTATCAAGCGCGTCGCGGAAACATCAAATATCGCGGCAAAGACAAAAAACTGCATTTTGTTCATACACTCAACGCTTCCGGATTGGCAACTTCCCGGTTGCTGCCCGCAATCGTAGAGCAAAATCAGCAGGCAGATGGTTCTGTTATTGTGCCGGAAGTTTTGCGGCCGTATATGGGCGGAATCGAAGTATTAAAGCCGATTAAATAAGATTCGAACAAAAAATCAGGAACAGGGAATCCTTGAGAGGACAGAAATGAGCTGTCTTTCTAAGGATTCCCTGTCTTAAAATTTGCAAAAGAGGGAGGTCTTTCAGATGACGGATGAAGAGATCAAAAAAGCAGATCCATATGTAAACCCGAAAACAGGGATCGCTGTTGCCAAGTTTGAACGAAAGGCACGGGTAGCAAGCTATCAAATCGGTGCCGCCGGAAATATTCGGCTTTCAGCTTTACTGCGGATGGAGCAGGAAACTGGAGAAGAGCATATGGATGGAATCGGCATGGGCTATGAATGGTTGATGAAAGAGCAGAAAGCTTTTTTGATCACAACAAATCAGGTGACGATTCACCGCCTGCCGCAGCGCAACGAACAACTGACAATCGTAACACGCCCTTTGGGAACAAGCGGCGTTCAGTTTTATCGGGAGTTTTCTTTTCAATCAGAGGGAAAAGAAATTGTCCGAATTTTACAGGTGAGTGTAGTCGTGGATTTTGTGGAACATAAGCCATTAAGGCCGGACAAAATTTATCAATACCGGATATTCTGTCCGCTGCAGGCAGAAAAGAAGGAACGTCCTGAACGGCTGCGCTTTGAAGAGATGCCGAAGCTGGGAGATCGTCCAATTCGATATAGTGACCTTGACCGTAACGGACATCTGACCAATACGATTTACGGAGATATTATTGAAGACTTTTTACCGGAAACTTTTCGAAACTACCATCATGTGCAGATCAATTATCAAAAAGAAAGCAAGCTTGGAGATACGCTGGAACTTTTTGGAGAAGTACATAACGGTGGATTTGCGATGCAGGGAATCCATCACGGAGAAATTGGTTTTACAGCATTTATTTCTTAATAAGAATTAAAAACTCTTGATAAAAGAACAAAGCCAAATGAAAAGGGAAGCCCGATAACATAAAAATGATGTTATCGGGCTTCCCTTTTGGATTCAAAAAAGCAAGAACAATTATTTAGGATCAAGTTTCATATAGCTTTTTCCAGGCGCTGTTTTGCAGGCGATCAGATAAACCATGCCTGCGGTAAAGAAGGAAACAGAGGACGCGCCGACATAATAGAAAATTGGAGAATAGATTTCCCCGGAAATCGGATTAAAAATCAGCAGTGCAGAAACAAATCCGATCACAAGGCTAAAAAGTCCGATCAAGTTAAATCCATGGGTAAAACGATATCGATCAGAATTGAGAAAATAAGCATCTCGCAAAGAAAGATGCTGATGTTTTACAAAGAAGAAATCTACCACAAGTACGGCCATAATAGGGGCGTAAAGATAAGTTTCTACCGCGAGAAAAGAGCTGAAATATTGAATCACTTTATTCCAAACCGTCAGGACCAAAACATAAGCCGCAAGTAAAAATACGAATGTATTGTACTTTACTTTTGGGAAAGAAGATTTGAGAACAAGCGCGTTCATATAAGAACCGACGCCCTGCGTTCCGATATTAGCGAAGGCCACAAGTACAAGAGAAAGCAGTGCAACCGGAGGAGAAGCAAGGTTTGCAAGCATATAAGTGGGGTCATCGCTCATCACGCCGAATTTAACAAACATTGCGATTGCGAGAACGCCGCCGGCAAAACAGAAAAACGGTGCAACGACTCCATAGCTTGTAACAGTGGCCCAATACGCTTGCTTTTCTTTTTTGCAAAGTCGTGGAAGAACAAACATGGCGACCGACCATGAAAAAGCAAAAGCGATATTTAGCTCCAACGCGCGCATATAAGCTTCTTGCCGTCCGCCCGGATAAGCGCTAAGGTCCGGCTGATAGGTGAGAATCTCAGAAGTTGGAACAGAGGTCATTGCAATAATAACAACGATAATGCCGACCCCCAGCATCGAGGGAACCATAATGCGAGTCGATTTTTGAATCGCTGTTGGGCCGCCGAGTGCAATGGCTGTGCCTAAAAGGATAGAGCCGACTCCTAAAAATGGCTGAAAAGGTTCAGGAATGATGATGCCTGCCATTGCCACCAGATTACTCATAGAAGATGAGAATAATTCCGCACATACGGCATACCACGGGAAATTGGCAAGCACGGCTAAAACGGTAAGTACTTTGCAGCCATTTAACCCGAAAATGCTGCGAAACCAAATCCAAACGTCAATTCCATAACGGACAGAAAATAAAATTGGAAGGGAAACAATGGCTAAAACTAAAATGTTAATTCCAAAGGTGTTGGCAATTAATTGTTTAAAATCCAAGAGCCCTGCAACGGTTGCTCCCTGTGTATAACACCACGTAGCGATTGCGTATCCGCTGATAATCAAAAAAGCATCCAAAAATCCGTATTTTCGTTCCTGTGGCAAAAGTGGTGCAATTCCTAGTGTCGTTTCTTGTTCAATCAGCTTTTCTCGATTGCTTTTTTCTTTCATATTCCTTCATAAACTCCCTTTTAAAAATTTCAAATCAAACGAACAAACCCCATACAAACAATGCAAGACTGCCGATAATTGTACACCACACAGCAATCCAGTTTCCGCGGCTGAAATCACTTGATTCCATGTTGGAGTTATTTTCCAGATACTCTACCCGACGTGCGATTTCTTTCATTTGTTCCTTTTCAAAATCAGTTTGCGGTTTCATTGATTTCATCTCCATTTCGATCAGAATGATAAAGCTTCCATGCAATGTTTCCATATTCTTTGGTATAACGGTACCAAATGTAAAGATATTCTCCGACGCTTTTTCCCATGCTTTCTTGATAAATCGCCCATAAAAACCAGTAATAAGCGGAAATAGAAGTATAGGCAAAATAATGACGAAGCTCTTTTTTGCTGGGTTCGTGCTGTAAATAAATCGATAGAATCTTTTGAGCCTGCTGCAAGGAATAGTCGGAGCAGGCAAGGTAGGTTCCTAAATCCCATGCAGGGTCAGCTGTTCCGGCGTACTCCCAGTCAATCAGAAAAAGATCACCGTCTTCATTGGCTAAAAAGTTTTGATCATAGCAGTCGCAGTGGCAGAGGCATTTAGGAACCTCATCTCCTTCTGCCAAGTCATAAAGCTCTTTGGTCCTTTTATAGAGGGTCTGATAATCTTCAAAATGATCGCGCCCTTTTTGCTCAATCTGAGAGGTAAAGCTGTGAATCATTTTCCAGATGTCAAAGGAATAAGGACT
>ENA-UOOK01004329-UOOK01004329.1-fermentation-metagenome-genome-assembly--contig:-NODE-4329-length-15330-cov-4.079083_pt1 | contig 15330 bp, 14 predicted proteins | sample MGYA00245777_ERZ724023 | MGnify/ENA primary metagenome ERZ724023 (study PRJEB28704, sample SAMN03018312) | fermentation metagenome | biome: anthropogenic terrestrial biome; feature: soil; material...
TTACTTTTGTATTAGATGTGACAAATATGCTGAATTCTCTGTTAATCTTGCTGCTGACTCATCAAATACAAAAGTAATATTTCAGAATGGGGATTTTAATAAACCTATGACAGTACAAATGGAATTATTTTATTCTCTGTATCGATTTTAAGATATGCTCTCATGTCAAAAAAATCTATTATATCTAGATCATTCATTCTCATCATAGGTCTTATTTTTCTATAATTAAGAGGGCTTAGAAGTACTGAATACATACAATATTTAAGTAAGATGGCATTGCGGTTATGTTTTAGACCTCTAGATATCATTTTTAAGAACGAAATATCTCCGTACTCTTGCTCTGAGAAATTTAAACCAATTGCTCTCAATACTTTGTATGTAAAACTAGTTTTCATAATTTCCAACTGTATTCGATTCAATTATTGCAATTAAGTTATTTATACACATCTCTTTAGTGAAATTCTCTTCATAGTACTTTCTCCCGTTTATACCTAGAGATTCAAACGTATTCTTATCAGTCAAAATCACATCTTTCTTGTCAAAACGCGAATCAATCCAGGAAAGGACCTTAGGGGGTAAGATCTTTTTCATAAAATTACTTGTATTCTGCGCAAAACGCACCAGTGAACGTGCTACCCTTGAACTTCCGAACATCTCTTCACCCTCATCCTGACGCGACAAGTCTACAGAAGTTTTAATGACACGCTTGGCCTTCTTAGATGTCCCCAAAACGATAATCATGATCACACCTGCGATCAAAAGATAAATAAGAGGAGGTGCTGCACTGGACATCAAAGATTTCATCATATAAGCTGTCGGAGCTATGCCGTGTGCATGAGCTATATAGTCCTGATAAGAACTCAGGCCGGCAAGAGGCACCCCTATCAGACTTACCAAGTCATTTTTAGCATAAGCCATTGCGAGCGAGAAAGTACCCATCAGTACGATAACTTTGAATATATTCACATGCAAGAGATAGAGGATCTCCATGGCAATTGTGGATATAATGAGAGTACAAAACAGAATTAACTTGATATTTCCATTGATATAGTCTCTCACCGGGTCAGACAGATAAGGACTTGAACTCAGTCCTTTCATGAAAATAAAATAGGCAAGGGCGGTAAAAGCTATCCCGCCAAAAACAGCAATCAGATGCTTTAAATGCTTTTTATAACTAAAGGTAAAGAAAATCCTCGTAATCCACATGACCACAGCCCCAAAAAAGAAAGCAATAGCCACAGACAGGAAAATGGCTATGATCATGCTCAAAGCCTTATCAGAATTCAACAGGACACCATAAGAGAAGGAATGGTTATGAGCTATTTTCACTGTTGCCAGTGCAAAAGTCCCGCCTAAAAGTTCAAATACCATTGATACAGTGGTAGATGTGGGTAATCCCAGAGAATTAAAAGCATTCAAGACCATGACGTCTGTCACCATCATGGCAAGGAAGATAGTCATCACCTCATTAAAGGAATAATGGTCAGGCATCATTACTCCATGTCTGGCTACATCCATCATTCCAGAAGACATAAAAGCTCCTATGATCACGCCGCAAGAAGCGGTAAGGAGAATCGTGCGAAACTTGGCGACCCGTGCTCCCACGGCCGGTTGAAGAAAGTTGACCGCATCATTACTCACACCTGCAAGAAGATCAAAAACTGCCAGGCAAAGCAGAAAGATCAAGATGCACAAATAAATATTCATACTAATCTTATTACTGTTTGACGTTACAAAGGTATGTCATAAATATGACAAGACGTTTAAACATAAGTTACAATCATGTTACAATAAGCAATGTCTACCCCTAAGGCAAAGCAAAAAACGATAATCGTAACCAACCTGAATACCCAACAGAACCCCTTAAAAGGAGACACAAGAGCCTAACCCTTAGACAGTCTCAAGATATTCTGCCATATTCATCTCCACAGTCTAACAGTCAGCTCTACTTACAAAAGATCATGATCTAATTCTCCAATCATGAAACGGATTTCAAAACCAGCATCTGCTCAATGCCGGAAATCCTCAGGGATTGTATCTTTCCATTCTGAAAAGGGATGCAGAAGCATGTGAGAATTATAGAAACGTGGATCACCTGTCACTTCCTGACCGATAAAATCCGGTTTTACATAAGCTTCATCTTCTGAACCCAACTCCACTTCAGCCATGACCAGCCCTTGATTATCGCCATAAAACTCATCCACCTCAAAAGTATGATGGCCAGAAGGGACCAGATAACGACGCTTATCTATAATCCCGCCTTGACAAAGTACCAGCAGATGTTCAGCCTCATCAAGTGAAATTTCCTTCTCAAATTCATACCGGGTCATTCCATGATTTACCGACTTCCCCTTGATGGTCAGATAAGCCTTTTCATCCCGTATCCGGATGCGCACTGTGGCTCCTTCAGACGGGATATAACCTTGGCGGATGTGACTGCTGGAAAGGGCAGCCTGCCGAAAGGCGTTGCCCTTCTTAACCAAGAATTTCCTCTCTATCTCCAGTCCACTCATCAGTTATTGGAAAAAGTGACGATCATAAAAATAATGGCCAGGATAATCAGGCCCCCGAAAATAAGGTAGATCACTAACTTGCCTTTATCTTCCTGCTTCTTCTCATAAGCTTCGTGCTTCGATTTTCTTAATGCCTTGTTACTACTCATAGTCTTATATTATTTAGGTGATTATTATCATCAGTTCTCTCCCTCCGTGGCATGAAATTCCATCAAATACGCTTTGATAAAGCCATCTATCTTCCCGTTCATCACAGAATCCACATCAGACGTCTGAAAACCTGTGCGATGGTCTTTCACCCTGCGGTCATCAAAGACATAACTACGGATCTGGCTCCCCCACTCAATCTTCTTCTTTCCGGCCTCAATCTTCGCTTTGGCGGCCATTTGCTTCTTCATCGCACGGTCATACAACTGACTCTTCAAAAGCAACATGGCCTTAGCCCGGTTTTTAGGTTGGTCACGAGTCTCCGTATTCTCAATCAGGATTTCTTCCTTTTTACCTGTATCAGGATCTTCATACTGATACCTCAGCCGGACACCAGATTCGACCTTATTCACATTCTGTCCACCTGCTCCACTGGAACGGAACGTATCCCAAGACACCCTGGCCGGATCGACATCAACCTCTATGGTATCATCAACCAACGGAGAGACAAATACGGAGGCAAAACTTGTCATCCGTTTCCCCTGGGCATTATATGGAGAGACCCTGACCAAACGATGAACTCCATTTTCACTCTTTAAATAACCATAAGCATACTCTCCCTCAATGGTCATCTCAACACTTTTAATGCCCGCTTCGTCACCATCCAGGATATTGGTAATCTTCACCTTATAGCCATGAGCCTCACTCCAGCGCATATACATACGCATAAGCATTGAAGCCCAATCCTGACTTTCTGTACCTCCCGCTCCGGAATTGATTTTCATCACAGCACTCATCGGATCTTCCTTCTGACGCAGCATGTTCCTCAACTCTAATGCTTCAATATCCTTAATCGCCTTGGCATAGTCAACTTCAACTTCCTCTTCACTAACCATTTCTTCCTTGTAGAAATCACAAGCCAGTTTCAATTCATCTGCATCCTGACAGACCTCTCTATAGTCCTTCAGCCATTTTTCAATGTCCTTGACTTTGATCATCTGAGCCTGAGCCCGTTTGGGATCATTCCAGAAATCAGGAGCCTGAGTCCGCAACTGTTCCTCTTCATATTCTACTTTCTTCTGGTCAATATTCAAATAACGGTGCAAAGCATCTACACGCTCCTGCACATCTTTCAGTTGATCAACTGTAATCATTTACTATTCCTCAAATCCTTATTTATCTCATTCCACTTACGGCTGTTCACCAGTTCACCTTTCCAGCAATATCAACTGACATACATCTTATCAATAATCGCTTTGTAATTCTTTGTGATCACAGGCCGCTTTAATTTCAACGTGCTGGTCAGCTCGCCTGATTCTTCTGAAAAATGGTGCGGAAGAAGCGTAAAATGTTTAATCTGCTGATAGGGAGCCAGCGTCTGCTGAAGAGTTGAGATGCGGTCCATCATCATCTCATTGAACTGCTCATTGGCACACAAATCTTCACGAGAGCCAAATGGGATCTTATGCTTACGAGCCCACTCTTCTGCAATCCTGAATTCAGGCACGATCAATGCAGAAACGAATTTTCTCTGGTCAGCGATGATCGCCACCTGGTCAATGAATTTATCTACCAGCAGAAGCGCTTCTATCTGCTGAGGAGCTATATACTTACCATTACTTGTCTTGAAAAGATCCTTGATACGCTCCTGAAGGAAAAGCTCCCCATTTTTCATATACCCCGCATCACCGGTATGGAAGAAACCTTCTTCATCAAAAGCAATAGCATTAATATTATCACGCTTATAGTAGCCTTTGGTGATCGTCGGCCCCTTGAGAAGGATCTCATTATCCTTACCTATCTTGATCTGGATACTATTGATCGGACGTCCTACAGAACCAATCGTAAACGGCTTGTTCTTGAATATACAAGAAACTGTAGCCAGACTCTCTGTCAAGCCATATCCTACCACCATGAAGAGACCTATGGCATGGATAAATCCTTCCACTTCAGGAGAAACGTATGCTCCTGCCGTAGGAAAGATATTCGGATGAATCAATCCTAGTTGCTTGCGCACCAGGCTGAGGATTGTCCTGTCAAGCACTCTGTATTTTAATTCCAAAGTGACCGGCACACGTTTCCCCCTGCTCTTGCAGGACACATTCCGCTTATACCCCACAGCCAGTGCATACTGGAAAATCTTCCTCTGTAAAGAGGAGGAATGGTCCATCCTGTCTTTTACCGCAATATAAACTTTCTCCCAAAAGCGAGGTACGGAACACATACAGGTAGGATGGGTCTCCTGCATGGATTCCTGGATCTCTTTAGGATATGTATTAATAATCAACTGGGCACCTTCTGTCAGGCATAAATAGGCCCATCCGCGTTCGAAGATATGGGTAAATGGCAGGAAATTGATCACACGATCTTTATCCCTGATCGGGACACAGGCATCATTCGCCTTACAAGCAGCATCATACTGCTTATACGTCAAGATCACTCCCTTACTTTCACCCGTTGTTCCACTCGTATAGAGAATATCACAAACATCATCCATACTAGCTTGAGTCCATAAAGCCTCAACCTCTGACTGGCGGGGCAGATTCTCGCCCAATTTCAAAAAGTCCTCAAAATAAAGTGCGTTTGGATCATGGGTAGAAATTCTTACGCTGCGATCATAAATGATGATGTGCTCCAACGAGGGACAAAGTGCAAAGACACGATGAGCCTTATTATATTGCTCTTGCTCACCTACAAAGATAAAACGTACTTGAGCATCATCAATGATATATTGAAGTTGCTGCTCACTGCTCGAGGCATAGAGTGGTATCGTGACTACACGTACACCGTATGCGCCGAAGTTAGTGTAGAGATATTGGACACAGTTCTGTGAGAAAACAGCAATATTCTCCTGGGGTTTCACACCCAGATTCAACAAAGCATTGCTGACTTGCTTCACCCTGAGGGAGAACCGGTTCCATGAAACGGATCTCCATTGCAGACTCCCAAAACTCCGAAAAGTCAAGGCTGGTCGATCCCCATACTTTTTGGCCTGTTTATGAATCAGCACTGAAAGATGACATCTTGTTTGCATATAAGTCTATTCTTTATATATGCAAAGATAAGCGAAATCAGCAAGAACACAAAATAAAAAGCTCCTTTTTTCTGAATTCTTCACAGCCGAACAAATCAGTTCCATTCTTTTTCTTAACTTTGCAGAATGAAAATGACAATTATAGCATTCACTTATCCTATAAATAAAAAATCTGATGGACTAAGCCAGGCTATACAAGATCATCAGGGCAGATAATTTTAATTCTTACCAAATGAACACAGAAGATTATACACATGAGACTCTGGAACTTCTGAAAGGACTTATTGCTACGCCTTCCATCAGCAAAGATGAAGAAAAGGCTGCCTGTATTATAGAAGAAGCTCTCCACAAATATGGCTTCAGTTCTCATCGTAAGAAGAACAATGTATGGGCTTGTGCGCCAGACTGGCAGGAGCGCCGTCCTACTCTTCTTCTCAATGCACATATAGACACTGTCACACCAGTAGATTCATGGACCAAACCACCTTTCAAGCCGACAGTGGAAGGGAACCGCATCTATGGCTTGGGGGCAAACGACTGTGGAGGCGGGTTGACCTCTCTTCTACAAGTATTCCGGATCTTATCGGCAAAGCCTCAAAATTATAATCTCATCTACCTGGCTTCAGCAGAAGAAGAGATTTCCGGCAAAGAGGGAATAAGTCTAGTCCTCCCTCTCCTGCCTTCTGTAGATCTGGCGATCGTAGGTGAGCCAACCGGCATGCAGCCGGCAGTGGCAGAAAAGGGACTAATGGTCCTGGATATTATTGCCCATGGGAAGAGTGGCCATGCAGCCAGAAATGAAGGAGTAAATGCCATCTACAAAATGCTGGATGATCTGGTCTGGATACGCGACTATCAATTCAAAAAAGTCAGTCCATTTCTCGGACCTACCAAGATGACCGTTACCGTTCTACACGCAGGCACCCAGCACAACATTATTCCAGACCTTTGTACAGCACTCGTTGACGTACGAACTAATGAGTTTTATGACAATGAAGAAGTTTACCACTTTATCGACCGGCATCTCAGCAGTGAATGCAAAGCACATTCCTTCCGATTAAAATCCTCCCGGATCAATCCCCAGCATCCTATCATCCAGAGATGCGTTGCGTTGGGAATGAAACCCTTCGGCTCTCCTACTCTCAGTGACCAGGCTCTGATGAACTTCCCCTCTTTTAAACTTGGCCCCGGTCAATCTTCCCGTAGTCATTCCGCGGACGAATATATCACAACAGAAGAATTATCTGATGCCATTCACACTTATGTCAGATTACTGGACCAGGCAAACTTTTAACCTGATCCTCCTTATCGCCAGACCTCACCGTCCTAACCAGAGTTCAGGATTCAGTTTTGCAGTCTCTTTACGCAACTGAAACTGAAGGATATGATCCGTTCCGATAACTCCCAACGGCTGACGCGTACGTACCCGTTCTCCCTTATGGACAAAAACAGACTTCAAATTACAATAGACAGAGATGTAAGCACCATGACGAACCATCACGACCATTGATCCTCCATAACTGAATACATAGCTTACTTCCCCGTCATAAATGGAACGGGCCATCGCCCCTGATCCCCCTAAGATATTAATACCTTTATTGTCAAGGGTAACCCCTTTCAATCCTGCTACGTTATATTGTCCAAAATGGCTTACGATACGATAATTACCAGTAATCGGCATCGGCAGCCGACCTCTGTTTGCTTCAAAGCCATTGCTCATCATCCGGTCAACTGTCGTCAGATTAACTGCATCCTGTTCCTGTTGTGCAGCTACAGCTATTTCCTTCTTACTTCTTTCTGCATCAGCCTGAGCCTTACGTTCAGCGGCCACACGAGCAGCCTCAGCTTCGCGAGCAGCCTGATCTGCCGCTGCCTTACGAGCAGCGGTCATTGCAGCCTCTTTAGCCGCCGCAGCCTGAGTTATACGAGCTTCTGCCGCAACCCGTGCAGCAGCTGCAGCTTGTGCTTTCCTCGCCGCGTCAGTCTGAGCCTCACGGGCAGCCGCCGCCTGGGCAGCATCATCTGCAGCTTTCTTGCGGGCTGCTGCTGCGGCTGCTTCACGAGCTTCTGCCGCAGCACGGGCGGCCGCTGCAGCCTGAGCCCTCAATTCAGCCTCCCGAGCCTTCGCCTGGGCTATTCTCAGTGCATTCTCCCGCGCTGCAGCCGCTGCAGCGGCGCGCTTCTGTGCCAGAATCTGTGCTCTTTTCTTTGCAGCTAAAGCGGCAGCAGCTTTCTTGCGGGCTTCGGCAGCAGCGGCGGCCCGTTCACGGGCCACCTCCTGAGCGACCAGACGATCTATCTGAGCATTCAAGACCGCATCTTTCTTATGCTGCTGGGAGATAATTACTTGAATCGTCTTCTGCTGGTTCTGCAAACTGTTTACCACCTCTTGCTGTTGGCCATGCTTCACCTGTAAGTTGCTCTTCTCAACCTTTCCCTTATACAAAAGGACATTCTTATGTCCTTTCACCCTGACCAACTGATAATGCTTTTGATTGACTTCCTGCTGCTTGGCCTCCACGATTTTACCCTGTGCCTTCTGATAGGCAGAATACTGCCGGATAAACTGTAAACGACGAAACATCTGCGCAAAATTCTTAGCACTGAAAATAAACATCAACTTGTCCTGCACACTATGATGACGGGACATATAGCGCATACTCCTGATATACTTATTCTTACGATCCTGGAGCTGCTGTTCCAAGGTCCTTAATTGTCCCTTGAGAATGCCTATATTTCCATTAATATGGTTAATATCTTTCTGAATACCTTCTATTTTCTGCTGACTTTGATCGATTTCACCATTGATGAGCATCAGGTTCTGCAACCGTTGATGCACTGCATTCTGATTAGCCCGCAAAGCTGCTTCCTGTTGCTTGATCTTTCTTTGGATAGCTTCACGCTGTCCCTGCAAGCCACGAATAGACGCATTAGTGACGATCACCCTCCGCCTGTTCTTATGGTTTTTCCTTTCCGGTTGCCCCTTCGTGCTCCCTTTCCGGACAACCTTACGCTTAGCCGAACTCTTTACCGTAACTGTTGTTTTCTCCTTCGTCTTCTGATGCCGGTTCTGGGCATAAGGATACAAAGGAAACGATAAGACCAACAATATCAACAGTAATCTTCTCATTACAACTCTATGATTTTATACCAATTCAGTTTGATAAATAGATCTATTCCTATCATCGCCCTTACATATTCATGATCTTGCTCAAGACGTCATCTGCGGGAACCTGTTTATAACGGTCAGGGACTGGGGTCCTGGTCTCCCATTTATCAGTTGTCGTGACCTCATCCATTTCTATATCCATCTTTACCGTATGAGCCTTCTGGGTAGCATTCGTATTAATGGTATAATTCTGGATTGCCGGGAACCATTTTACGCCCACACTCTGGAAGTTACCATATTTGACATCTAAATCGGTTTTACCGTCCTGACGACCGTCATAGTCAATATTCACCTCATTGATCCTGCCGTTCATCCGGTCAGCCATCCACCGGTAATTCATCCGACCACGTTGATACGTAACTGGCAGGTTCTCAGAAGTCACATTCAGGTTCACGTCAAACTTTTTCAGATCTGATTCGGAGACCTCCTGATTGCCCGGCAGGAGGAGTTGGTTCCAGAACAAAGCCTGAAGGGAATAAAAGGATATTCCCTGTTTTTGCAAAAAGGGAACCTGGCGATAACCGGCTTTCACATATTGCTTATGGTAACGGTCTATGATCAAGACAGAATCCGGATAGAAATCAATCCGGGCAACCTCAGTCCCGATAAAAGGCAGGCAAAATTGCAAACGGATAACCTGATTTTTACGCATACGCAAATAGCCCGGTACCGTAATATCTTTGTCTTCAGACTGGATATGGAAGGACATGTGTCCTACAATATTACTGGCATACACCCGGTTATCTGACACTTTCTGGACAAATGTAAGTTTGTTGACAGCTAAAGTCGGCCCTGAGTCCTGATCCGAATGATCCGAGATCCGCATAGAGGGCTCTGCTTTCTTAGCTCCCCCTCTGGTTGCAACCCTCTCTGTATTCCCGAAAGAAGATAAAGGCACCAACAGGCACAATGCGAATGTATTAATGAATAGTATTCTTTTCATCTGTATCTTTAATATATTTCCTCAATTTTATCTTACGCTGAAGGCATTTACTCTTATTCCCCATTTTCAACGACTGTTTCCAATACATCTCAGCCTTATCCATATTGCCCGACAAAGCATAAATATCACCGGCATGTTCCGGAATAACTTCACTCGTAGAAGTTGAATCCATATTAGCCATTGCCTGATCAATGTAAATTTTAGCCTCCGAATAGCGTTTTTCCACGAACAATATATAAGCGTAGGTATCCAGATAAGTAGCATTCTTGGGTTCAGCCTTCACTGTCTTATAGCTCATCTCCTCCGCTTTTTTTAAATTTATCTTCCGCAAGCTCAAGTAATAAGCATAATTATTCAGACACGGAACATTATCAGGTTTCCACTGCAGGCAACTGTCATAAGCTGCATAAGCTTCCTTATACTGGCCTTTGGCATTAAGAATATCACCCATAATAGCATAAAAATCAGAGACCATATCCGGATTACTCTGGGAGTTGATCTGAGATACTCCACGACGGAAATCATCTAACGCCGCATCATCATCCTTCTTCTGATAATGGGCAAGACCGTCAAAATAGTAAAATGCCATTTCGTCAGGATTATATTCCCGGGCTGGCTTGCATAAGGCGATGACACCATCATAATCTTTCCTGTTCCAAAGGCTCTGGATAACCTGCAGACGTGCAGAGGCATCATCCGGTGCAATCTCCAGAACCTTCATGAAAGCTTTGGTAACCTGAGCTTCGGGCATCTTCTTAATGCTCATATAAGCAGCTTTCAACTGGGCAATAGTTGCATCCTTCTGAGGGTAAGCCAGGACACTGTCCATCAGTGCAAGGACCTTAGTAGAATCTCCCCCTTCCTGTTCATTTTTCTGGATGTAAGCACGCATCAGCAATCCCTTCGTTTCCGCAGGAGTATCCTTATTCATCAGAAGCCGATTAAGATAGACCTGTGCCTGTGCTTCCTGATGAGTGGTATTATAATAATCATACAAAGAGGTCTGGGCCATATTATTATTCGGTTCATCTTTCAGCACATCCATGAAAAGGCCATAAGCTTCCTTCGTCCGGTTATTCTGCATCAGCCAGTTGCCCAGCATCGTCTTGTAATTCACATCATTCGGATGGTGCGTCACCAGCGATTTTAATTCCTTATAAGCCTGTTTTTTATCATTCATCTGATCATAGACGCTCATCTTGGCAAGGGTAAGACGCTCGGAAGTGCCCTCCTCAAGTTCGAGACGACGGATGACATCCAACTCTTTGCGGTAATCTTTCTGTTGCTGATAAAGTTGGGAAAGGATACTCAGTGCATCTGTATTATCATGATCATGTGACCAGAGATCCTCATAAGTCCGGATAGCCCGATCATAATTCTGCGTTCCGATATAATACTCACCTAATCTTTCCATATAAGTGGTATTTGCAGGATTCAACTTCGCCGCTTTCTCCAGGCAAATTAATCCTACTGAATCGTTTTTCATAGCCGAATAATAAGACGACAATCCGAAATAGACCTCTGAAGCATCAGGATCAATTGACAAAGCATGCTGGAGCAGGTCAAAAGCAGCATCATAGTGTCCCGCCGACTGTTGGCGTGCTGCCTCAACATAGAAATACTCGAAACGAAGTTGGTCATTCCGGGAAAGTCTGGATACGGCCGTCGGAACCACTTTTTCATTTCTGCGAGGAGAGGCCTGCAAGGTCGCTCCTACCATCAGCATAGCTGCAACAACAACGAATAAACGATATTTCATATTCAAGCCCAAACCTATCCCCTATGTTAATATAATCCCTATTGCACACCTGTATGGCCATAACCACCCGTACCCCTCTCTGTCTGATCTAAATCTTCCACTTCTACGAGACGAGCCTGTTCATGACGTGCGATGACCATCTGGGCAATGCGCTCACCTCCATGGATCACAAAATCCTCATGAGAGAAATTGACCAGTAACACTTTCAGCTCTCCCCGATAGTCAGCATCCACTGTTCCCGGACTGTTCAAGACTGTGACGCCATACTTCAATGCTAATCCCGAACGCGGGCGGATCTGTGCTTCAAATCCGGCAGGAAGGGCGATGAACAGTCCGGTAGGGATCAACCTGCGCTCCAGAGGATGAAGTAGAACTGATTCTCTTATATCCGCGCGAAGATCCATCCCCGCACTCAATGCCGTCGCATATTCCGGCAACTGCTGGCACCCTTTGTTTACGACTTTAATATCTACCATACCTCTTTAAAGTACATTTTAGTTGCAAAAATACAGAATTCCCCCCACATAACTGCATTTTTCAAGTGAAAAAGATAACTTTTATCGAATTTTTACATTACTTTTGCGACATGAAGTGGACACAACTGATTTCCAACAAGCGACTTGGGCAGGAGCACCAACACGCCGAACGTCACGATGATCGTTCAGAATTCAAGCGTGACTACGACCGCCTGATTTATTCGGCACCTTTTCGAAGGTTGCAAAACAAGACACAGGTTTTTCCTTTGCCAGGTTCCGTATTTGTACACAACCGGTTGACCCATAGCCTGGAAGTCTCCAGCCTGGGCCAGTCGCTGGGAAATGATGTGTGCCATCAATTGAAAAAGAAGCATCCGGAACTCAGCGGAACCCTTTTCGAAGAGATCGGAACGATCATCTCGGCAGCCTGTCTGGCACACGACATGGGGAATCCCCCCTTCGGACACTCCGGGGAGAAAGCCATTCAGACTTTCTTCACAGAAAACGAAGGTAAGGAGTTACAGTCTGTAGTAAACTCTGCTTTCTGGAATGATATTACTCATTTTGAAGGTAACGCAAATGCTTTCCGACTCCTCACGCATCGTTTTATCGGCCGTCGTGCAGGTGGTTTTGATATGACCTACACTATGCTCGCCAGTGTCGTCAAATATCCCTTTGAGAGTTCTCTCGCCGGTATGCACGGCAAATTCGGGTTCTTCGCTTTCGAGAAAGAGACCTATCAGAAAATTGCTACCGAACTGGGAATTATCTGTAAGTCAAAACCCGCCCATCCGCTCTGCTATGCCCGTCATCCGCTCGTTTACCTTGTAGAAGCTGCTGATGACATCTGCTATGAGATCATGGACATTGAAGACTCCCACAAACTGAAGATTCTTTCCTATGAAGAAACGCGTGATCTCCTCTTGAATTTTTTTGATCCACAGACCCGTGAGCATATCCTTCTCAGAATCCAAAAGGAAGGGATCACGGATGAGAACGAACAGGTAGTCTATATGAGGGCCTGCGCCATCGGCACCCTGGAGAAGGCCTGTGTAGATACTTTTGTAAAACATGAAGACGAACTGCTCGCAGGCACTTTCACGGGGAGTCTCATAGAAAATATTCCGAACCCACAAAGACAGGCTTATCAGCAATGTCAGGAAATCTCGTATCAGAAGATTTATAACAGCAGACCCGTGCTGGATATTGAGCTCTCCGGTTATAAGATCATGGAAACGCTTATGCGTGTTTTCATCGGTGCAGTCGTCAACCCTGACAAGTTCTACTCCCGCCAGCTCCTTCGGAGGGTGAGCAGCCAGTATGACATTGAAAGTCAGGAAATAGAAAAACGGGTTATGGCTGTTCTTGATTACATCAGTGGCATGACAGATGTTTATGCTCTTGACCTCTATCAAAAGGTGAACGGAATCAGTTTGCCCATTGTCTGACCCTGCCCTTACCATACGGGGCATGGCGTACCTCTCGTTTGCTAGTTACAGGCAGAATACGTTTAAAGTCTTTTTTATCCGATAAAATTTTGGAGTCCATTGAAAAAGCACTATATTTGTAAATCATAATGATTGATATGAACTTTTCAAGTTCTCACCTCATGCATAAAAGGATTATCTCACGTCTGATCTTGTTGCCAATAGCTTTATTGGTATGCCTCTCCTGCCCGATGAAGCACCAGATGAAGGTATTCCTGAATATTCCTGTAAATACCACAGATCAAACTGATAACTACAAAAGTTCGAGAACATGCCTGGTCGCTTTTTCCAATAAGGGAACAAGTCAACAGCATAAGTTTTCAGCCGATCATTGTTTCTTGCATTCACAACCTCTCATGGTGCTATCGGGCGCAGAAGGACTTTCCCCGCGCCTTTATTCATTCCCCGGGAACACTTCAGAAAATGTTCCGTTCTTTCTACTCTTCCGAAAGATAATTATTTAAAGTCCATTCCATGCCTTATCAGGAAAGGTAATCATTACCTCTCCCCATTTATTCTGCAATCATTTTTACATTAACAATTCAATTTTCATGAAACAATTATCACAATTATATTCCCTTTCGGGAACGTTCACCCTGGCCTTAAGACTAGTCATCGGATGGACTTATTTTTCAGCTTTCTGGCGAAGACTCGTTTTAGAAAACAAATTAGACCCTCAAACCGCCGGTTATATCGGAGAGAAATTCAATCATTTCCTGCCAAATGCACTGGGGATCAAGCCCATCATCGAATATCTGGTATCCACACCCAATGTTCTGTTCTGGGCAATGATTATCTTCACCCTTATTGAAGCTATCGTGGGACTGAGCATGATGCTCGGCTTCATGACCCGTCTCATGAGTGTCGGAGTATTCCTTCTGGCTACAGGGATATTACTGGGAGCCGGATGGTTGGGCACGACCTGTCTGGATGAATGGCAGATCGGCATCCTCGGAATGGCTTCCGGGTTTACTTTATTCTTCACCGGAGGAGGCAAATATTCCTTAGATACGTTTTTGCAGAACCATTTTCCGGCAACACAGTCCAGACTATTCAGTTGGCTGGGTTCAGGAGTACTCCCCATTGAAGGTAAGGCTCTTCAATATATCACTATCTGGGGAACAGTTATCATTTTTTCAATGACCCTGTTTACCAACCAATACTTTCATAATGGCGTATGGGGAAAGCTCCATAACAAATCGGTCAAACCAGTAGTAGAAATATCCGACGCCCGACTGAACAGCCACCAACTTTCATTTACAGTATTTAGGGTCGAAGGAGTAGACGTCTACGGTGCTTTTCTCATCGGCATCCAACTACAGGATGCGGCTGGCCATATTCTTCTCAGCAAGGATGGCCAGGAACTGTCCCATTTTCCCAAAGAGGATATTGACAATTACTATCTGGCACAAGTAAAACCAGGAAAGCATAGTCTGGTTATTCCTTTAGGAGGAAAGGCCCTATTGACACTAAAAAGTCATGAACTATCAAGCCTGAAAAGAGGAACTTACAAATTGGTTCTCACAGACATAAGCGGGATCAAATGGTCCCAGTCCATCACCTACTGATTAAACATCCTCTTGAGCCCTTTTTGGGAAAGACAGCATGAAGGCAGAGCACAGGCTCCTACCCATATCAGAATACTCCGCTCCTGAAAGAGGAAACTAAATCATCGGTCAAGTTTGAAATTTTCAAAATATCGTTGAAGAACTTGCAAATATAAAACAAAATTCATATATTTGCCAACGTGTTTTTATAGTATTAGATTAAATTTGGTGGCTCTCCTTTTGCAAGCTATCGTG
>ENA-UOOK01004330-UOOK01004330.1-fermentation-metagenome-genome-assembly--contig:-NODE-4330-length-15326-cov-46.463231_pt1 | contig 15326 bp, 12 predicted proteins | sample MGYA00245777_ERZ724023 | MGnify/ENA primary metagenome ERZ724023 (study PRJEB28704, sample SAMN03018312) | fermentation metagenome | biome: anthropogenic terrestrial biome; feature: soil...
TCAATTCACCGTTCACCGTTCACTATTCACCATAGCGCGAAGCGCCTAATTTGTGGTAATTTGTGTGAATCTGTGGACAGACGAATCTGCGGAAATCAGCGCCTTTATCCCCGTCAATCCGCGGGAACCTGTCCAGACCCCAAATCTGCGTCAATCTGCGAGAAACAACAAAAGGACAAACCATCAAAACGTTAAACAATACATCCCAATCTACAAACTCACATTTTGCTTGACACGATATCCCCGCAATTTATCTTGTCTCAAATAGTAGATTCCGCCAAAAGTGGCGGCTAAGTTGTTATGGTTCCCGCATTTGCGGTTTTGATAGCTACAATGGTTAGCTATTTTTTTTGATGTGAAACAGATGTGTTTGTGCCCTTGGGGAATGTCTTCTGCGTCTGTATCGCATGGGAATTGCCGTGTTTATGCGGTAAATATGGAGATTAAAGGCGGCCAAGCCGCAAAGATAAGAGGTTTTTTAAGTGCAATATTACCGAACTCAGATTGAAGACATCGCCAAAAAGATCTGCGCCGAGATGCATCTTGCAGTGTACGACATCGATGAAAAGATGAGTGGCAAGGGGCGGATCATTATAGTATACCTCACCAAGATCGGCGGTGTCACCCTGGATGAGTGTGCCCGGTTCAGTAGAGCTCTGAGTGAGGAATTAGAAACCTTTGACCTGATTCCGGAACGTTATTTTCTGGAAGTGTCGTCTCCCGGTCTGGAGCGTCCGCTAAAGCTGAAAAGTCACTGGGTAAGTGCCATCAACGAAAAGGTGGCAGTGCAGTATAGCGAAGAGGAGCAGAAGCGCTCGGTGATGGGAACACTAATTGAGGTGAATCAGGATACCGTGGTTTTGGACGATCGGGGTGAAAAGATCGAGATAGCTCTGAAAGCGATATCCAGAGCCAAAACAGTATATTTGGGAATAGCCAGAGGTGACAATAATGAACGCTAACATTCTTGATGCGGTAATCAAACTGGCCGCGATCAAACAGTTGGACGGAGCCCAGATCCAGGAGATCATCGTGGAATCCATTACAAACACTTTGTCCAAGAGGTTGGAGCCGGAGAACGAGCTGGAAGTATATATCGACGACGCAGTACGTGGCATCAAGGTTCGTTACAAATGCAAAGTCGTAGAGCTGGAAAGCGAATTGGGCGAGATCTCATTGGCCGATGCCCGGGGGGAATTTGATCCCCATGCTCAATTGGGTGACTATATCCAGAAAGAAATGTCTCTGCACGAGTTTGAGCCGAAATTGGTGATAACCGCGCAAAGAATCATTCAAGAACGCATCCGCAATCTGGAAGATGAAAAGATTCAGAACGACTTTAATAAGCAGAAGCACACCATAGTCTCCGGAAAGATCAAGTCCATAGATGAAAACAACGGAGGCTATCGCATTGACCTTAGCTATACCGACGCGCTGTTGCCACTGGATGAACAGATTGAAAACGAATTTTACCGCGTGGGCGACAATATCAAAGCCTATGTGACCAATATCCGCAGTGGCAACAAGGGTGTCACGGTGATCCTCTCGCGCACAAATCCGGAATTTGTGAAAAAGCTTTTTGAAGCGGAGATTCCCTCTATCTTCAACGGCAAGATGCACATCCTCAAGATCGTGAGAGAACCGGGAATCCGCACCAAAGTGGAATTGGAAGCTCTGGATGAGAGCCTGGATCCCATCACCGAATGCGTGGGTCCCAAAGGCACCAGAATCGACAGCATCCGCAAAGAATTGCACGGCGAACAGATCGACATCGTGGTGCATAGCGATGATATGGAGCAGATGGTTCAAAACGCCCTCGGCATCAACAACACCAAGCGTGTGGTGATCGAACGCGGTCGCGCTGCCAGTGTGATCGTGGATGAAGCCGACAAGGTGGTCGCCATCGGAAAACAAGGAAAAAATGTGCGTCTGGCAGCCAAGCTGACCGGGCTGAAGATCGACATCTTCACCAGCGAAGAATTTGAAGAAAAGATGTCCAAAGAACGCCGCACCGTTAGCCACATCACCGAACTGGACGGAGTGAGCCCCAAGATCGCCGAAGTATTGCGAAACGCCGGGTACACCAGTGTTCAAGATATCTTCCAGGCCTCAGTAAATGAACTGGCGACTCTGGAAGGAATGGGCCAAAAAACAGCGGAAAAGCTGAAGGAAGCCGCGAAGTATTTCTAATGCCAAATATGAATAGTAAAGCCGGCCACATCCCCATCCGCAGCTGTGTGATCTGCAGAGCAAAGCGGGAGCAAAAAGAGCTGATCAGCTTCTTGCTGATGCCTTCGGGGATCGTATACGATCTTTCCCGCCGGTTAAATGGCCGCAAACTGTATGTGTGCCCGTCACGGGAATGCGTGACCCTCTTGCCCAAATGGCAGAAGAAGCGCGCGAAAAGCAGGCTGAACAAATGACAGAGCTGAATCCCAAGATATTGAATTTGATGCAATTTGCCCGCAAAGCCGGGAAACTGGTGGCGGGAGTGGATGCCTGCATCAGAGGCATGCATCACAGGCATATACATTTGATAGTGATTGCCGCAGACACCTCGGAGCGAACCGTGGAACGGATCCGCAACGAGATTAAAGCCGGTGGTAACAAGTTGCTGATCATCCTGGCCGGCGAGCAGGCGGAGTTGAGCTCCGCATTGGGATTGCCCATCACCGGAGTGTTTGGCATCAGCGACAAAAATTTCGCTGCCAAAATGATTGAATATTGGCAGGCGTGAGTGGAGGAACCTTGCAGATACGAGTACATGAATTAGCCAAGGAACTCAAGATCAGTACAATGGCTCTAAAAAAGCATCTTACAGATCTGGGTGTGGTTACAAAAAGCCACATGAGCTTTATCGACGAAGAAGTGGCGGACAAGATCCGCGCCAAATACAATGAACAGGTTGATGCCGAAAAAAGAGCGGAGAAAGACCGTAAAAAACTGATCGAACTGCGCCAGCAGGCAAAAAAAACCGAAGCTAAAGCCGCCGAAAAGGCAGAAGAAGCGCCGACAGAGCCGGAACCGGTTGTGGAAGAAGCAGAAGCCCCTGTAGCAAAGCCCAAAAAGACCAGAAAAACGGCCAAAGCCAAAGAAGCTGAGCCAATAGCTCATAGCGACAGCGCAGTTGCCGAAGAAAGTGCGGAGCTTCAGGAAGAACCCGCCCCCGTCAGCGAAGCGGAAGAAAGCAAGCCATCTTATCTGGAATTGCAGGAACAAAAAGCTCGGGAAGAGGCCAAAAAGCATCGTGAATCTCTGGATATACGTGTGCCCTACAAACAGGCTACCCCTCCGCCCAAAGCCAAAGAAAGCAAAAGCAAGCCGGCAGAAAAGCCCCGCAAAAGCCGTACCGGCACTACACACACTGCTCCGCCTCCGCCTCCCCCTCCCGTGGTGATTCCGGAGAAAAAAGAGATCGAGAAGAAATTTGGTAAAGCCAAACCCGTGCACGATGAACTGGGTGAAAAGAGTAAACATAAAAAAGCTTTGATCTCCGGTAAAAAGGGTAAAACCAAGGTCTTGGAACCCACTGAAGTGGACGAAGCGGCCATCTCCAGAAACATCAAGAAGGTGATGCAAAAAACCGCCAAGCGCAAGAAATATCATCGTGAAGCGCAGGTGGTGGAAGATACCGGCAGCGAGATTATCATCCGGGAATTCACTTCGGTATCCGAGCTGGCCAAGATTATGAACGTATCGCCCAGTGAGATCATCACAAAGTTCTTTATGATGGGACAGCTGGTTACCATGAATCAACGGTTGGATCGCGATTCGCTGGAAATGATCTGCGACGAATTTAAAGTTGAGTTTCGCTTTGAGGATGAATATGGATCCGATCTCATCGAGCTTGAAATGGATAAATATTCCGATGTTGCTGAAGAACCCAGAGCTCCGGTGGTCACGATTATGGGTCATGTGGATCATGGTAAGACCTCGATATTGGATTATATCCGCAATGAAAACATCGTTGCAGGAGAATCCGGAGGCATTACTCAGCACATAGGCGCTTATCAGATTGAGATTAATAACCACAAAATCACCTTTTTGGATACCCCCGGTCACGAAGCTTTTACCGCTATGCGTGCTCGTGGCGCCAATGTCACAGATATCGCCGTGATCGTGGTTGCCGCCACAGAGGGTGTGAAACCTCAGACTCGTGAAGCGATCGACCATGCCCGTGCGGCAGGAGTCTCGCTGATTATCGCCATCAATAAAGTGGATTTGCCGGAAGCAAATGTGGACAAAACCATCGCGGACTTGCTGGAATTGGGTGTGTATCTGGAGCAATATGGTGGCGAAGTGCCGTGGTGCAGAACCTCCACCGTTACAGGCGAAGGCATTTTGAACCTGATCGAACTGATCCTATTGTCCGCAGAGATGCTGGACCTCAAGGCCAAGCAAGACATCCCGGCCGAAGCCATCGTGGTGGAAGCGCAAAAGGATTCACGCATGGGCTCGGTTGCCACCATCCTCATGCAACAAGGAAAGCTGAAGCGCGGAGACATCATAGTATGCGGTGCTGTGAACGGCAGAGTTCGGCGCATGGAGAATGAACGCGGTCTGGAGATCAAAGAGCTGGGCCCCAGTGATGTGGCCAGGATCTATGGCCTCTCAGATACACCTAAGGCCGGTGACGTTTTGAACCAGGTTGATAGCGAGAAAACAGCGCGGTCTATCTCTACAGAACGGCAACAGGTCCGTATGGAGCGTGAGAAGTATCAGAACAAATCCAGCCTGCAGAATATCTTCGCCCGCATCAAAGAAGAGCAGGTGAACACCTTGAACATAATCTTGAAAACGGATACCGACGGTTCCGCCGAAGCAATCGCAGACAGTTTACAAAAACTTGCCAACGAGGAAGTTTCGGTTAATATTATTCACAGAAGCGTGGGTGGAATTTCTGAAACTGACGTCTCGCTCGCTTCGGCTTCCGATGCCATCATCCTGGGTTTCCATGTGCGAGCCACACAGCAAGCGCGGCGCATGGCGGAAGATGAAGGAGTTCAGATCAAGCTCTACCAGGTGATCTACGATGCCATCGACGACATCAGAGCCGCTTTGGAAGGAATGCTAGCGCCCACTATCGAAGAACAAAGCATTGGCAGTGCTACCGTGAAACAGGTCTTCAAGATCAAAAAGCTGGGCACCATCGCCGGTTGTCAGGTGGATCGCGGTGTGATCCAGAGCAACTGCTTGGTGCGTTTGTATCGCAACGACGTGTTGATCACCGAAGACAAATTGAGCTCTTTGAAGCACTATAGCAACGATGTCAAAGAGGTTCGAGCGGGATCAGATTGCGGTCTTTCTCTGGTAAGCTTCTCCGACATCAAAGAAGGCGACGTTTTTGAAGCTTACATCGAACAAGAGGTAGCCAAAAAACTCTGATGAAAAACTATCGCATACCCAGATTGCAGGAAGAACTGAAGAAGATCTTCAATATCACCATCAGCCAAAAGCTGGGAGACCCCTGTCTGGCATGGGTAAACATCACCGATGTTATCATCTCCAAAGATCTGCGCTATGCAAAAATATACTTTTCCCATTACAACAATCCCGCCTCTCACCAAGAGATTCGGGAGCACTTGATTAAGACCAGCGGATTCTTTAAGAAACAAATTGCAGGAGCACATATTATGAGAACTATTCCAGAACTCTCATTCTTCTACGATGATACCGAAGACCGCGCTGCGAAAGTGGAAGCCCTTTTGGCAGGCATCAAAGACGATTATGACGATGAAGACGATTATGATCCGGACATCGATATCGACGATTATCTGGATGATGACGAGTATTACGAGTATGATGATGATCTTGAAGAAGATGATTACGAAGACTTTGACGATGACGACGAGGATGATGATTGAGCTGCCTCACACGGATGCAGAGATCACAATAAACCATTGATGAATAAAGACATTTCGAGCGAGCTCTTTGCCTTGGTGAAAGAGGCAAGGAGCATTGCTTTGACCACCCATAAAAACTCGGATGGCGATGGTATGGTGGCTTGCTATGCTCTACAGCAAATCCTGGCCGCCTCGGGCCATGATTCCACAATCGTAAGCGATGGGGAAGATCTGGATAGATATGCTTTCCTAAACCGCAAACCCACCGTAGAGATTTTTCGGGAAGACATGAGCTTCGAGCTGGTGATTGTGCTGGATTGCAATAGTTACGACCGCATCGGCCAGCGCCGTGCCCTCACAGACAAAGCCCGCAAGGTGGTGGTTTTGGATCACCATGTGATAGAACACAATCCCATTCCCGCAGACCTGCAAGTGGTGGACTATGCCTTCCCTTCTGTGGGAGCACTGCTGTGGCGATGTCTGGCTGAGTCCATCCAAAAGCTGAACCCGGACTGGCGTAAGTATGTGGCGGATTGCGTGTATGTGAGCATCCTGAATGACAGCAATAACTTCAGCAATGCCAACACCAATGCCACTATGTTTGAGATCTCGGCAGAACTGGCACGGGAAGGCATCAAAGCTCACGAATTGCATATGGCATATCTGCAAAACCACAGCGCCAAAGAGATGCTCTATGTGGGCAGAAGTCTCTCCACCATCCGCGTGCTGGATGATGGTAAATATCTTTTCCTGTATTCAGACAAAGCTTTGGCGGAAGAATTGGGCGTGGATCCCTCTGCCTATATGAGTGTAACTCGTTGGGTGCAGGGCGTATCCGGTCTCAGCGCTATAGCTTATTTTCGAGAAGATGAGCCCGGGTTGTGGAAAGTATCGTTGCGCTCCCTGGTCTTTGATGTGCAGGAAGTGGCAGCGCGCCACGGCGGAGGTGGCCATCGCAAAGCGTCCGGCTTAACTTTGCAGGGCAGTCTGCAGGAAGTGCAAGCTATCATTTTACGTGAGCTGAAACAAGCCAATCCCATATCATGAATGCATTTTACTTGATCGACAAGGAAGCGGGAAGCTCATCCTTCAAGGTGATCAGTGCTCTCCGCAAGATCCTGGGCATCCGCAAGATAGGTCATAGCGGCACCCTCGATCCCTTTGCCACGGGACTACTGATCTGCGCTACCGGACAGTATACCAGATTGCTGCAATATGCCGAAGCCCAAGACAAAGTGTATGAGGCGGAAGTGCTGTTGGGCAGGAAAAGCAGTACCGGAGATCCTGAGGGCGAGATCGTCGAAGAAACAGATCCGGTAGAAGGTTTGAAGATTCCCTCCTGTTTGAAGGATAAGGTTCTGGCGCTTACGGAGCTTCCCATCCCCAGTTATTCTGCCGTAAAGATCGGGGGCAAGCGTGCCTACAGCCTCGCCCGACAAGGAATAAAAGTGGATATGCCTGTCCGGGAAGTGAGGATATGGGATTTTGAGGTCTTGAGCGAAATCGAAAACAAACGCTTTGTATATCGCGCCAAAGTATCCAAAGGCACTTATATCCGCGCTTTGAGCGAATATATCGCCGGCGAATTGGGAACGGTGGGCATGACTACCCGCCTACGCAGAACCGCAATCGCAGACATCAGTGTGGCCGAAGCTTGCACTGTGCAAGAGTTGGCTGATGACCCACAGACCAAGGTGATAGACGCAGCCAGAATCCTGTCGCACTTACCGTCAATTGAGCTTAGCCAAGAGCAGACTACGAGATTCTCGCACGGAATGAGATTGCCCACAGAAATGTCTGATACAGCGAATACTGCCGTATATTCTGAAGCCGGCCTTTTTTTGGGGATCGCGAAGATAGCTGCCGGGGTCATTAGCCCGCAATTGGTAATAGATGGAGATCTACAATGACTGTGATCAGCCTGGGCACTTTCGATGGCATTCATCTGGGTCACCGCAAGCTTCTGGACAGAGTTCGCCAGCTGGCCACAGCCGAAGGCCTGGAATCTGTAATTATAACCTACAAAGACCATCCCGCCTTTGTTTTGAACCGGAAGGCCTTGCCCAAATTGCTATGTCCTTCTGAAGTGAAAGAGCAGGAATTGAAGCGATTGGGTATAGATAGAGTTGATATGCTGGATTTTACCCGGGAACTGGCAGAGACCTCAGCTTTGGACTTTCTGGAGCAGATTCTCATCCCGCGCTGGCACCCCAAAATCATCGTTGTGGGGCACGACAGCCATTTTGGCAGGCAGAGAGAGGGTAACAGGACTTTTTTGGAAAGGTATGCTACACGGTTCAACTATCGGGTGGAATATGTGGAGCCGCAATTGATAGAGGAACAGCCGATCAGCAGCAGCATGATTCGGGACTTTCTGGGAGCAGGCATGATTGAAGAGGCCAATCGACTCCTGGGCAGAAACTACCGGCTTTCGGGCAAAGTGGGCACGGGAATTGCCCGAGGCAGAGAATTTGGCTTCCCCACGGCAAACCTGATCCTTAGCAACCCCCATCAGCTGATCCCTGCTCAGGGTATCTATCTCAGCAGAGCGCATCTGGAGCACGCTTCATTTTTTGGCTTGACTAATATCGGGAAATCTCCCACTGTGAAACACACAGGAATAGTGGAGATAGAAACATTCCTCATCGATTTTTCCGGTGATATCTACGGCGATAAGATTCAGGTGGAATTGTTACGCTATCTCAGGGAGGAAAAGATGTTTGCAAACACCGATGAACTGATCGCGGCTATGCACCGTGATTTAGCCCGCGCAAGCTCGCTGATCCCGGAGCTGCAGGCATGAAACGCGTTCTCTTTTTCCTGATGTTTATTCTCAGTCTGCTACAGGCAGTAGTGTGCATTCCTGCCGATGGACAGCAGATTTCTCAAGACCGGGACTATCACTATTATCTGCATAACAACAGCAATGATTACAATTTTTATGGCGCAAACAGATGGGCTGTGAAGTTCGATTTTAGCCAGTCCTATCCCGGCATGAGCAATGTAAGCTTCAATGTGAACGGAGCCAGGCTGTGGTTCCCAAATCCCGTAGACCAGGTTTCTGTGGAACTCTGTACAGATGCAAATTCCCAACCCGGCAGCGTTGTAAGCAGTCAAAACGCTGTGCTGACGGATAATCTGATGGATATATATTTCCCTCAGGCCAGCACACATGAGATTGCCTGGCTGGTGGTTACATACAATACAAACATGCAATCCCGCTATGTGGCAGCCAGTGCAGGTGGCGGAGAACACAGCTATTTCATGAATCAGGTGGGCGATCAGTTGTACCTCTCTTCTTTTGCCGAGGCGGGCTTCAATTGCGAGTTACTCTTTGGTCTTTTGGGAGATTTCACTCATACAGAAGCGGATCTGGAATTAGTAGATTTTGAACTGGAAGGGGATTTGCTGCCCGGCACTAGGGCATATCCCAAATTCCGCGTGTACAATCACAGCAATCAGACAGTTGGCGCGGCCGGGCTCAGCATCATGCTCAATAAACCCGGGGAACCTCGCTTTGATAGCCTCTATGTGTCTGTAGCCCAAAGTATTCCCCCATATAGCGAATACTACCACAGCTCAGATAACCAGTTTGTGGAGCTTCCTTCCGATCCCATCCAGATGCGCGTAGATTTGCTATTGGAGAGTGAATACGCTGAGAATGATACTTTGGCCCAAAACAACAGCCTGAGCCGTGTCTTTAATGTGTTTGAGGATCCAATGCCGGGTATGATTGTGGAAAACTTCCTGAGAGCAAGCAGCGCGGAGGCCATCGGCACTGTTCAAATGCCCCATCTCAATCGCGATATCCACGTCCTGGATTACTATCCCCTGCTATCTGATCCACTATCCAATCTGGGCTCTATGCAACGCTTTAACTGGTATGGCTTCAATGCCTTGCCTCAGACTATCGGCAATGGCCACAGCCGCATTATCGGGATCACCCAAGGCTATGATGGCTACTTTTCGGAGCTTTTAGAAAACATAGTTGCGGACAATACTTTTATCACAGAATCTTCCTGTAGGCTGGATACTATCCCGAATTCTGAAAACCTGATTCTCTCGATCGGTATGCGCAACCAAAGAACCGCCATATATGCTAGCAATCAGGAAAACATCTCGCTAGATTCACGCTTTTTTGTGGGTCTTTTTGGCAAAGCTTCTGAAGTGCAAGAACAGAAATACGGTTTGCTGCGATGGATAAGCTTTGCCGATACCATAAACACCATCATGCTGCCCGAAGTAAATGTGGAAAAGAACTACAACGTGAGCCTCAGCACTTTGTTTGATGATATGGCAGATATGGACTATCGCATTTACTACTGGTTGCAGGACAAAAACGGTGCAAGGATCCATTATATGAACTATGATGATATCTTTCCGCAGCAATACACTTCGAACGAAGATGAGATGGCACCACATCTCGATCTGAGCTTCTATCCCAATCCTCTGCGCGGAAATGAAAGCCTGCGCCTGAAGTTAAAAGATGGAGCAGAGGCGAAGATCAGGATCTACAACTTGAGAGGACAACTAATCCACGCGGAAAAAGGCATCAAAGGCACTCTGAAACTGAATAACGAACTCTTTCCCGCCTCTGGTGTATACCTGATCCGGGTGGAGCAAAACGGAAGAGCAACAAACAAAAAAATAAGCATTATAAAGTGATAAATTATGGAAGAACACATTTATGTAGCAGACATGCATCAGCATGAAAACAAAGAGATTAGCGGATTTTATCTGGCCCAAGAAAAGGAACTGCGCGAAGGAAAGGGCGGCAGCTTCATTCGCATCAAGATACGGGATCGAAGCGGCTATGCCACCGCTAATGTGTGGAAGGACGCTGCCAAGACCAGCGAACTCTTTGATGCCGGCGATGTGGTGTACATCAAAGCGCAGGTAGTGAATTATAAAGGTCAGACCCAATTGAGCATTCAGAATCTGCGTTTTGCGGATAAAAGTGAATTTGATATGGGCTTCTTTGTGGCCAAAAGCCGCTTTGAGGCGGAGTTTTTGGCGGAGCGCTTTTGGAGCTTTGTAGATAAGGTGGAACACGAATACCTCAATCGTCTTTTGCACGAAATCTTCGATGATAAGGAGTATTTTGGCAAATTTCTGGAAGCTCCGGCTGCAAAAAGCTGGCATCACAACTACGTTCATGGCCTCATAGAACATACAGTTGCCGTTGCAGCGCTGTGTGAATTCGTGAGCGCGCAATATCCCGTATCGATGGATTTGCTCATTAGCGGGGCTTTGCTGCATGACGCCGCCAAAGTGAGAGAATATCACGGTCAGGCCAGCATAGATTTTACCGATGATGGCAGACTGTTGGGACACCTCAGCATGGGCGATGAGATGGTGGTGGAAGCTGCCGGACGGATTCCCGGATTTCCCCATGAAGTATTGCTCAATCTGCGTCACCTCATACTTTCCCATCACGGCGAATATGAAAAAGCCTCTGTGCGCCTGCCGCAAACCCTGGAGGCGATTCTATTGCACCACTGCGACAATCTGGACGCCCAAAGCGCCGGAGTATGTCAATTGCTGGATGCGGCTCCCCCGGATGCCATTTGGAGTGAGTACGACAAGCTGAACAACAGATATTACCGCATTGTAAAACTTTAGAACTGATGTTTCAAACCTCTGTACTTGCCAGCGGGAGCAAAGGCAATTCGATTCTTGTACGTAGCCAAAATACGGGAATCATCTTGGATGCCGGCATCAGCATGAAACGGATCCGGGAAGCCGTGGATGCCCTAAAGGTGCCTCGCGACATTATTAAAGCCGTAATCGTGTCCCACGAACATTCTGATCACACCCGCAGTGCCGGAGCGCTGTGTCGCAGCCTGAAAATACCCCTCTATATATCTCCGGACACATACGCCTACAGTTCTCACAGACTGGGCAGAGTGGATGAGCGTCTGCAATACTTTGAAGCAGGTGTGGAGTTCTTGATCGGAGATATCCTGGTGCAACCGTTCCGCTCTTCCCACGATGCGGTGGACAGCTGCAATTTTACCTTTGAACACGATGACCGGAAGCTCGGTGTAGCTATAGACCTGGGCTATTTCTCAAAACTCACCGTAATGAAGCTGAGCAATCTGCACACCCTGGTTCTGGAAAGCAATCACGACCTGCAGATGTTGATGGACGGTCCGTACGACTGGAACCTGAAGAAACGCGTAAAAAGCGAACACGGACACCTCTCCAACGACCAGGCTGTGGGCTTGCTTTCCCAAGTCTTGCATCCGGGTTTGAAGAATCTGGTGCTGGCTCATCTATCCGAAACCAACAATCGCCCGGATCTGGCTTTTAAGGTAATGAACGAATTTCTGCAAACCATCCGCAGCGACATCAATCTTCTGGTTGCGGATCAATATTGCCATACTCCCTTGGTGGATATCTAAGCACTTGCTGCGCTCTAAGTTAGCAACCTCCATAGGCTGAATATCACCATCCAGCCAAGCATTATCGCTTCGCTTGCCTTCCTCTAGGGTTCAAGGAAGCATGCGCAGGAAAATATCCCGTTATCATCCGGTAAATGAGCATAGCAGCATTGTCCAATGATATCCGGTTCAAATATTGATCTGAAGGGCTGATAGTTTTTTACATCAGCATGGCGGGGTCGATGTCGATCTGATAGAACAGCTTGCTTTTAAAGGAACTGCAGATATGATTGATGGCTCGTTTTAGCACTGTCGGGCTGCTGGCTTTCAGAATCACATGATAGCGATACATATTGTTGATCTTGGCAAAGGGAGCGGGAGCGGGGCCCAGTATCAACAGGGATTCGTTGCTTTGGGGCAGGTGATCGCGTCCCAGAACTGCCATTTCCGCTGCAATATCCTGTTGATCTGCGCTTTGATAGAGGATTCGAGCCAAGCGGTAGTAGGGCGGGTAAAACAGTCTTTTGCGAAAGGCCATTTCCATGCGGGCAAAACCCTCAAAATCCTGTTTGCTGGCAAATTGAACGGCATAGTGATCCGGATTGTAGGTTTGGATGATCACCTCGCCGTCTTTTTCGGCTCTTCCGCTACGTCCGGCCACTTGGGTCAGTAGTTGAAAAGTGCGTTCTGCAGAACGAAAATCCGGGATGTTCAAGCTGATGTCGGCATTCACAATTCCCACCAGGGTTACATTGGGGAAATCAAGACCTTTGGTGATCATCTGAGTGCCCAGCAGGATGTCAATTTCTTGTTTTTTCATGCCCTGATACATGCTTTTCTGGTTGATGCGGCTGCTGTCGCTGTCCAATCTGAGTATACGAGCCATGGGGAAGAGTATTTTCAGAGTTTGTTCCACCTTCTGAGTGCCGGGCGATCCATAGGAAAAAGTGAAAGAATTGCAGGAAGGGCAGCGTCGGGGTACAGGGAAGAATGAGCCGCAATAGTGGCATTGCATTTCTTCCCGGTCGCGATGATAATACATACTGATTTCGCAATTTGGGCAGCTAATCAATTTACCGCATTTGAGGCATTGCATAAAGGAAGAATAACCCCGGCGATTTTGGAAGAGTATCACTTGCTCTTTACGATCAAGCCTCAGGGCTATAGCTTTGGCCAGATCATCTGAGATCAGTTCTGTGCTATCACAATCGCAGAGATTCAGGATTCGCACCGTGGGAAGAGTGAAATTGAGGGGGCGCTGCAACAGTTTGTGCAGTTTATACTTGCCGTTCCGGCAGTTGTTCCAGCTCTCCAAAGAAGGAGTGGCAGAGCCCAGAATCACTTGTGCGCCTTGCTGTTGCGCTCTCACAATCGCCACATCCCGGCCGTTGTAGCGGGGCTGGCTATCTTGTTTATAGCTTTGTTCATGCTCTTCATCCACTATGATCAAGCCCAGGTTTTGCACTGGAGCAAAGATGGCGCTACGGGCTCCCAAAGCTATGCGGCACTGTCCGTTTTGTAGCTTTTGCCACTGAGTATAGCGCTCAGAATCCGATAGCTGACTGTGTAAAATGGCGAGTTGCTCCCCAAAGCTGGCGTCAAATCTATCCAGCATCTGAGGCGTGAGAGCGATCTCCGGGATCAGGAAGATCACGGATTTCCCGGCATTCAGGTATTTGCGGATGATCTCGATGTAGATCTCGGTCTTGCCACTGCCGGTTATACCGTAGAGCAGATGTACCTGAAAACTGCCAAAATCAGAGGATATCTCGGCGATAGCTGTATTTTGGGCATCGTTCAGGATGATGTTTTTTGCTTTGGCCCCGGTGTCGCGCAGTAATTCAGTTCTGGGCACTTCTTTAGGAAAGATCGTGATTATCCCTTTCTTTACCAAGGCTTTGAGGCTGCTGTAGGAAACTAAACTGCTGATGTCTGCCATGGGGAATGCCTTGCTTTGGGTTTTGATGAGTTCCCAAGCCTCTCTTTGTCGGAGGGGAAGGCTGTCCGGATCAAACTCGCTGTCGAGAATCCGGATGTAGTTCAGGATTTTTGGTTTATCCCTGTGGCGCAATTTGCTGTTGATTTTTAGTAAACCGGCTTCAGCGGCAGCTTCGCTAAGACGGTAGATCGGAAGATTGGGGTGGCTCTTGCGCAGGTCTCCAATGCGGGCTTTCCCGCCATGTTTCAAAGCCTCATAAAGTGCTTGATACTGCAAGGGGATGTCTTCATCAGGGCCGATCCAGGTGATCTCAGCGTCCACATCGCTCTGCAACTTTGCGGGTAGCATCGCAAAAAGGGCTTTACCCATGTTGCAGTAGTAATATGCGGACATCCAGCTCGCTAGACGGAGGAGATCGCCGGGCAGGACCGCGCTATCGTCCAGCACCTCGGCAATGGGCTTGTATCTGTGCTTTCCCATCTCATGAGCTTCAAGACATATACCCAGCATCAGCTTGCCTTTCAGTGGCACCAATACCCGGGCACCCAAAGGTATGGGATCCTGGCTGCTATAGCTAAAATCGCGGTTGATTCCCAAAGGAAGAGCTACTTTGTAATAAAACATGATTATAGGATGTAGAATGGGCGTTTTTTGTCAATACAAAGCTGATCCGGCATCGCCTCATTTGTAGAATAAGCAATACCGGATATGGCATCTGCCCGGTCTTTTTGAAACATCTGGCCTTACTCAAGACCGCTTCGGCTTATTCTTTGACCATTGTTTTTTAGATCATTATCTCGATTTTTCATTCCGTTTACGACTCCGCAAATAGGTTTTTCGCTTGCTTGTTCGGCTGGTGAGCGGATAATGAGCGGAAATAGTGAGCGGAAAAAGATATAGATTTTTTCAATCTCACTGTCAGCTCTGTAGACAGTGTTAATTAAGTGACCATCAAGCCTTAATCAAGCGTTAATTATTAACGCTTGATTAACGCTTGATAAAGAAGTGATGAACGCCGTGAATACAGTGTGAAATTATGCAATTTGGGGTTTTTTGGCTCACGAAAAGGCTCACGAAAACATGAATGGACCCGGATTTACCCTACTAAAGACCGTTGAACAATACACCCGCTGAACCCGTGAGAGTGAATCCATGCCAATT
>ENA-UOOK01004331-UOOK01004331.1-fermentation-metagenome-genome-assembly--contig:-NODE-4331-length-15326-cov-31.659158_pt1 | contig 15326 bp, 14 predicted proteins | sample MGYA00245777_ERZ724023 | MGnify/ENA primary metagenome ERZ724023 (study PRJEB28704, sample SAMN03018312) | fermentation metagenome | biome: anthropogenic terrestrial biome; feature: soil...
TTTATGGCATGAACAACTGGATCAAAAATGCGCAATTATTAAAAAAGTATTTCCCTGATTTTTATGAAAAAGCGGTTGCGGCTGACTATGCCCGCGGCGATGTGCAGATTTCCGAAATCAATGGGAATCTGTTATTGCAGTCGCCTTCCTGCCGCTGCTTTTTACACAGCAGTTATAATGTGGAACGGGAAATGGAAGAACTGTTCCGTGCTGCCGACGACCCGGAACAGATTCTTATTATATTTGGCTTAGGTATGGGACACTGCCTGGATTATATACAAAAGCGGCATATTCGCTATCGCAAGGTTCTGATTATGGAACCTTTTAATAATATATTCCGGGAAATGCTGAAACGGCGGGATCTGGAACTGCTGTTAAAAAAGAGAGACGTTTCCTTCACTATATTCAATGATGTCCGGCAGATTATGCCCCAGATAATGGGACAGGTAATGACTTCACGTAAAGTTAGGTTTATATATCATATCTCCTATCGTAGTCTGTACAGCGATGTCTACCAGGAAATGAGCCGGGTATTCAGCGATGAGAAGCTGGCTTTTATGGCCAGTACCAATACCATAAATTATTTTTTAAATGAATGGACAGAAAATCAGTTAATCTCTATTGCTAAGAAGCAGCCTAATGCAGCGGTTTTGAATAATAAGTTTGAGAACATACCGGCGGTTATTGTGGCGGCGGGGCCTTCTTTGGAAAAGAGAATTGATGAACTCAGAGAAATACAGGATAAAGCCCTGATCATAGCTCCGGGGACCGGAGCCCGCATATGCGGGCAGAAGGGGGTAAAGGCTCATATAGCGATAGCCATGGACTCCCAAAGGGCCGAGGCCGACATCTTTAAGGATAGTTCCATAGAAGTTCTGGTCGGTTCCTACCGCCTCCACCCCGAAGTGGACAGGGTATTCTCCAACCGTTTGCTCAGAATGTCGATCAGTAATGATTTTATCGCCCAGTATTATCATCATTACCTTGATTTGCCGGTAGATATTATAAGCGACTATGCTTCCGTCTCCTCCACCGCAGTGGATTTTGCAGTCAAGCTGGGATGTGATCCTATTATCCTGGTGGGGCAGGATTTGTGTTATTACGATAATAAGGTCCATGCCGGGGAAGAGAAGGATTCTTTGCCCGCATTCATCCGTAAAACCATGCAGGAGGCTATTGATATCAAGGGGGAAAAGGTATATACGGTTCCCGGATTTTTAGCTGTCAGGCGGGATATGGAGCTTTTGAATCTTAAATACCGGAATACCCATACCATCATTAATTCCACTCAAGCCGGCCTGGGTATGCCCGGTATAGAAAACCGCGATTTCAGAGATGTGATTGACCGCTATATTGCATCTGCGGCTTATAATGTTGAAAAGATAATTGCAGAGACCATTGACCAGGAAGGTAAAAAGGATATTTACGGCGAGGCTGATATCAGTGCTTTTTACCGCCATGTCCTGGAGGAGATAGATAAGCTGGAGAATATTAACGAGGATAAACGCCGGCAGCTGAGTCAACTGCAGCAGCTATTGGCGACAGGCGCCAAAGACAGCCAGGTACACAGCAGCATGCACGCCATGCAGGAGATAAACCGGCGGCTGCAGGAGAATTATTTTTATCAAAGGGCTGTCATGCCGATGTTAAAGCACTTTTTAATATTTTATCAGGTCGGTATATTCTATAATTTCGATGGCGACATAGAGGACCCGGAAGCAGGGCTCTTTTATGAAACTAATTCATATAATCTCAGTCAGCGGTATTTAAAGATAATTAAAAACATAACCGAGCGGGAACTCAGAGGCGATAGCGGAGAAAAACAGTTTGAAGGGGCAAACTTCACCGTTGCCGTCAATAGCCGGGAACTGACCGGGGAAGCAGGCATATCTGTCAAATCAGCGAAGCCGAAACCGGAAGGCAGTTTGACTATTCCATTTGGATAAAAATATGGTATGTAAAGAAGATTAATAAATTGAGGAGATGGCCTTATAAATGAAAATCGGCTGTATTGTTGAAGCCCGTATGACCTCTACCCGTTTACCGGGCAAAGTATTGCTGGATATAATGGGAAAGCCCGCTGTTCTCAGGCAGATTGAGCGCATTCAGGGTTCGCGATTTATTGATGGCATTATTGTAGCCACAACCGTTAATGCCAGCGACGATCCCCTGGTGGAATTGCTGGAAGCAGAAAATATCCCTTATTTCCGAGGCAGTGAGGATGATGTATTGGGAAGGGTAGCCGCAGCCGCAGCTTATTTTGATCTGGATGTGATCGTGGAAATAACCGGTGATTGCCCGCTGGTGGATATGGCTGAAAGCGACCTGGTTATTGAACGTTACCTGGAAGGTAGATTTGACCTGGTAGCCAATAATTTGCTGCGGACTTATCCTATTGGCATGGACACCATTGCCGTAGCCAACCAGGTATTGCAGGAGGCGGCCCGAAGTACGGACGATCCCGCTCACCGCGAACATGTCTGCCTTTATCTTTATGAACATCCCTTTGATTACAGGTTTTCCAATATTGAGGCGCCTCCGTTTTTACGGGATGCTAAACTGAGGATGACCCTGGATACTAAAGAGGACTACGAATTTATCTGTAAAGTTTATGAAGAACTATATCCTCGAAAAGCCGAGTTTAATTTATACGATATGATGAGGCTATTGCATAGAAAACCCGAATTACAGGCTATTAACCGCAATATATTACAGAAGAAAGTTAGGTAAAGCGGAAATGGAAGAAGACCGGGCCCGGATTTTTAATGTTCTGATCATCGGAGCAGGTAAGATAGGGGCTTTTTTTGACCAGCCTGGTTGCGAAAATATATTGACCCATGCCCATGCATTTTCCGCCCACCCCGGTTTTAAGCTGACCGGCTTTATTGATAACGATATAGGACAGGCGCGAAAAGCTGCTTCTATCTGGGGGGGAGAATTTTTTAATAACCTGGAAGGGGCGTTTCATAAGCATAAAATTGACGTGGTATGTGTGGCCGTACCGGATGAATACCACTACTCTTATTTGCGGGAGCTGGCCCGTCAAAATATTAAAATGATTTTTTCCGAAAAACCTCTGACCCGAACTCTGCCCGAAGCCCTGGATATTAAGCAGCTCTATTCCAGTTTACCTATCTCTGTTCAACTCAATTACTCCAGGCGTTTTGTTCCTGAATTAATCACCCTGGGCCATAATATTAAAAATGGTCTCTACGGGCGCTTTCTGTCCGGTACCGGTTACTACGGCAAGGGACTGCTGCACAACGGCTCCCATCTGCTTGATTTATTGCTCAATTTTCTGGGTTATGTCCATGAGTGCAGCGTAAACGGGGTTATACCTGATTTTTATGACGATGACCCCAGCGTATCCGCTGTTTTAAACATGGCGGGTGGAGCTCCATTTTTTTTGCAGAGTATAGACTGCCGGGCCTATACTATTTTTGAAATGGATTTGCTGTTTGAACGCCGTAGAGTTCGATTGGTTGATTCTGGATTTGTCATCAAGGAATATGAAGTTAAAGAAAGTCCGTTGTTTGCAGGTTACAGAAATCCGGTAATGGCTTCTGAACGCAGGACTTCACTGGACAAAGCTATTTATTATGCGGCTGAAAATATATACCGGCACCTGGACGAAAATGAACCGCTGTATTGCGGGATTGATGATGGTATCAATGTCCTGAGGTTATGCCGGCAGTTAAAAGAAGGTATACCAGAATGAGAAAAAGGATAATGCTGCTGGCGCGTGACCCGGGAGGAGCCAATACGATAATTCCCCTGGCCGAGCCTTTGCGGGAGAGAGGCTATCAGGTGGATTTATATGGTAAGGACGCCGCCCTTAAAAATTACCGCCGTATGGGGTTAAACGGGCGGAATGTAACTACAATATTGCCGGAGATAAAAACAAGCTGCTGGGAAGAATTCTTATGTCGGCGGCGGCCGGATTTTATTATCACCGGAACCAGCGGCGATGATTTTACCGAGAGGTATCTGTGGCAAGCGGCTCGTAATACAGGCATAAGTACCTTTGCCATCCTGGATCAGTGGATGAATTATGGCATAAGATTTTCGGATTATACCTTGAAGGAACAGGAGCAATACCGGCAAAATAAGCTGCATCCCTATCTGCCTGATTATATCCTGGTGATGGACGAAACCGCCCGACAGGAGATGATTGGGGAAGGTATTGACGGTCGGCGGGTAAAAATCAGCGGCCAGCCTTATTTTGACCTGCTTATGTCGGCTCGTGACCGTTTTCCCGCTGAGCAGATTCTTGCGATTAAGAGAGAACTAGGCAGTCGTAATGAATTGATAATTACCTTTATTTCAGAACCTATCAGCCAGGATTATGCCGATGAAAACAGGAAACTTTACTGGGGATTTGATGAAAAAAGCGCCTGCAGGGTGCTCCTGCGCACCTTAAAAAAGATACTGGAACCAAGCGACCAGCGGGTTCAATTTATTATCAAGCAGCACCCCCGGGAAAATCAAGATAATTATAGTTTTCTGGGCAATGAATTCACTGATGGACCTATCGGCATCAGGATAGTTAGAGATATGGATTCCTGGTCTTTACTCCGGGCGTCTGATTTGGTCTGCGGAATGTCATCCATGCTTTTGCTGGAGGCGATAATTCTGGGTTGTCCGGTCTTAAGCATACAAATCGGACTGAACCGGGCCAGTCCCTTAATTCTGGCTCAGCGTGGTATTCTTGCTCCTATTCTTAAAGCGGAAGAACTGGAAGATACATTGCGGGCCATATTGCTGGATAAAGAGCGGCCCGTTATAAATTGGCATATTGAAAGCGGAGCAGTTGATAAAGTTATTGCTTATATGGAGGAGTTACTATGAGCGTATTGGCCGTTAACGGTGGAGAAAAGGTGAGAAAGAGGCTGTTTCCAGCTTATACAGTTATTGGCGAAGAGGAGATAGACGCAGTCAGGAATGTGCTGGAATCCGGAATTTTGTCCCGTTTTCTGGGTACCTGGCATGAAGATTTTTATGGGGGGCCGCAGGTACGGGCGCTGGAAAGGGAATGGACGGAGTATTTCGGGGTCAAGCATGCCATAGCAGTCAATTCAGCTACCTCAGGGTTATACTGCGCGGTGGGGGCGACCGGGGCTGGGCCTGGCGATGAAGTGATCGTATCGCCTTATACCATGACCGCTTCAGCCGCAGCCGTTCTGGTGTATAATGCCATTCCGATTTTTGCTGATATTGAAGAGGATTGTTTCTGCCTGGACCCGGATTCAGTCGAGCAGCGGATTACTCCCTATACGCGGGCCATTGTGGTTGTAGATATTTTTGGTCAGCCCTACGATGCGGATCGGATCAATGCCATTGGTAAAAAACATAATTTACTGGTTATCGAAGATGCCGCTCAGGCTCCCGGAGCCCGGTATAAGGGCAAATGGGCCGGAACCCTGGGGGATATCGGGGTGTTCTCCCTCAATTACCATAAACATATTCACAGCGGCGAGGGGGGAATCGTGGTCACCGATAATGACGAACTGGCGGAACGAGTAAGGCTGATCAGGAATCATGCCGAAGCAGTGGTAGAAAGTAAGGGGTACAATAATCTCGTTAATATGCTGGGCTTCAATTTCCGCATGACCGAAGTGGAAGCAGCGATTGCCCGGGAACAGCTGAAAAAATTGGAGGGCCTGCTGAATCAGCGCCGTGAAAATGTTCTTTATCTGGAAGAACAGCTGGCCAGGATTCCCTGTTTACAAATACCTGTGGTCAGGGATTCCTGCCAACATAGTTATTATGTGCATGCTCTCAAGTTCAAACCGGATACTGCCGATGTAGATAGAGAGACATATGTAAAGGCAATCAAGGCTGAACTGATGCCTACAGAATTGAGAGAAGGCGAAGGGGTTAATGTAGGCTGCGGTTATGTTAAGCCTTTGTACCTGCAGCCGTTATATCAACAGCAAATACTTTATGGCGACAAGGGCTGTCCTTTTAACTGCCCGCATTATAAAGGCAATGCTGACTACCGCGAAGGTTTGTGTCCGGTTTGCGAGGAAATGCATTATAAAGAACTGATTACGCATGAATTAATAAGGCCGCCCATGAGCAGGGCAGACCTGGATGATGTGGCAGAAGCGTTTGCGAAGGTCGGGAGGTTTTATTCTAATGAGAAATAAAGATATATTTCTTAAGGGTGAGTATGTAGCACTAAAAGTCCTTGATGAAGTTGATATTGAAAACAGTAATTGGTATGACTGGTTTAATGATGAAGAGACCACTTTATTTATGCAAAAACATTATTATCCTAATACCAAAAAACAACAGTTAGAGTTTTGGGAAAACGAGATAAAAGGTAATGAAAATAAGATTCAGTTGGGAATTTGTCCTGCTCAGGGGGGGGGCATTGTAGGATGTGTTAGTTTAAACTCTATTGATTATTTGAATAGGAAGGCGGAGATTTCCACTATTATTGGGGAAAAATCGGCCAGAAATATAAAATATTATTATGAGTCTAATAAACTTATGATTATCCACGGTTTTTATACATTAAACCTGCATCGTATTTATGGAGGAACAATAGTTAAAGAATTGGCAGATCTATTATGCAGATTCTTTGGATTTCAGATAGAAGGAATTGCTCGGCAAGATGTATATAAAAATGGAAAGTATCACGATGTATATAGAATCGGTTTATTAAAATCAGATTTTGATAGAAGGCTAGAAAAAGAAAGAACGATGTTAGGAGACATAAAACATGACTGAAAACAAATCGCTGCTTATTAACTTGATAAATAACATATCCGATATTGATTGTTTCCAGAAAAAAAGTATTGAAAGATTTTTCTCACAATTAACGGAGGGGCAGTTTAAACAAATCAAAGAATATGCAGATGATTATTTGAGGGCCTTGTTAGATAAAGGATATAGTTTGGAAGAAATAGCAGAAGATTATTCCTGGGTATGTAGGGAGGTGTTAAAGGAGCAAATTTATTTTAAAAGGAAAAAACATTATAGATATAACAAAATAGATGATGTTATTGATAAAGTATACAATAATCAGGCTTACATGAAAAGATATATGATTGGTATCGGGATTTCACAAATATTATGGAAAAGTCACAATTTAATGTATAATTTCTGGTCACGACACTTAATTGAATCTAAAGGTAACATATATCTCGAAATTGGCGTAGGTCACGGATGTTTTTTTACCAGTGCAGTAAAAAATAATAAATTTGAAAAATATATAGGAATTGATATCAGTGAAACATCACTGTCTATGACTCAAGATTTATTAGATAGAATGGCTACAAAATCAGATTGTAAGCTGATATTAAATGATGTTATGAAGTTAACTCAATATGATAATTTAATTGATTTCATTAGTATGGGAGAAGTTTTAGAACATGTTGAAGACCCCCAGTTACTAATTTGTAAAATTGCTTCTATGTTGAAATGGGATGGAAAAGCATATATTTCAACATGTGCTAATTCACCTGTTATTGATCACATTTATTTGTTTAAAAATATTAGAGAAATTAGAGAACTGTTTCATAGAGCTAATTTACAAATTCTTGATGAAATAATTATTTGTAATGATAATACCTCGGAGGGTTTATGGGAGCAGGAAATGGCAAATTTAAGTTATGCGGCAATAGTCAAAAGACAGGGAGGTGTATAAAATGGTACAAATGTTGAATTTTACGGATATTATTTCTCGGGTTCGTGAATGTGAAAATACTGATAATTATGAACAATCAATAAAAATATATTTCCTGCGTAATTTTACTGTAGAAATGATAGAGCCCTACCTGAAGTACAATCTTTATTTCAACGGAATAAAACCGGAAGTAATTTTTGGCGAGTACAATATCATTAACCAGGAACTATTGGAGCCCAATTCAAATTTATACAAGGTTAATCCAGAAATAATTATTTTGGCAATGTTTATAGATAATGTTACCTATGTACTTTCTTCAAAAGACGAGCTCATAAATTTGATCAGTGACTTGGATGAACAATTTGAATTATTATTAATGAATACAGATAGCCTTATAATTCTTAATACTTTTATACCTTCCATGTATTCTGAATGGGGTATTTCTAATCCTTCCCATGTATTAAAATCTGATTATATTATAAGTGAGATTAACCAGCATGTTAGGGAATACGTTTCCAATCATTCTGACAGGTTTTTCCTTATTGATTGGGAAAGATTGGTCCGTATTTTAGGAGAGGAAAATAGTATTGATTACCGGTTCTGGTATTCCTCCAGGGCTCCGTTTAAAAATGCTTTTCTTGATTTATATTCCCGTGAAATTACTAAAATTGCATGTGCCTTGAAAGGAAAGAATAAAAAGTGTGTCATTTTGGATTGTGATAATACCTTATGGGGGGGCGTGATTGGAGAAGATGGTATGGACGGGATAAAATTGGACAAACATAGTTATCCTGGACGAGCTTTTTTTGATTTTCAAAAGAATCTTCTTTGCTTATATGAGCGAGGAGTATTAATTACGCTTTGCAGCAAAAATAATGAAGAAGATGTGTGGGAAGTACTGGATAATCACCCCTATTCATTATTAAAACGTTCGCATCTGGCAGGATGGCGGATAAATTGGGAAAATAAAGTTGAAAATATAGATTCATTGGCTCGAGAACTCAATATTGGTCTGGATAGTATGGTACTGGTAGATGATAGCCCAGTGGAATGCGGGCAGGTTAAACAGTTTCTTCCCGAGGTCACGGTAATGACAGTACCTCAAAAAATATATACCTATCCTCCTCTTTTATTGAGAGATGGATTATTTGATACTCTTACTTTTAGCACTGAAGATAAAAACAGAACCCAAATGTATCAATCTGAATTCAAGCGTAAACAAGATCAAAAGCAGTTTAGTAATATTGATGATTATCTTGCTTCGTTAGAACTGGTTGAAACAATTCATCCTATTAGATCGGGCGAAGTTGCCAGAGTTGCACAACTAACCCAAAAAACCAATCAATTTAACCTGACTACCAGGAGATATTCGGAAGTGGATATCAAGCGTTTTGCCGATGATATTGATGCAGCCATATATGTTTTATATGTCAATGATAAATATGGGGAGTATGGATTAACTGGCATATTGATCGCGTGTTTTGAGGATGACAAGTGCATTTTAGACTCATTTTTACTCAGTTGTCGTATATTGGGAAGAAAATTAGAAAAAGTTTTTGTTTCCCATTGCATGCAAGAAATTATAAAAAATCATAACATCTCTCAATGGCAGGCAGAATACATTCCCAGTAACAAAAATCAACAAGTAATGAATTTTTGGGAAGATATGGGCTTTACGTTGCGGTCAACGGATAAAGGTATTAAGAAATACTCATTAGCTATATATGACTTTAAGCCGGAACAAATAAATTTCATTAAGATTGTGGAGGAATAAAATGGAAGATAGAGTAAAGAAAATAATGGCTGAAATCTTAGGGGTTGATCAAGAAAACATTAACAATGAAACAACACCGGATACTGTTAAGGAATGGGATTCACTTAAACATATGCAGTTAATATTAGCCCTAGAGGAAGAATTCTTAGTAGAGATCCCCGACGAATATATAGAAAAGATGCTTAGTGTAGAGAATATTTTTTCAGTTTTAAGAAGTTTAGTTGAATAATGGAACATTAAAGGGATGAACTGTTCTGGCAATACTCATTTAACATACTAAAAGAGGGCGGATATTATGGCAGAGACAACAACAATTATATTATCATCGCACCCGGACATAGAATTGGGTATGGAGCGGGACGAGATCGAAGCGTTTCTGACCTTCCCGGATGCAGGGATAACCCCGGATACGGGTGTAATTATGGTGGTAAATGAACTGGGAGAACTGGCTGACAGTGATTATCAGCAAAATGAGCTTCGACCTTATTTAGCCAACAAGCTGAACTGCGTCGCGGTGGGAGTCAATTATTTTGGAGTTTACCGCAACAGTCAGATTCAGATACGGCCTAGTTTTCTGCACAATATTAATCGAATTTATAATATGGACTTGACCTTAGAAAGCTTCACCGGCGTTCAAAGCGCGGAAGATGTATATCGAATAATTGCCGAAGCGGTTGTAGCCAGAGGTATAACCAGCCTGGATATAAGATGCCAGCCACATTTGATTACCGGTAAGAATGAATATCAATCATGGGGATTTTTGCCGGCGATTGATTGTCTGCAGGTTTTAGGCGAAGTGCTGCAGCATTATAATCTTGATACGCGGAAGGTATTAGCCTTCGGCAAACGCTACGGAGCTTATATTGCGCTTCTGATGGGGAAATATGCGCCCCATACTTTTTCCGCCATCATTGATTATGAAGGATATTCCCGGGCTGAGTTAAAACATATAGTGAGCGGGGAGCTTATGGAAGCCGACTACCTGTTCAGTTTTAACCTCAATAACGATATGAAATTCTACATCGCTTCCGCCTGCAATAATCCCTGGACGATTGAGAATGAATGCTCCCTCCAGTATTTTTCCGACAGCCATCGCCAGATTCGCAGCCTTTTATGCGAAAAGCACCGGGTGCCGTCGGAAACCTGTTATTATAGTTACCATTCCGAGGACAACGGGGTTACGCCAATATATGATAAAGACCGGATGGTGGAAATATTGCAGGGGTACAATACCGTGTTTTATAATCGCATGGCGGCAGATGATGAGAATGTACGACTAACCGATAAGGATTTGTTTGCCAGGATACTCACGGATCATGGAGAAAGTCTGCAAAAGATCAGTGCGGATACTGATTTCAGTTCAGGCAGCAATTACATATTTGATTGCGGCGAAAAGAGCTATGATTTCCGATTTGATAATAAGGGCTATATTCAGGTAAGTCTTATTAAGAATTGACTTTCAGTAAGTTATTAGATCAAGGTGAGGAGCGTTACAGATGAAAACCGTTATCATCGTGCAGGCGCGTATGACCTCAACCCGTTTACCCGGTAAAGTATTGTATAAGGTCATGGGTAAGCCCTTGCTGGAGTATCAGATAGAAAGGCTGCGTCAAGTCAGGCAGGCGGATGATATTGTTATTGCTACCACTGCCAATAGTGACGACCAACCCATAATTCAACTCTGCGAACGGCTGGAGGTTAAATATTACCGGGGCTCGGAAGAGGACGTGCTATCACGTTATTATGAAGCCGCTGACACATTTACAGCGGATGCAGTAGTTAGGGTAACCTCTGATTGTCCCCTCATTGATCCAGGGGTGATGGATGAAGTATTAGATTTGTATCTCAGCCATCCGGGAAATTTTGATTATGTATCAAATACCCTGGAACGAACTTACCCCAGAGGGCTGGATGCGGAAGTTTTTTCCAGGCAAGCTTTAGGGAAAGCCTATCAAGAGGCTAGGGAACAGCCGGAAAGAGAGCATGTTACCCTTTATATGTACCGGCACCCGGAACGGTTTCGGCTGGCTAATTCCAGAAGCGCCGAAGATTACAGCGAACATAGATGGACAGTGGATACCGCTGAGGATTTCGAGCTTATCAGACGTATTCTGCAGGAACTTTATCCGCCTAACGGCCAGTTTACCTGGTTGGATGTGCTCAGTCTGTTGAATGAACACCCGGACTGGATGGAGATTAACGCTGCAGTAAAACAAAAAGAAGTGTAAAGGGCGAGCTATCAGGTCTTATATGAAAGCAGCAGCCGTTATATATGCCTGGCGGAGTATTACAATCCTATACCGACAGAAGTGGAATACAAAGGTGAAAAAGGAAAGTTATTCAAGCGGAATTTTGCCGGGGAGATGATGGATAGATACCTTGATTTAGATTTATTGGATTATGGTTTCGTCTATCACCGGGATCCCAATTTCCCGGTAGATTATTATGATGCACGCTAAACAAAATAAAAATAGACATGAAGGATAATTAAAGTAATTATTAAAGGAGGTGTACAAATGCTCAGATTAATAAAAATGACTACTGCACATTTGGAAAAAGCTATGCGTTGGAGAATGCTTCCCGAGGTGACTAGATACTCATTTACCGATCCTCAACTCACCATGCATGAACAATCAGCATGGTTTGAAAAAATATCAGTTGATTCTACGTCTATATATTGGGTTATTAACTATGAAGCTAATGATATTGGCGTATTAGATATTTGTGATATTGACCGGCATAATTTGCGTTGCGGCTGGGGTTATTATATAGGCGAAACTGCTTACAGGGGAAGGGGAATTGCCAGAAATCTGGAGTGCAATATATATGATTTTGTTTTTGAACAATTGCATATGAATAAGCTTTGGTGCGAAGTCTTGGCAAACAACCAAAAGGTGGTCGAGATTCATAAGAAATATGGTTCAGAAGTGGAAGGGGTGCTTAAAGAACACATAATTAAGCAGGGAAAAGTCCTTGATGTGGTAAAGATGGGGATTACCCGAAATAAATGGATGCATATCCGCGATAAGGTTAATTATGAAAGAATAGATATAGAGAATTGATATTATTTAATCAATGCATATTAAGAGGAATTTAAATATTTTATTAGGGCTTGGGGAGGTTCGTAAGTGAAAGAATTTAATTTCGGAAAACGCTTGGTGGGGGAGAAATATCCTCCTTTTATCGTTGCTGAAATGTCAGGAAACCATAATCAATCCCTGGAAAGGGCTTTACATATTGTAGAGACGGCTGCCCAAGCTGGTGCTCATGCTATTAAGATGCAAACCTATACTGCCGATACTATGACTCTGGATATAAACGGAGGAGATTTTTTTATTGATGATGAGGATAGTCTGTGGCAGGGTAGGAGTTTACATGATTTATATGAAAAGGCCTATACTCCCTGGGAGTGGCACGAGCCGATTTTTGAACGCTGCCGGGAACTGGGCCTTATAGCTTTTAGCACGCCTTTTGATGAGACCGCGGTAGACTTCTTGGAAACATTGGAGGTTCCATGTTATAAGATTGCTTCTTTTGAGAGTACTGATTTGCCGTTGATTCGCAAAGTTGCAGCAACGGGAAAGCCCATGATTATTTCTACCGGAATGGCCAGAGTGGCTGAAATAGATGAAACGGTACGGGTTGCGAGGGAAGCCGGCTGCAAGGATCTGATTCTGCTCAAATGTACCAGTTCTTATCCCGCCAGCCCGGAAGAAAGCAACCTCTTAACTATTCCCAATATGCAGCAGTTATTTGACTGCCCGGTAGGTCTTTCCGATCATACCATGGGAATTGGAGTAGCCGTAGCTTCAGTGGCTCTGGGAGCCTGTCTGATAGAGAAACATTTTACTTTATCCCGGGCGGAGGGAGGAGTGGACTCTGTTTTTTCCATAGAACCTGAGGAAATGAAACAGTTGGTCATTGAGAGCGAAAGGGCCTGGCAGGCGTTGGGGAGACTCAGCTACGGCCCGGGTGAGCAGGAAAGCAAATCGCTGAAATTCCGGCGTTCTCTTTATATTTGCCGGGATATGGCGGAAGGGGAGGTTTTGACCACGGATAACCTACGCATTGTACGGCCGGGATATGGATTGGAACCGAAGTATTATGAAGTGTTAATAGGTAAAAAAGTTAACCGGGCGGTGAAAAAAGGCACCCCTTTGAGTTGGGATTTGATATAAATAAAATAACATGTTAATAATGGGAGCTACACTTGGTATGAACAATATGATAGCTATTCGTGCAGATGGCAACAGTGAAATCGGCTTTGGACATTTGATGAGAACAAAGGCTTTGGCCCGTGAGCTAGTGAAACAAGGGGCTGAAGTTATTTTTTTGAGCAAAAACCCGGAGAATATAAAGGAATACCAGGTATTGCCGTTAGAACATCAGAACAGGAATGAAGAGGTTCTGCTGGTGGGAGAGATGCTGAAAGATCTGCGGGCGGGAATGCTGATCATAGATTCTTATGCCTATACGCAGGAGCAGCTTGACCGGGCCGGGCAATTTGGCCTATTGACCGTTTATATTGATGATCTGAACCGGCATCCGCTTAATACCGATTTTGTAGTTAACGGCAATATTTATGCCCCGGAGCTTCCTTATAGGGGGCGGGCCAGGTTTTTACTGGGCTTAAAATACTTATTGCTGCGGGAGGAGTTTGCCGGATTGCCTAAGCGGTCGGCAGCTTCATGTGCAGATAATGTATTGCTCACTTTCGGGGCGGCGGATATGGGGAATGTTACCCCCGGGATTTTGCATGCCCTTAAGAATTATCATCAATTTCAGCGTTTAAACTGGCATGTGGCGATAGGGCCGGTATTTCAAAACACCGGTGCGATAGAAGCTGCCGCCCAGGATTACCCCAATATTCTCCTGCACTATAACCCGGATTTAAAGGAATTGATGGATCATTGCGATATGTGTATAAGTGCTGCCGGAAGCACCGCTTACGAGCTGGCTGCCTGTGGAGTGCCTGCATTACTGGTAATTATAGCGGATAACCAGGTGCGGCTGGCTCAGGCAGCGGAGCGGCAGGGAATGGCGATTAATCTGGGCTGGCACCAACAGCTGGATACTAAAAGATTATATTCTGCTCTGGATAATCTGCTGGATAACCGGGATTTGAGAACCAGGATGGCTGCCCGAGGACAGGAGCTTATTGATGGCCGGGGAGCGCAGCGGGTGGCGGCTGAATTGCTATCAGCTGCAGCCAGTCATTAGTGTAAATGAGATGTGCGTGATACCTTGTTATTCAATTAACGCATACGGTAAGAAATAAAAAGATTAGAATATATGAGTATAATATTACCTATTAAGAGATTTTAGCCGTCAGATTTCCTTTTACCACCCTATCGCTTAAAATAAAATCAAACTCACTGGAATTCCTGCGTATGCTGGTAAGGATGGAACTGGACCGGGCGCGCAAAACTTTTCTAACCGGTTTCTTCGAGACCTACCTGCGTTTAAGCGCCGAGGAAGAAAAACAACTGGAGGCGGCTATGGGAAACCTTAACAAAGAGGAGGTGGAAAAAATGCTGGAGCTGACCACATCCTGGGAGAAAAAAGGCAAGAGAGAAGGTAAGATAGAAGGGCAGGCCGATATATTGCTGAGACTGTTGAGAAAAAAATTCGGCCCGCTACCGGCGGAGCTGGAGGCGGAGGTAAGGAAAATGCCGGCGGAGAAGCTGGAGCAGTTGGCGGAGGCTATTTTTGAATTAAAGAAACTGGAAGAGGTCAAGGCTTTTTTATAAGGAAGCTGCTTACCAAAGTTGACGGGAAATGTGCTTTGGTTCAGACTTCGGCTTTTATATCTGCTATATGTAATTATTACCTGGCCGACGTATAAAAAAATGAAGAAGGAATTTAAGTTATGGCAAAGTTAAAGCAGTTTATTCCTTATGGAAAACAGAATATTGATGA
>ENA-UOOK01004332-UOOK01004332.1-fermentation-metagenome-genome-assembly--contig:-NODE-4332-length-15325-cov-2.792534_pt1 | contig 15325 bp, 10 predicted proteins | sample MGYA00245777_ERZ724023 | MGnify/ENA primary metagenome ERZ724023 (study PRJEB28704, sample SAMN03018312) | fermentation metagenome | biome: anthropogenic terrestrial biome; feature: soil; material...
ATTATGATATTCCCTACAACCCCACCCGCGTAATCCAAAGAGTAGGTCGCATCAACCGCATCGGTAAAATGCTCTTTGACAAGCTATTTATCTACAACTACTTCCCCACCGATATCGGTGAAGGGCATATCCGCACAAAAGAGATATCCACCCTCAAAAAAGCAATGATAGATGAGCTTCTGGGAGAAGACACTAAGGTGCTCACCAGTGATGAAAAGCTGATCTCATTTTACCATGAGCAATACGAAAAAGCCATGGAAAACCAAGAAGCGGAATCTTGGGACGCGAAATTTATCAATGAATACGACCAGATCCGCAGCGGCAAAAAAGAGCTACTCAAAAAAGCTCGCGAAATCCCGCTGCGCAGCAGAATGCGCCGTAGCGTCCAGAAAGAGCAGTCCGGAGTGATCGTCTTTGGCAAAAAAGGAGAAGACCTTAGCTTCCGGCTCGGCATTGATGCCACCCATTCCCAAGCTCTCAGCCCCGAAGAAGCTTTGACCCTCTTTCGGGCTGAACCCCATGAAAAGCCTCAAGAAAGCTCAGACGCCTTTGATCTCATATATCAGAATGCCAAAGCAAACATGTATGTCTCCCCGGATATCAGTCTCCCGAGTGGCAAAAGGGCAGAATATATAAACAAGATCAAAGCCATCATCAAAGAGGATAGCCCTTTTAGGGACTACCTGCAGGATCTGCTCTTCGTTGGCAAAGAGCTAAACTCCCTGCCTGATGGAGTATACCACATAATCAAAGATATCCACAAAGATAGCCTCATTAAGGATATCGAAAAGCTCATGAGACTGGTCCCACACGACTATCTACACAAGATCATCATCACAGCCCGTAAGATTGATGAAGGTGCCGAGACCTTGATCTTGGCTGAAGAATTGATATAGGAGAGATCATGAACCAGCTCTTGGATTCCGGATATAAACGAGAAGAAAGGATCGAAATCGGAAACCATGGAGAACCAACTCAAAGCTATTTCCGATTTAAAAGTGGTAGACAGCCCTACTGCACCATAATAACGATTCCACCGCATGTCGTGTACTCAGGCATTGAGGTTAGAAAATATGGTGATAAAATATCTTGACTATACCCCTTCTATTTCTCGCATATTTGAAAACAAAAGGCAGACGGCTGCAAATACGCGAGAAATAGGCCGATATACAACTGCTTAAGAACCAGTATCTTGTATTTATTTGACAAAAGAAGGGGTTGCGAAAGGATAGCTTTCGCACTGGGATTACTATGCTATCGCGTCGTCATTACTATCCAATCGCGATGCGATTACAATGCTATCGCAGTGCCAAAGGATATCTTTCGCAAAAACATCTCTCATTTATGTCTCTGCCATGTCTCAAAAATGGAAGAATCACGCAGTTTCAAAAGATTCTCCGTCTCTATTTCATCGAAATAAATGATCCTGTTTTTTAAGAATATTCTTAACTATAATCCCTCGCTACCCTGTAGAGGGAGAAGAGAGGGGCACCCAAAAACATAGAAATATTCAGTATCCTATACCAAACTAAATCCAAACTTTGAGCCCAAGACTGAAAGATCGTGGCATGGCAGGTCCGTAGATATACTTGGAATCGCGGTCTATGCCTTTGTCAAAGTCATTCTGGTAACTGTTCAGAATATTCTGCACACCTCCGTTGAGTTGAAGTTTAACGCTGCCGTCCAATTGGAAATCGTAAGATAACTTAAGATTCAAATCCATGAAGGAGGGTGTGTTAACCTCTACATCATTGGGTATGTATCCCGCAAAATGCTGCACAAGCATACTGCCCGTGTAGGTAGCGGTAAGAGAGGCATTGAAGTCTTTGTTGACCTGATAAATAGCGGTAAGATAACCATATTGATTGGGTGAGCGGAACATCTTCTTTTGTGGTGTCACATTGGGGTCATCGCTCCACTGCTGTGGAACTTTGTAGTCACTCTTCTGAAATGTCATTCCCAGTTGAAATTGTAGATCCGTCGATGGAACTACTTTCCCTTCTAAATTGATGCCTTTGACCACGGCACCAGATGCATTATCTCTTTGGAGGATAAAACTACCATCAGCATTGGTGCCAACCTCATTCAACACAAACACGTTACTCAAGTTTGTATAGAACCCTTCGACCAACAATTCGGTCTGAACATTGCAAAAAGTCTTGTCCATGTCTATGGATCCACTGAAGCTCTTGGACTTTTCAGGTTTCAAGTTGGGATTGTTCTGAACAAAAGAGATTGCCCCACCGATGGCCGAGCCGTGCAGATCTTCGTCATACACTTGAGGTGCACGGAATCCAGTGGAGTAACTTGCCCTAAAGCTTAAGGTGCGACTAGGATTGTATCGAAGATTGAGACGAGGACTCCAGATTGCATTCTTGATCAAGTTATGCTTATCAAGGCGTCCTCCCACCAGGATACTCCATGTATCATTCTTCCATTCGTTCTGCAGATAGGCACTCCCGATTCTGATCTTTTGGTCGATCGTCCTATTGTATCCCACAATCTCATCGTGCAAGTCGTCCACATTATATTCTGCACCTGTCGTGAGTTCTGCTGGCAAGAAAAAGAACTTATCCATAGTGTATGTATACTGTCCACCTCCGACGAAGGTCTTTCCATCTGTCTTTCCAAATCCATTGGGATCCTGCCCAGCACCGGCATAGTTGGTGCGGTTGATGATCTGACCTGACGAAAAAATATTGAAGTGATGCTTGTTGTTCTTGGAAAAGATATTGAAGTTCAGACTACCCGTGTTGATTTCATAGTCTGCCTCTTCACCGATGTCAGACTGGTGTACAGGCAAGTCGAACTCGTTTCCACCTCTTAGGTAATTATGCAGATTATGGTATTCTATCGTTAACTTGCTATAGGCACTCGTCTTGTAATAGCCTTTGAATCCGATATTCTGCACTTTGAGTTTCGTAATTTCTGAGAACCCGTCACCATTATGGTCGTATGGACTTCTTTGTCTTGACGAGCCGAAAAGCGTGATGCCAGTCTTATTGTCATCCGAAACGATTGAAGCATTAAGCGTAGTATTAATGTCGGGCGTTTTCCCTCCAATGAAGGTTGATGTGTTTGCCAACGAGACGGAATTAGCTGACGGATCTCTGGTAATGATATTGATGGTTCCTCCTATAGCATTAGAACCAAAGAGTGCGGATCCTCCTCCTCGAACCACTTCTACCCTATCAATCATATTCGTCGGAATTTGTTCGATACCATAAACACTTTGCAAGGCACTATAAATAGGGCGGCTATCTATCAGTATCTGAGAATATGTCCCATCCAGACCATTAATTCTCACTTGTGGCAAACCGCAATTCTGGCAGTTGATCTCTGTCCTTAGTCCAGGCTGAAAGTTTAACCCCTGCGAAAGACAAACTGCATTGGTACTCTCGAAAGTCTTGCGACTGATGACGTTGACTATATTGGGAGCAAAACGTCGGTTGGTTTCATTGCGGTTGGCCGAAACCACGACACTTTCCAACATGATTTGGTCTTCGTCCATCTCGAAATCCATTTCCAGATTCGTTGAAGTTGTGAGGTCTATCTCCTTTTCGGCAGTCTTATATCCAATGCCCGATGCGACAAGCGTGTATTTGCCGGCTGGAACATTCTTCAAGAAATAATGGCCCGAACCATCCGCCACGGTACTGATGGTTGTTCCCTTGATGGTGATGTTAATGTATGGAATGAATTCTTTGGTGACCTTGTCTTTTACGTGACCAAATAAGTGCTCGTCAGGACTGGTTTGTCCACATACGGCTATATGCCCCACTAGAAGGAGCAACAATGTGATTATTCTTGTTCTCATTTTAATGATGAATTGATGGCACAATAAACTAACTAATCAAAATCGATTAATTTGTTGGTGTGCGCTAAATGATGAAGCTATGATAGGTATCAAGCTTCGATAAAATAAAAATCCGATTAAAGAGAACAAACGGGAGGTGCCCGTAATTGGAAGATATGAGATGATTGACGAATGTCACAACTCTGGGTTTGAGCCGTTGGCTGATCATGATAGATAAAAACGGCTTCGGGTAAACAGACTTTCTGTTGTAAGGTAAAAACGTAAAATTCGAAACTACAGACCGGGCAGCTCTTGACCTGGTTTGTAATAAGATGTTGATGATGTCCGCATGATCCAGCATGTGCCACCATTTCATGATGAGCCAGCAGAGTATGGACCGGCTTATAAAGCATTGGTCCCATAAACACCGCTAATAATAGCAGTGCCAATATAGAATGAACTGTATGTCTGAGTCTCTTGGTCATACCTGAAATAATATTGCAAATATAACTATAATATCACGAAAGATGCCTTGTATGATATTATTTATCAAGCATTATTAGTATAAAGGATGAATTCTGCAAGGTGTTTATGAATGGCCTATTCCTTAAAAAACACTCATCTTGTGGCTTTATCCAGTAGGAAATATTTATATTTGTGTACGAGTAGCATTTCTATGTTTTTTTGTCGACACAACGTCAAGATGAAACATGGGCAAATTAAGGGATAAATATTAAGTGACCAAATCGATGACGAAATATATTGTTCTATTACGCGGAGTAACACCCACTGGGAAAAACAAGGTGCCTATGGCACAGCTACGACAACTCCTGAGCGACAACGGCTTTTCCAATGTTCAGACATGGATACAAAGTGGGAACGTGATTCTCGACTCTATGCTTTCTCATAAGGAGGTTGGAGAGAAAGTGAATAGCATCATCAAAGAGGGTATCGGTGCCGATCTAAAGATTATTGTCAAGACGCCCGATGAAGTGAAGACCGTGCTTGCAGAAAACCCTTTTGCCCAAGGACATGATATTTCCCGAGTTTTCTTTGCGCTTTTCAATGATTTACCCGACCAATCGTTGGTGGCAGACTTCCAAGCATTAGATTTCGGTGAAGACAAGTTCGCCATTACGCCACATGCCATCTATCTCTTTGTTCCTGAATCATTTGCAAAAACTAAACTCAACAACAATTTCTTGGAACGGAAACTCAAGATTGATGTTACCATTCGTAATTTCAACACCTTGTCCAAATTGACGTTGCTCTGCGATAACGCCTAAATATCCCTATGGAAATAACGAAAGCAGTATATTTTGATTCGCGCGATGACTGGCGCGAATGGTTATCAGAACATTTTGAATCAGAAAAGGAAGTGTGGCTTATCTATCCCAATAAGGCGACGGGTGAATCATGCATCCTCTACAACGATGCGGTGGAAGAGGCTTTGTGTTTTGGGTGGATCGATAGTATCTTGAAGAAATACGATGAAACACATTCCGCTCAACGCTTTTCACCGCGTAACTCCAAGAGTTCCTTTTCTCAACCAAATAAGGAACGATTGAGATGGCTAGCCGAACACAACATGTTACATCCAAAAGTATTGAAAAGCATTACCAGCATTTTATCTGAAGAATTTGTTTATCCGTCGGATATAATGTCTACGATACATGCCGATAAAGAGATATGGCAAAACTTCAATCACTTTAGTGAATCTTACAAACGAATACGTGTTGCTTTTATTGACGCATCGCGCAACCGTCCCGATGCATTCGAGAAGCGACTTCGCAATTTCTTGAAAATGACCAAACAAAATAAGCTCATCACTGGACATGGTGGAATAGACAAGTATTACTAAGCAAATACCCTGAATCCATGCTTTGAAACACGACTAAATCATCATTATAAACACAACATTATATCTTTGAATGTTCCACTTATGAATAGGGACCGAGTGAGATTTATGTTTGATGCAAGATAATATAGTTTAAAAAATGGATTGATTTCATTTTACTTAAAAGGAAATGTATACTTTTGTCGTGACATTCTTCATTATACAGACACTTAGCGCTTATTTCGCACCACGAAAGATTAAGTCAGGGCGGTGTATGTTGGTGTCGATAAAAAGAAATAGAGAGAGATGAATTTAAGAACAATATCATTGCTGACCTTATTGTTGGTAGCAATGAAGGCATTTTCGCAAAGTGGTGGACCTCCAATGTTGACGACCGACCCAGGAACACCTGAGAATAACCATTGGGAAATCAATACTGCCATTGGCTTTCATTTTCCAAGTCAGTCAACGATACAGTTACCCTCTGTTGAAGTAGTATATGGTATTGGTGGCAACTTTCAGATTTCCACCCAGTTGCCATTGCCAGAGATAGAATTAAGCAAAACCCATTATACTGTTTTTACCCAACCGCAGATGGGAGTGAAGTATAGATTCATGGACGAGGAAAAGAATTTTATCTCCTGTTCCATTTATCCACAGGTCATTATCCCTCTGAATGAAGAACAAAAGACACAGATCTTCGTTCCATTGCAGCTTGAAAAGAGCTTCAATAGTTTTAGAGTGGGTCAGGAGTTGGGATATTTCGTTCTCAACAATCCTAACGGCTTCTTCAGTGGTACCCTTGCTGGGTATCGTTTAAAGAATGATGTCGAACTGATGGCAGAGTTCTTTTGCTCTGGGAATCTGGACAAATCCCGATCGGTCAGCGGATTACTTAATTTTGGATTTAGAAAACAACTTAGTAAGAATATTGTACTCATGTCCTCTGTTGGAACAGAAGTTATTACTCCAGAGGGTGAAGACCATGAGCCTCTCTTTGGATTAATAGGGACACAGATCTTACTAGGTGATTAATAATAAGGAAATTTAGAAATGGAGAATACAGTAAAATTACATAACAAGGTTGCCGAGATAACCTTGTTTTTCTGGTTATTAAAGATCGTTGCCACTACGCTAGGTGAAACATTGGGTGACTTTATTTCGATGACACTCAACTTGGGTTATGTCGTGGGCATAGCCATCACGTTGGTATTTTTTGCGGCGGCTTTGTTCACCCAACTATCTGTCAAAAAGTTTACTCCTGCCATCTATTGGTTGGTCATTATCGGCACCACTACTTTGGGAACCGAAATATCAGACTTCATTGATCGTACGCTTCACATAGGCTATGCCGGAGGTTCCATTATATTGGTGAGCTGTTTGATATTGACCTTAATTTACTGGTACCGTAAGTACAAAAATCTTGAAGTATTTCCTATTCACGAAAGATCAAAGGAGACGCTTTACTGGACTGCTATCCTTTTCTCCAACAGCTTAGGAACTGCTTTTGGCGATTCCCTGGGAGATAATTTCGGGTTAAGCTATATGCAAGGAGCCATGTTTACTGGTGGCATTATTATAGTGGTTGTCCTTTTGCATTACCTTACGAAGATCAATTCTGTTGTTTTATTCTGGATTGCATTTGTCTTTACTCGCCCATTCGGAGCGACATTTGGAGACTTCCTTACCAAGCCTCTTGCAAAGGGTGGCCTTGATTTAGGAACACTGAATGCTTCTATCGTGTCTATCCTTTTAATGACAACTTTGATTGTTATTTCACAAAGAAAATATAGGAAATCTGCCAAGCATCATACACCATTGGAATAATTAGGCATTTTCCCCTTTAATCCATTACATGCGATTCAAAGCCCCAATCATCTTTGTTCGTATTCTCCTTACACCGTCTTTTCCACCGTCACCACAATGACATCAGCCAATCTCTTCACTATACCTTTCGAAAAGTGAATATTTCGGATCTGCCAAAGGATAGCCTTGGCAGTATGGTTACTATCCTACGGCACGGCGGTCGAGTAATAACGGCGACGTGGTTAAGTACTAATCACGCGATGAGTAGTACCGAACCACGGCGGTGTTGATGTCCTTTCTCAACGGCCTTTTGTTTGAGCCTCAATTCGACAAACTAACGATAAAATAAAGAGAATATAATAGTCTAAGGATAAAAAGGACGTAGAATTGTTTGAATAATTGGCACTTTTTGCCATTAGTCGAATGCTTAGGTCGTCTAAACCTATGCAATTATGTTTGTCCACTAATTTCTCTATCTCTCGAAAATAAATATTATCTTTACCGCATCAATTACACTTCATAACATTATGGAAAAGAAAGAAAACTGTGCCACTTGCCCGATGAGAAAGAAGTATGATACCAATCCCAAATCCTTGATGGGACGCTTCTGGCGTTGGCATATCAATTTTTGTCCGGGATGGAAGAAATACATGGCATCTTTGGACGAGGAAAATAGGGAAGCCATTTTCAAGCAATACAATTTGAAAAAGCGTTGAGTCAAACAATAGGAGTCAACGAAGGGGGAAACCTCGCAAATTATAACATCAACAATAAGTATAAAACAATGAAGAAATATATTATATTATTCATAATGGTCGTGACATTCGCTATGAATGTCAACGCACAAGTCGCCAAGGTTTACGACGAGAAGATCGATCCAATGGTGCAGATTGACAATGCGCTGAATGTGGCCAAACAATCAGATAAATATGTCGTCGCCCAGGTGGGTGGCAACTGGTGTCCTTGGTGCCTTCGCTTCGCCGACTTCATCAAGAAGGACACGGCAATTGCGAAAGTCATCAACGACAACTTTGTATATATCCATGTCAATTACGACCCACGTAACAAAGCCGTTTCACCCGAAAGGATGCTTCGTCGCTTAGGCAGTCCTCAGCGTTTCGGATTCCCTGTATTGGTTGTCCTTGATACCGACGGAAAGGTGATTCACATTCAAGACAGCGGCTTTTTAGAGGAAGGAAAAGGGTATAATCAGGAGAAGGTACTTAGATTCTTCAGTTCTTGGACACCAAAGGCCGTGGCAGGCACGTCTGAATCCACAAAGTAAACGGCCTTTGGCGCCATTTCAATAGTATGGCGGAGAAAGTATGAACATCAAAGAGGTTTGAGATTATTGTCTCTTGTTGCCTCGAACTTCTGAGAAAGCACAACAAGCTTATGACAAAGAAAGAAGCCATAAAGATATTTGAAGAGCGTAAGGTGCGCACTGTATGGGACGACAAGGAGGAGAAATGGTATTTCTCTATTGTCGATGTGGTGAATGTATTAACCGATAGCAAGGATTATACAACTGCTCGCAAGTATTGGAACAAACTGAAGCAACGCTTGAAAGCAGAGGGCAATGAAACGGTGACAAATTGTCACCAGTTGAAACTCCGTGCTGCTGACGGAAAGATGCGCATGACTGATGTTGCCGATACTGAGCAACTCTTCAGACTAATACAATCTATTCCATCACCTAAGGCTGAACCCTTCAAGCAATGGATGGCGCAAGTGGCAAGCACAAGGCTTGACCAGTTGCAAGACCCTGAAATGTCTATCGACCAAGCCGTGGCAGATTATAGACGGTTAGGGTATTCGGAAGCTTGGATTAACCAGCGTATCAAGTCAATAGAAATACGAAAAGAGCTGACCGATGAATGGAAGCGCACAGGCGTAAAAGAGGGTACGGAATATGCACTGCTCACCGATATCATCACTAAGGAATGGAGTGGGTTTACCACCAAGCAATACAAACAACACAAAGGATTGAAGAAAGAGAGTCTGCGAGATAACATGACCAACCTTGAAATGGCATTTAATATTCTTGCGGAAGCCTCATCCACCGAATTGTCTAAGCAAAGAGATCCCCATGGCTTAAGTGAGCAGACCAAGATTGCTAAAGATGGCGGAAGTGTGGCAAAGGCTGCCCGAAACCAGTTAGAAGACAAGCTTGGACACTCTGTAATCTCTTCGACCAAGGCATCAGACTATTTGCCTCCTATACAAGAGGCTGAAGGAGTAGAGGCAGATTAGATCTGATTACATTTCTATAGGAGCACAGAAAAGCGACTTATTGTAATTACAATAAGTCGCCTTTATAGTACCAAGAAGTATCTATTCAGAGCCTTACTTCAAGTTCGACTTATTAAATACATTCGTAGGAATCGTCTCATTAAACATCACTTCGCCCTAAAGTGGAAAAAGAACTGCACCTAAAAGTTTTATATCAAACTTTTAGGTGCAGTTCATTTATTATGAAGCTGGGTAATAATTGCAGATATTAGTGTCCGGTAAACTATGTATATGCTTCAGTAAAAGGCTGATTCCAGGATATTAGGACATATCCTAAAGCACATGGACTTGCTTGTCATAGTGTTATTCATAAAGAGTAGCAACAGCACCGATAGGTGCTGAATATTCGTAACCGCGGACAAAGTCCGTGGACTCATGACAGATGATTTATCAGTGCCGATAGGTACTGCACATGTTTGATAATCAGTCGTTTTCACTATATGTAGTACCTGTCGGCACTGAAGTTTGTTAAGGCATGTAGTCCGGGGACTTTGTCCTCGGTTATAAATATGTAGTGCCTTTGGCACTAAGCTAAAGAAAGCACTCCTATCTTTACCGGACACTAAATATTTCGTAACGAACATTGTCGCAAAGATAAGGAAAAAATAACCAATGCACTAGGTTTTAAGGGTACAAAGACATAGGGAACGATAAAAAGCGCACGTTCCATTCTATCATCTATCAACTACTAGTCCATCTGCGATCACATCGATAGGAACATTCGCCATTTATCTATCATCGTGTCAAAACGACCTATGTTGAGAATCGTCTCTTTTAGAAATATAATTGTTCGGGGCAGAATATGCAAATTTGAACATAGAAATGCAAATGCCTGTGCATCAGACACATATGTTCACTTCCTAATAACCGAGACGTTAACTCGAACGGATAGCTTCATGATTAGGCCGTTGTGGCAGTGCGAGACGGCCTTAAACGTGACGTCTCTATGGCCTAACGGCGACACGTCTAAGGCGTAAACGTCCTGCCATTCGGTTGTTATCGCATCGGCATCTGTACCACCCTGAGCCCCAAACAATGTATAATGCCACCCATCCAAGGTACAAGAAGAGCTAGAATCAGTAAAAAATCGTGCAAAAACAGAAATCAATTTGTTAAACGAAAAATGATTTCTTGAGCAATGTGTCAAAAAGTAAGGGTAAGAGAAAGCTACTCATTTTAGAGGCAGGGGACCCTTACTTCCTATACTTTTCTGGTAGAATCTCGAAATGGAAGACCGTGCCATCTACAGGAATGTCAAGCACGAGATTGTCGCCTTTGATTTTTTTTATCGCTATAAAACCCTGATGAGAGGTGCCCGGGAAGATAGTATTAGAACGCCAATAGCCTTCCTCGATGCGTTTATCTTCTTGTACTTTGGCATCTTCCATGTCTTCATGGGCCTTGTATTGGAGAAGTTTGGAAGCATCAGAACCATCTGAATAGGCAAGGCCTATGATGGCATCACTCAACATATCAGCCCAATAAGTACTGCGACTGCGCTTCTTCGTGTATTCGTTATAGTTGTAGATGATCAGCGAATCCTTATCCAACTGACTAAGTCCAGCCCTGTCGAGTATAAAATTATTAATGTAATGAGCAAACTCTTTCGGTAAATTACTTACATGATAAACGCTTGCCCTAATACTCCTGGGATTAAAAAGAAATTCCGAAGTACCATTATTGGCTATTGAGATGATAGGTACATCAAGTCCGTTACTGGTGTCAACCGTCACTGATATGTTATGAAAGAGACCATAATAGATGGTTTGGTCGTTGCGCACAAAGCTGCCATATTTCACCGAATCCTCGTTGTTAGAGGCAGCCATAGCAAACAACGGAGTGATCATTGCTATCAAAAGAAGTAATAAGAAATGTTTTTTCATTGATAAATTCATATTCATTTTATCTGCTATTAAGGGTTTGACGTAGATGCAAGACGCCATCGAGATAATGTCTATTCATACGCAAATATAGTAAAAAATTTGACACCTGTCTCGTTTTCAGTCGTTTATTTTTGGAAGATCATGCTTTTCTGAGGATATGAAAATAGAACCATGCAATCATGCTGAGACGAAAGAATAAACGGCTCATCAATTCGTAAGAACACGAGAAGGCGTGAATTATTCAGCTATCTCAATGTCTCCAGTCCTTTGGCATATTGTCCTAGGTCTGCGACATCCACCAGTCAATGCCGAGTTTATTGCCTTTCATACGCTTGACGAGGGGCAAATCGGGGTTGCGCATAATCCACATTTCCGAATTATCAACATCTGAGCGCACGTGTATGATGTCGTTGGTGCGATCAAGTTCATGCCAATGGAGTCCATCGTAATCCATTTCATGATGAGCCAGCAGATAATTATACGCATCACGTGAGATGGAGAGGAATGTGCCTTGACAATGGTAATATGCCCCCTGTACCTGTGGATTGTCCCAACAGAAGGTGGTGGCATGTTCGACAATCGACGGCGATTCCGCATAGCGCGCACCGTTGAGGTTGAAGTTCAGACCTTCCCCGGTCTTCCAATAATAGAGTGGTCCCGTGCGGTATTGGCGGTTAACGGTGAAATGAACATCATAGCTGGGGGTGCCTGTAGGGATGGAAACAGGGAGCCTCGTGTGCATCTTTTCAGCCGTAGTCCGCTCTTTGGTGATGGAATCGATGCGCACGGGCGGAATCTCCAGCCATTTGTTTTGTCCTGCTACGGGGTATCTGCCTTTCATGGCCCAAAGCAGCCACGCCGACATGGCACCGCTGTCATCGTTGCCAGGGAGTCCATTAGGGGCATCGTAAAAGTTGTTATTCACGATTTTAGCAACACGATCCGCACTCAAATCTGGTCGTCCGATGTAATGATAAAGGTATGAGGTGAGAAAAGATGGCTCGTTGGCCACATTGTAATGCCCATTCTCGAAGAAGGTGTCGAGGCGTTGGCGGAATGCCGAATCACCTCCACAGAGCTGTATCAAGCCTGGAATGTCATGCGGAATGCTCAGGGAATATTCGGCGGAGAGAGCCTCATAGAAGAATGTGTTCCACCAAGGGATGTACCAAGGAGCCACTTTCGTGTCGGGTTTGTAGGCGATGACGTGGTGCCCGCCCGATGACTTGCCCCATGGCACAGAGTCAAGCCATACGCCGTAGGCATCGCGAGGCAAGATAAATCCCTGCATACCCTGCCAATGATAATCTTTGCGCCAGAGGTTCTTCCAGTTCTCGGAGCGTGCCATATACTTATGGTAGAGGTCTTCGTGTCCCAGTCCACGTGCCACCTGCGCGATGCACCAGTCGTCATAGCTATATTCCACGGTCCGCGTTCCTGCCCTTGGAATGCCATAGGGCACATAGCCGAGACGATTGTATTCAGCAAGTCCTCCGCGTCCTTCTTTCTCGTCATCAACAGGTGTAACTTCCGCATCCTTGATCATGGCCTCTAGTGCAAGGTCATAATCTATCCCCTTTAGCCCCCGTGCAAAGGCTTCCGCAATGACCACTTCAGCATTGGAGCCACCTTGAGTGCGGCCGTTGCAATCCCCGCTTCGGGCATCTGACATAAACCCTTCATGCTTATAGATACCCAGCAAGGCATTGATCATTGCTACTGCGCGTTCAGGATAATACTCCATGAGTAGTGGGAACGAGGTGCGATAGGTATCCCAAATGGCATAGAAGTCATCATAATAGGGACCGTTCCATCCTCCGGGATTCTCGCCGGTCTTGTCTACTGGCATAAGTAGCGTATGGTAGAGGGCGGTGTAGAACATTCGCATCTCCTTGCCGGTACCCTTGTATTTTACGCGGCCGAGCATGGTATTCCATTGCTTCCGCAATGCCTTGAGTTGCTTAGAGAAACCTTTTGCCACAATATTTCGACGCGCTTGGTCCATTGAGACGTATGAAATGCCTACTTTGATCTCTACGGTTTTGCTGTCAAAGTAAGCAGATATAGTCTTTCCATCGTTCTTAGATAGTTGGTTGAAAGGAACATTGGTTTGAAGGCAGAAGAAGACTGTGTATGGTCCACCATTATTCCATCCACCACGGACAGTGGTCCAACCGTTGATTTCACGCTTCCCATTGACAGCGATATGCGAACCAACATATTGTTGTGCCTCGCGCTTATTAGGTATCGTATCCATTCCTAGGAATGAGGCAGCATCTATCAAAAGTGCATCGGCACCATGGAAGCGATAGAGTGAGCAACGATCGGATGCGGTAATCTCTGTGCGGATGCCATTGTTGTAGGTGCACTCATAATACCCTAGACTGATATTCTCATTGGTGCGTTGTGCGGCATATACGGGTATAGAGACAATGGAGTTGTCGGGCAAAAGCAGAAGATTCTTGGCGGGACGGTCACCTTGACAGAATGGCTGAATGAGCACATTGCCATATTTCTGACCACCGCCAGTGCCGCTGACATGAGTTTGTGAGAACCCTTTCACTGCCTCTGGCATGGGTGCCCAGCCAGCATTGGGCATGGAGATGCAGTCTGGTCCTGGTTTTGCCATGCCGAAGGGAGAGCATGGTCCGACAAATACACGACCTACCCCGACACTTCCTATCCTTGGATCGACCCAAGATGTGAGAGGCTGTGACAGTGTGGCTGTACTTCCGATAAGGAGAAAGAGTAGCCCCATGACATTGCGATGCATGTGTTGGAATTGATTAGTGGTCATGCTCATCGTTGGATTTACTTTTGTCTAGGTTTTACATTGAATATATCATAAGGGTCCACTTGCTCAAAGGTCGCTCCATTGACGTCCTCCAATACGTAAGCTGGCCGGAAGTCTTTGTCAGTCAACGAGAGTTTGATACGCCTAAAGGTGATGCCATGGACATGCCTTATATAGAAGCCATATGCCGGCAACTCACCGAACATGGAGAACTCGGGATAGCTATCTACTTGCTCGGGAACATCTCTTGCTCGCCACAGAGGCATATATGCCATGCCCTTGGTGGCACGACCGGGGTAGTTGATTTCTACATCTTCGATGGTCACTCCCTCAATGTTGTTACCTGGAATGCCACAGATACTGCTTGGAAATGGATTGTGAAAGAAGTCGACTTCAGGTCCCCGCAGATCGTAGGCTTCGTCTGGTCGACCAAATGGCACCTGACAATAGAGCCGACGAATGACCACGTTACGAATGCTACCATTCCGCTCTCCGTCACGATTGCCCAAACGGATGAATATTGGGTTGCCCGTGTTCACGGCATGAATGTCATGTACAGATATGTTATCGATTTGAGCCCCATCTACACTTTCGACGGCGATGGCAGAGCGGAATGTGTCTTTAATCCGAATATTGTCGATTTCAATATCTTGGAAAGTCCCCCATGATCCAGTGCCAAACTTCACAGCGCTAGCGCTACTATGCACATCGCAATCAGTAATACGGATATCTTTGTTACCGCTGTCAGCATGGTATGACTTCAAGCAGATACCGTCGTCAGCAGAATTCACTTGACACCTTCTTACCATGACTCTCTCGCAATCTGTCAGATCAATACCATCGTTATTCCAGTATGCTCTGTTGTAAATGTCTAGATTTTCTAGAATCATGTTCTTGCATCGGTCCAAAGACAATCC
>ENA-UOOK01004333-UOOK01004333.1-fermentation-metagenome-genome-assembly--contig:-NODE-4333-length-15323-cov-5.238407_pt1 | contig 15323 bp, 8 predicted proteins | sample MGYA00245777_ERZ724023 | MGnify/ENA primary metagenome ERZ724023 (study PRJEB28704, sample SAMN03018312) | fermentation metagenome | biome: anthropogenic terrestrial biome; feature: soil; material...
AAAATTTAAATAAATTGCAGGACTATTTAGGCGAATGTAATAACGATGATGTAATATGTAATAAGTTAGGTATAACAAAAGGCGAGTATTATAAACTTCAAACTCAAATTGTAGCTTCAAATGTCTCTTCGCTTGATGAGATGATAGAGAATAACTTTCCTCCTATATCTTCATTTGAAAATATTCCTGAAGATGAGATTATACATAATGATGAAAAAATGGTGCTTAAAGATGCTATAGATTCTCTGGATAGCAGAGAAAAGACTATCATTACATTATATTATTATGAAGAATTTAGTCTCAAAGATATCTCCCAGGTTTTAGATATTTCCGAATCCAGAGTATCACAAATTCATACGAGATCTTTACATAAATTAAAAAAGAAAGGGCATAAGTTGTGGCAAATGATGTGGTAATGACACCAATGATGAAACAATTTATCGAGATAAAGAAAAAACATCCCGATGCTATTCTGTTGTTTCGCGTGGGTGATTTTTATGAAACTTTTTCAGATGATGCCATCGTGGCATCCGGTATATTGGGGATTACCCTTACACGACGAGCAAACGGAGCTGCACAGTTCGTGCTGGCCGGTTTTCCGCACCATGCACTCGATACCTACCTGCCCAAGCTGGTGCGTGCCGGTAAACGGGTGGCAATCTGTGATCAACTGGAAGATCCGAAATTAACAAAAAAACTGGTGAAGCGAGGCATCACCGAACTGGTGACGCCGGGTGTCTCTTTTAATGACACGGTACTGAACCACAAGGAGAACAATTTCCTCTGTGCCCTTCACATTGCCGGAAACAATCAATACGGCATTTCCTTTCTCGATATCTCCACGGGGGAGTTTCTTACTTCGGAAGGTAACAGGGATGATATTGACAAACTGCTTGCCAACTTCTCACCGAAAGAACTGCTCGTGGAACGTGGAAACAGGAAAAAACTGGAAGAAGCTTTTGGCAACGGCTGGCTTCTTTCGGAACTGGAAGACTGGATCTTTACCGGAGACGCCGCTGCCGACAAACTTTTATCCCACTTTCAAACATCCGGCCTGAAAGGCTTCGGCGTAGAAAACCTGCCGCTGGGAATCATCGCCTCGGGAGCGATACTACATTATCTGGACATCACACAGCACTATAATACGGCACATATCGTCTCGCTTAAACGTATTGAAGAAGAACGTTTCGTACGGCTCGACAAGTTTACGGTGCGTAGCCTGGAGCTTGTTCACACCATGAACGAGGGAGGAAAAACACTACTAGACGTCCTGGATAAGACCATATCACCTATGGGATCACGTCTATTGCGCCGCTGGATTGTCTTCCCGCTGAAGGATGCCAGACCTGTGGAAGACAGGCTGAATGTGGTGGAGAATTTTTTCCGTGAACCGGAACTGAAAAAACTGCTTGAACAGCAACTACAGCTTATTGGCGATCTGGAAAGGATCATCTCCAAAGCGGCGGTAGGCAGGATTACTCCACGCGAAGTGGTACAGCTGAAAGTGGCACTTACGGCAATAGAACCAGTCAGGGAAGCATTCCTCGCTTCAGGAAACCAGAGCCTGCAGGAAATGGGTGAAAAGCTGAATCCCTGTTCCGATATCCGCGACCGTATTGCGAGGGAGATCATACCCGATCCGCCGGCACTGACCGGCAAGGGCGGATACATATGCAACAAGGTCAATAGTGAATTGGACGAACTACGCAGGATTGCCTTCTCCGGGAAAGATTATCTGATGCAATTGCAGCAGCGCGAAAGCGAAAAGACGGGTATCCCGTCACTGAAAATAGCCTATAACAATGTATTTGGCTATTATATAGAAGTACGTAACACCCACAAGGAAAAGGTTCCACCCGAATGGACGAGAAAGCAGACTCTGGTAAGTGCTGAACGCTATATCACTGAAGAACTGAAAGAATATGAAGAGAAGATACTGGGTGCTGAAGAAAAAATAGTAGCACTTGAAGATCAGATATATGCTGCACTTGTGGAAAGCATGATGGCTTATATACCCGACATACAAATTAATGCTTCCATTATTGCCCGTGCCGACTGCCTTCTTTCCTTCGCGAACGTAGCCCGACAGAACAACTATATCCGCCCCGAGATCAACAACTCAGACATCATTGATATAAAAAATGGCCGACACCCGGTCATTGAACGCCAGCTCCCCCCCGACCAGCCTTTTATTGCGAACGATGTCTATCTGGATAACAACACCCAGCAGATCATGATCATTACAGGGCCCAACATGGCTGGTAAATCGGCTCTGCTCAGACAGACAGCCCTCATCACACTGATGACACAGATAGGCTCCTTTGTTCCGGCAGAATCGGCAAAAATAGGGTTGGTAGACAAGATTTTCACCCGAGTGGGCGCTTCCGACAACATCTCACAGGGTGAATCCACCTTCATGGTCGAAATGAATGAGGCTGCCAACATCCTCAATAACCTGTCGGAAAGAAGCCTGATTCTCTTCGATGAACTGGGAAGAGGCACCAGCACATACGACGGCATCTCCATTGCATGGGCCATTGTGGAATACATTCACGAACATCCGAAAGCCCGGGCCAAAACGCTCTTCGCCACACACTATCACGAATTGAACGAGATGGAGAAATCGTTTAAACGGATAAAAAACTACAACGTATCGGTGAAGGAGATCGGCAACAAGGTGATCTTCCTGAGAAAACTGACGCCGGGAGGCAGTGAGCACAGCTTCGGTATACATGTAGCCAGAATGGCCGGTATGCCGCAAAGTATCACCAAACGCGCCGATGCCATCCTTGCCGCCATGGAATCGGCAAACAGGAAAGAGGATATCAGGAAGCCTATAAAGGATTTTATAGAAAAGCGTGAGGGATATCAGCTGAGCTTCTTCCAGCTCGACGACCCTATCCTCAGCCAGGTACGCGACGAGATACTCAACCTCGACGTAAACAACCTGACTCCCATGGATGCCCTGAATAAACTGAACGATATAAAAAAGATTGTAAAAGGAAAATAACACCCATGGCGTCTTGCCGCGGGAGAAGCCCCGCTGCGGGACGGACTCAAAAAAATGTACAACGAACATTCCCACAATGAAACCTACCGTAACGGTCGCATCGAAGTAATCTGCGGCTCCATGTTCTCAGGAAAAACAGAAGAACTGTTACGTCGTCTGCGCCGTGCAAAGATTGCCAGACAGACCGTCGAAATTTTCAAACCTGCCATTGACATACGCTACTCCCTTGATGAGGTGGTGTCGCACGACAAAAACACGATTCTATCTACCCCGGTGGAACACTCCAGTAACATCCTTCTACTCTCTTCGGAAGTTGAAGTTGTGGGTGTGGATGAAGCACAATTTTTTGACAACGGCCTGGTGGAAGTGTGTCAGCAACTGGCCGACCAGGGCGTTCGTGTGATCGTAGCCGGACTCGACATGGACTTCAAACGAAATCCCTTCGGCCCGATACCTGCACTATGCGCCATCGCCGATGATATTACCAAAGTACACGCCATCTGTGTGAAGTGTGGCAATCTGGCAAGCTATTCACACAGACTGGTAAAAAACGACAAACAGATCATGCTCGGTGAAACTGAAGAATATCAACCCCTTTGCAGAAGATGTTTCCTGAAAAAATGACATAATCAAAATATCTTTTTTGGTTTCATGTAAAACAATCCGGGTGATTATTTGTTATGACCTTTATAAAACCAAAACATTCATTAAAGGTAACAACTATTCACTTTAAACATGAACTTATGAAACTAAAAAAACTTTTTTTCACGGGAATTCTGATCGTGGCGTTTACCACTGCCATCAATGCTCAGCAATACAATACTGCTTTTGGCGTGAGATTGGGATACGATAGCGGATTGACACTAAAACACTTCTTTGCACCAGCAAGTGCAGGTGAATTTATTCTTTCCGCCTCTCCCCGGTATTTCCAGCTGACCGGCTTGTATGAGTATCAACAGCCTGTGCCGGGAGCACCTAACCTCGACTGGTACGTGGGTCTCGGTGCACACATCGGCGGAATACATTACCACAAAGATCGTTATGACAGTGCTTTCCTGCTTGGTGCCGATCTGATAGGAGGACTCGAGTATGTATTTCCAAGGGCTCCCTTCAATGTATCACTGGACTGGAAGCCGTCGTTCAACTTCACCAATGATTATAACGACTACTGGTACAGCGGTTTCGCACTTAGCTTACGCTATACGTTCCGATAACCGGTTCTCAAAAAATGTATAACCGCTTTCAGTCGAAAGCGGTTTTTTTATGTCATTCCGACTTAAATGTCTACTTTTGTATTCATGCAAAAAACAGGGAAAAAAAGTGAATCGGTGCTACTTGATCAACTCAACGAAGCACAACGGGCTGCTGTGGAGTTCTGCGACGGACCTTCACTCGTGATTGCAGGTGCGGGATCGGGAAAAACGCGCGTACTCACCTACAAGATTGCATATCTGCTCGAACAGGGACTTCCTCCTTTCTACATTCTGGCACTCACCTTTACCAATAAAGCGGCACGCGAAATGAAGTCGCGTATCGCGGAACTTGTCGGTGAAAAAAAAGCCCGCAGTCTATGGATGGGAACCTTTCACGCCATCTTCTCACGCATACTCCGCAACGAGGCGGAAGCCATCGGCTTCCGGTCAAACTTCACCATCTTCGACACATCCGACTCAAACAACCTGATCAGACTCATAATCAAGGAGATGAACCTCGACGACAAGCTGTACCGGCCGGGAGCTGTACACGGACAGATATCCCGCGCAAAGAACAGCCTGATCACCCCGGCCATGTACGCGGCAAATGACGAGATTCTGCAATACGACCGCATGGCCAAACGGCCCCGTCTGTTCGAAATATACCAGCGTTATCAAAACAGGCTGCGATCAGGTAACAGCATGGATTTCGACGATCTGCTGATGTATACCAATATCCTGTTCCGCGACCATGCGGAAATACTGGAGAAGTATCGCAACCAGTTTCAGTATATCCTGGTGGACGAATACCAGGACACCAACTTTGCACAGCATCTTATTGTGAAGCAACTTGCCGACGTGCACCACCGTGTATGCGTGGTGGGTGATGATGCACAGAGCATATATTCCTTCCGGGGTGCCAACATCGACAACATTCTAAAGTTTAAATCGAACTTCACCGGAACCCGGATTTTTAAACTGGAACAGAACTACCGTTCCACACAAAATATAGTGAATGCCGCCAACAGCCTGATCAAAAAGAATAGTGAACAGATTTACAAAGATGTCTTTTCGAAAAACGAGACGGGCGAGAGGATAGAAATCAGAAGTGCTTTTTCCGATTTCGAGGAGGGACTTATTGTCTCAAACAAGATCGCACGAATGAGGCTTGAGGAGCATGCCTCTTTTGGAGACTTTGCCATTCTCTACCGCACAAATGCGCAATCACGCATCTTTGAAGAGCAGCTGCGAAAGAACAACATCCCGTACCGTATCTATGGAGGATTGTCATTCTATCAACGCAAGGAAATCAAGGATGTGATCAGCTATTTCAGGCTTATTGTCAATTCGGGCGACGAGGAGGCATTCCGACGGATCATAAATTATCCTTCACGCGGTATAGGCGATGTGACAGTCGGTAAGATATCAACAGCGGCCATGTTACATGAAACCAGCCTGTGGCAGGTATTGAACACTCCTTCAGCCTACAATCTGGATATAAACGCGGGAACTGCCAGGAAACTGGCCGACTTTCAATCGCTCATCAGTGATCTTATCGATAAAAATAACCGGATGAACGCCTTTGAACTTGCCCAGGAGGTAATCAGAAACAGCGGTATCGCCAAAGAGTCCTACGAAGACATGACACCCGAAGGGATGAGTCGCACACAAAATATCCAGGAACTGCTAAACGCCATGAATGAGTTTGTTGTTACACGGCTGGAGCAAGGAGAAGAAAACAACCAGCTGGTCGATTTTTTATCGGAAGTATCGCTGCTTACTGATCAGGATACCGATAAGGAGGGGGAAAACGAGAAGGTAACCCTGATGACGGTTCACTCAGCCAAAGGGTTGGAATTCGACCATGTTTTCGTTGTAGGCATGGAAGAGGATCTCTTCCCGTCGGCAATGGCCAAATCAGAGATAAGGGGTCTGGAGGAGGAGCGGCGACTCTTCTACGTGGCCATCACCCGGGCAAGGAAGACCTGTACTATCACCCACGCCCGGAGTCGATTCAAGAACGGTGTTACCAATTCGGCCGTTGCCAGCCGCTTTCTAAAAGACATTGATCCGGCATTCCTTTCAACAGAGAGCCAGTCAGGCAGTGAAATATCCCCACCCTCCCAGGCAGATGACTTCTGGGGATCAATGCGGACACAACGCCTGCAAAATCAGGAGAGCCGGCGCGTTTTACCCACCAAAGTTACTCCTGTACACAGGGCTGCCGCCTCTTCCCTACCCCTGCCGAAAGAGGCTGAAGAGCTGAGGGAGGGACATGTCATTGAGCACGAAAGATTCGGACGCGGCGTGGTCACCTCCATTGAAATGAGCGGCAACGACCGCCGGGCTTTCGTGGAATTCGATTCCGCAGGCAGAAAACAACTGTTACTGAAATTTGCAAAATTTACCATCGTGGATACCGAATCCTAAATCTCCAGTAACACCTCTTCCACACTGCTGTTGCCAAACAGCATGTCTCCCGGATTTTCAAGCAACTGCTTTACCCGTTTTAAAAAGCTTACCGAATCCTTGCCATCTATCACGCGGTGGTCATACGACAACGCTACATACATCATGGGCCTGATTACCACCTGCCCTTCCAGGGCGACAGGACGATCCAGAATATTGTGCATGCCAAGGATGGCAGACTGCGGCGGATTAATTAAGGGTGTAGACATCATGGAGCCAAAAACCCCGCCATTGGTGATGGTAAACGTACCGCCGGTCATCTCCGGAATGGAAAGCTTTCCCTTCCGGGCTTTTTCGGCAACTTCCGCAATGGCTTTCTCAATCTCGGCCAACCCCAGGCTTTCCACATTTCTCACTACCGGTACCATCAATCCTTTGGGAGTACTTACAGCCACTGCAATATCAGCATAATCATAGGTTACCAGATTTTCCCCATCCAACATGGCATTCACGTTGGGAAACTCCTGTAGCGCAATGGCACTGGCTTTCATAAAGAAAGACATCATACCGAGCCTGATCCCGTGTTTCTCCACAAATACATTCTGATACTTTTTGCGAATATCCATCACCGGCTTCATATCCACCTCATTGAATGTAGTCAGCATGGCCGTTTCATTCTTCACCGACACCAGCCGTTCACTCAACTTCCGGCGCAGAGAGCTCAACCGTGTTGTAGTAACATTGCGGCTCACCGGCTTTTTCAAATTGTCCGCCTTGTCTCGATCCTGTTTGTTATGATCTTCAGATAGTATTGCTTCCACATCCTCGCGTTTCAGTCGCCTGAGTCCGCTGATGACATCATCTACCGACAGGCTGTTCTCCTCCATTACTTTTTTTGCAAGAGGGGTGATTCTCACCTTTTCATATTCACCCGCTTCACCCGCTGACGGCTTATCCACTACAGGAAGCACAGCCGTTGCTTCTGCAGTAATCTCCGATTGTGCCGACGTTTCCTTTTGTACGGTTTTGACCGGTTGCATCACCCGCTCCGGTTGTTTTTCCTTCCGGGGCTCCATCTCCTTCATCTCCTTCATCTCGTCCGGTTGTACAGAATCATCTATGGTACAAGCCACAGCGCCCACTTCAAGCATTTCTCCCTCTGATGCTTTGAAACTTATCTTTCCTGATTCATCTGCGACCAACATTAACGTGGCTTTGTCGGATTCCAACTCAGCGATCTCGGTACCTTTTTTCACGACCGCCCCATCTTCCACCAGCCAATGAAAAAGTTCAACGTGCGTGATGGATTCACCGGGGCTCGGGACTTTTATTTCAATAAGTGCCATAATATTTGTTGTTCTGTTATTGTCAATATCTACACCGAGAGCGCTTGCTCAATGATCTGCGTCTGGTTGATTTTGTGCCGGGCTGTCAGTCCTTCGGCCGTAACACCACTGGCGGGCCGGCTTATCACTTGCAATGGGAGGTCACTCAAACGTTCCTTTACAAAGCTTGCAGCTCCCATATTTGCCGGTTCTTCCTGTACCCAGATAATTTTACTGTTTTCAGGGTACCGCCCCAGGAGAGTCCGAAGTTGCTTGTCGGGAAAAGGATAAAGCTGTTCGATGCGGATGATCGACACCTCATCTGTTTGAAGATCCCCACGGGCTGTATGCAGCTCATAATATATTTTGCCGGAACAGAGCAACACGCTTTTAACTCTTTCATAATCTTTGATATGCACATCTTCCAACACCTCACGAAATCCTCCTTCCGTGAAATCAGACAGGGAAGAGACACACGCTGGATGTCGCAATAGACTCTTTGGCGTAAAAACAATCAGAGGCACCCTGATGTCACGATGCAACTGACGGCGTAACACATGGAAAAAGTTGGCAGGAGTGGTACAGTTCACAACTTGCATATTGAGGTTGGCACACAAACTCAGGAACCGTTCCAGACGGCCGCTGGAATGTTCTGCACCCTGTCCCTCATAGCCATGCGGCAACAGCATGACCAGTCCCGACTTCAATCCCCATTTTTCCTGTGCTGCGGAAATATACTGATCCACAACTACCTGTCCCACGTTATAAAAATCACCAAACTGCGCCTCCCACAGGGTAAGTCCGTCGTGATGAGCCAGCGAGTAACCATATTCGAAACCCAGTATACCATATTCATTGAGTGGCGAATTATAGACCCGAACCGGCTCCTGCTCCCCTCCAAGGCTTTTCAGTGGGAAATATTTCTCCTTGCCGTCCTCGGTAATAATCTCCGCGTGGCGGTGTGAGAAGGTGCCCCGCTCGGAATCCTGTCCGCTCAGCCGCACGCTGTGTTTTTCCCAGGCCAGAGAGGCATAAGCCATGAGTTCACCCATGGCCCAGTCATAGCTGTCGGCTTCAATCATGGCCGATCTCTGCTGAAACAGGCGGATTGTTTTGTTGAAAAACTTTTTATCTTCCGGCAGGGCTGTGATACTTTTTGCCAGCTGTAAAAAAAGGTTTTTGGAAACAGTTGTATCGGCCACCGCCTCAAAGTCGGCCGCTTCAGGCAGACGAATTTCCGGATATTTATCGGCGAGAAAGAGATGCAGATTTAACACAGAGGTGGCCTGCGACTCCTCATATGCCTTGTCCAGAAGCTGATGAAAATCGGACAATCTGGAGTCAAAGTCCTGCGGCGTGATCACTCCTTCCCTTATCAGTTTTTCAGCATAGATGTCGCGTGGATTTTTATGTCTGGCAATGATATTGTACAACTCCGGCTGGGTAAAACGAGGCTCATCACCTTCGTTATGCCCGTACTTGCGGTAAGACAACAAATCGATGAACACATCAATGTTAAACTTCTGACGAAACTCCAACGCCAGCCTGGCCACATATACCATCGCCTCAATGTCGTCACCGTTCACGTGAAATACGGGCGACTGCGTCACCTTGGCCACATCGGTACAATAGGTACTGGATCGTGCCTGCAGATAATTGGTGGTGAATCCAACCTGATTATTGATCACGATGTGAATAGTACCGCCCGTCTTGTATCCCTCCAGCTTTGAAAACTGAATGGTTTCATAGACGACTCCCTGTCCGGCAATGGCAGCATCACCATGTATCAGAATGGGTAATACTTCCTGATAATGACAATCATGTTCATTTTCCAGTTTCGCGCGGGCAATACCCTCCACTACCGGTCCCACGGCCTCAAGGTGAGAAGGATTGGGTGCCAGGCTCACCGAGATGGAACGGCCTTCATAATCGATAGTATTGTTATAGCCCAAATGGTATTTCACATCGCCATACATGATATCATCCCCGTAATTCTGTGCATTGAACTCTCGGAAAACCTGTGAATAGGGTTTTTTCATGATATTGGTGAGCACATTCAGTCGCCCCCTGTGTGCCATTCCAATAACGATTTCGTTGATGTCATACTCACCTCCGTGCGCAACAATGGCATTCAGTGCGGGGATAATCGATTCCGATCCCTCCAGAGAGAAACGCTTCTGCCCCACAAACCTTTTGTGCATATAATCTTCGAAACCGGAGGCTTCTATCAAATGATCCAGAATACGCAGTTTCCTTTCATCCGAAAGTGATTCCTGATTTCTGGATCCCTCCATTTTCTCCTGCAGCCACTTTACAATTTCAGGTTTGGTCATATAGCGATATTCCACACCAATAGACTTGCAATAAGTTTCATCAAGATGTGCCACGATTTCTCTCAGCGTAGCTTTGCCAAGACCAATTTCCTTGCCGGCTTCAAAAGAAATATCCAGATCATCCCCCGTGAGATCAAAATTCTCTATTGCCAGCGTAGGGGTATAGCTTCGCCGTGTACGCACAGGGTTGGTCTTGGTAAAGAGATGGCCGCGACGTCTGTAAGCTGTGATAAGCCGCATGACCGCCAGTTCTTTGGGAGAGTTTCCCAAAACCTCCTTACCATCTGCGGGTTTCACCGGAAAGTGGTTGGTGGCTAAATCGAATCCCTGAAAAAAATAACGGAAGCTTTCATCCACATTCAGGGGGTTTTCTTTGTATTTTTGGTATAAAGCCTCAATGGCTTCCATGTCTGTTGTACTTAATTCATTTTGGGCATTCATCGGTCAATCCTTCATCATTTTGATATAAATAGTAAAGATGACTAAATTGTTCATTCAATCCAACAATTTTAGACTAAAAGAGTTTCTCGTTTCATTTCCTATGTCCCGAAAAAGTGTTATTTTTGACATTCCAAACGATGCTGACTGCATAAATAAATCATCATAAAAACAAACTCTATGACAAAAAGTGCTTTACAGATTGCACGGGCAAGTTATGAACCCAAGGTGCCCGAGGGATTAATCGGCAATGTAAGAATTGAAGAAGGAGCTGCCACTGAATCGGTGCGCGACCAGCAGGAGATTCAACAACTTTTTCCCCACACATACGGGATGCCCGTTGTGAAGTTCATTCAGACTTCCGGCAAACCAGGTTTGGATAATCCGTTGAATGTTGGAGTGATCTTGTCGGGCGGACAAGCGCCGGGAGGACACAACGTGATTGCCGGAATCTATGACGGTGTAAAACGGCTTCACCCCGACGGTAAGCTCTATGGTTTTATCCTCGGCCCGGCCGGACTTATCAACCACGAGTACAAGGAACTTACCGGTGATATCATCGATGAGTACCGCAACACGGGCGGTTTCGATATTATCGGATCGGGAAGGACCAAACTGGAAACCCGGGAACAGTTTGACAAGGGACTGGAGATATTAAAAAAACTCAACATCAGGGCGCTGGTAATCATCGGAGGTGATGACTCAAACACCAACGCATGTGTACTGGCAGAATACTACGCCGCCATCAATGCCGGCGTACAGGTCATCGGCTGTCCCAAAACCATCGACGGAGACCTCAAGAACGAACAGATTGAAACCTCATTCGGATTCGATACGGCATGTAAGGTCTATTCCGAGTTAATCGGCAATATTCAACGCGACTGTAACTCTTCCCGAAAATACTGGCATTTCATTAAGGTGATGGGACGTTCGGCATCGCATATCGCGCTGGAATGTGCTTTGCAAACACATCCCAACATTTGCTTCGTATCGGAGGAGGTGGCTGAAAAAGAACAATCACTCGACGACATCATTGATTACATTGCCGGCGTCATTGCCCAAAGAGCGGCACAGGGACTGAATTTTGGCACGGTGATTATTCCCGAGGGACTGATTGAATTCATTCCTGCCATGAAGAAACTGATCAGTGAACTGAACGATTTCCTCGTACACAATCAGGAAGAGTTTGATCTGGTGCGCCGATCCGGTAAACGGGATTATATCATCAGCAAACTTTCCCAGGAGAATGCCGACATCTACGCCAGCCTCCCTGAGACGGTTGCCCGCCAGCTCACACTCGACCGTGATCCGCATGGCAACGTGCAGGTGTCGCAGATTGAAACGGAGAAACTGTTGGCCGAAATGGTTAAAAAACGACTCGATCAGTGGAGCAAGGAAGGCAGATACAAAGGTAAATTTGCCAGCGTCACCCACTTTTTCGGATATGAAGGCCGTTGCGCAGCACCGTCGAATTACGACGCAGACTACTGCTATTCACTCGGCTATACTGCATCGATGCTCATTGCAGCAGGCAAGACCGGCTACATGTCTTCGGTACGCAATACCACCGGCCCTGCTGCCGAATGGGTTGCAGGCGGTATACCCATCACCATGATGATGAATATGGAACGCCGCCACGGCGAAATGAAGCCGGTCATCCAGAAGGCGCTGGTGGAACTTGATGGAGCTCCTTTCAGGTACTTTGAAAGCCAGCGTGATAAATGGGCAGTTGAAACAGATTATGTATATCCCGGCCCGATCCAGTATTTCGGACCTACGGAAGTGTGCGATCAGCCAAGCAAAACATTGCAGCTGGAACAAAACGGCAAAATCAGTTTATAATAGTAACTTTTTCATAAAGCAATCAACAGGGGAAAATGGTTTTCATTTTCTCCTGTTTTTTTGTTTATCCATTGGGGTCTGTTCTTTCTCCCTCCCTCCAGGCCTTTTTATCAAAGTATCTTATTGATCAATCTTGAGCCTATCACACACAAAAAAAATACCGGGAGTTTATCGTCGGGCATATGAAGAAAGGGGAAAAGATAATAAGTAACGCGCTTGTTGAACGCATATATAACCTTTTTAAAGGACATACATGGTATATTCAAAATATACTCCACCGTCTCTATTCAATCATGGAAAAAGGAGAAGAATGTACAATGCAGACGGTCGAACAAGCGGAAAAATTTGGCACAAGATATACTGTTTAATCTATCGACCTATTTTTATCGTCACATCTACTAATTAAAAACACTACTGCCCGGGTAGAATTTCAGTAAAAAAATGCTACTTCCTAATGGTTTCGACCCGATGTCCTACTTTTGTGTTTGTTAAAAAATAACACGGGTAATTTTCATGAACTATTCTGTTAAGCCAAATGGGTACAATGCAAAGAAGTTTGCCTTTTACCATGGCAAAGAATATCCTAATTTTCATGAACCATTTCGTAAAAGGAGGCGGCCTCGTCGAGGCCGCCTCCTTTTACACTGTCAGATTCGTTCAAGCCCTGCAGATCAGGAAGATCAGAAGAACCTGTAGCGGTTGTCTTCCACAACCATTTTGTCTTTTAATGTTTCAACAGACTGCATCTGGAGACGATAGGCATTGCTGTTGAGCATACTTCTTTTCTGAGATGAAGCGTCGTATGTTTCTGTTCCCGCTGTCCTGTTTGCAACCTGGGTAACATACACACCCATATTCCCCTTCATGGGGCCAACCACCTTGCCGACAGGCGCAAAGGCAGATACTGCATTCAATACGGGTTCCACTCCCAGTCCCGTAATGTTGCGGGTGGTAAAGTTCACAAAACGGACCGTATCTGCAACAGTGTTCATTGCTGCAGCATAGGCATCAAGAGATGTCAGATTTTTCGCCTGCAGGTCGGTGATTATTTTCTCTGCCTTCTTCTCATTCATCAACTGAGTACGTATGCCGGAAGAGACTTCAGAAAGAGGTGTTGTTCCGGCGGGAATTACCTGTTCCACACGTGCAATGACACGCAGATTGGTGAGATCGAACTTCTTCACGCTGCCTCGTTCCTTTTCATTGGCAGCCCAGGTGATAATCTGACGCGAACTGGGAATCTGCGCCAATGAAAAATCGTTGGCCGAAACCGTGACATTTGGCATGACCATATAGTTTTTTTCGGACGCCAGTTCATTAAATTTGGTTTTTACATCAGGGGCGGAGATAAACTGATTCAGTTCGTTGTCGATATTGTTAGAGGTCTTCTCGCTGGCAACAACCGGCATATTTATAATGGCAACCTTGTATTTATTTACGGGACTGGTTCTTTCTTCTACCTGAAGAATAAGCTGCTGACCCGGAATAGACAATTTCACGGGTTGCCCTACCGGTGTATTGAAAGCAGCCTGAACAAGGCCGGAACCCATCTGAGCGAGATCAATCTCACGTGCCCAGCCTACTTCACCTCCATTGGAGCTTGGATTAAGGCTATTGGCAACTTCGGCAAAAGAACCTCCACCTTGCAGTAAACCGTAGATGCTGTCCACAAAATTGGTAACTACTGAATCCTGTCCCACCATGGAAGCATCGGGTATTGCCATCATACGAAGCCGTACCGAGTCGGGAGAGACTGTCTTGTCAATCAGCTTGATGATCTGATATGCATCCCCTTCACGCTTGGGGCCTGCTATTTCGTTGACAGCAGCACTGCGAACAAATTCAATCTGGGAAGGAGTCAGCATGAATTCACTCACAAACACATCACGATAAGGCGTATCGGAATAATCGGCCACAACGCTCATCGGGTTGGCAGCATTCTGCAGTTCAGTAAAAGCCTTTTTGGACTCAGCTTCCACTTCGGCAAAATCCTCGTCGCTGGGAACAATTTCTTTTGAAAAATAAGACAATTTTACCAGGGGAGCCTCCAGCCTGAACAATGCCTTATGTGCGTTATAATAGTCCTGTACTTCTTTATCACTCACCGTTACCGCCGAATCGGAAATCGTAAAATAATTCTGCATCACATAAGCAATGTCGGCATTCTGCTGGGAAAGATCAAATGCTGTCCTGGCTTCGCGGTCATTCACGATCACTGCGTTTGACAACAGCGATATATATTTTTCCTCCAGTCGTTGCGTGCGTACCATCTCCTCAATGAATAACCACAATGATTTATACTGGTTCACAAGAGCCTGTTCCTGTGGCCCGGGACTGGGCGTGTTGATTGTATTTATAAATTCGATCAGCGCATTGCGGCTAAACATACGTGTTTGCGGGTCAAGGAAGAAGGGGAGTTGCTGTAAGACCGGCGAAATGTTTTCTCCATGCACCAGATCATTGAGTTCGTTCTTGGTCACGGTGAGTCCCAGTTTTCTGGTCTGATTATCGAGCAGGCGTTCCCGCACCATCTGCTGGTATACCGCTTCGCGTATCTGAGATGTGGTGTTCTCATCGAGAGAGGATTGGCCACTGACCATTTTCTGAAATTCTTCGAATTCGGTAATTTTATCGGCATATTGTTGCGTGGAAATCACTTCCCCGTTTACTACGAATGCCCTGTCACGTGCTTTTCCGAATAACGTGGTGCCTGAAGTAAACAAGTCTCCCAAAACAAAGGCCAGCAGTGCCACGCCAATCACGATCACCAGCA
>ENA-UOOK01004334-UOOK01004334.1-fermentation-metagenome-genome-assembly--contig:-NODE-4334-length-15322-cov-5.869785_pt1 | contig 15322 bp, 12 predicted proteins | sample MGYA00245777_ERZ724023 | MGnify/ENA primary metagenome ERZ724023 (study PRJEB28704, sample SAMN03018312) | fermentation metagenome | biome: anthropogenic terrestrial biome; feature: soil; material...
GTCTGGTAATATTTTCTGGTATGTCCCTGACCCACGGGCATACCAGAAAATATTACCAGACGCTGCGGGAAAACAGCAAACTCGACTGGGTGGCGTCCTGCGCCGAAGACCAGGCGGCAAAAGACGTTTACGAACTTTACAAAACCGGCGTGCCGTGCTATCTTAGCGCGGAGGAAATGTTCCGGAAGCACCCGGATATCGAGGCGGTGGTACTGGCTTCCGCCAACGACCGGCACCTGGAACAGGTGCGTTTTTGCGCGGAGCGCGGGATCGATATCCTGTCGATGAAGATCCCGACGTTCGATATGGACGAATATGATAAAATGATTGAACTGTGCGGCAAAGCCGGCATCATCTGCCAGATCGAGCTGGAACTGCATTACAATCCGGTCGTACTGCGGTTGAAGAAACTGCTTGGCGAGGGGGCTGTCGGCAGGATTCTTTCGGTACAGGCGACCAACATTACACTGTCGCCGGTGTGGGCGTTTCCGTGGCAGGGGGTGCCGGAGGCGAGCTTCGGTTCGCGGGTGCCGCTGCGCGCCGGGGACCGCCGTTTCCGGGGCGGGGCGCTGTGCGACCATCCGCATGTGTTTGACATGATCCGATGGCTGACGGGTTCCGATTTCGACTGCCTGTTCGCCGAGGTCGCGCCCAACCTGCGCCCGGATATCGAGGTCGAGGACATGCTGCTGGTGAACGGACGGATGAAGGACGGCACCGCGTTTTTGTTCGACCCCTCGTGGTCACGGATGGAGGAGCGGCTGAAAGTGCCCGCGCCGGGCTGGGAAGTGTTCCCGAAACGGATGGAGGTGAATATCACCGTCACCGGCGAGAACGGCGTGCTGGTCTGCGACTGCTTCGGCCCGAACGTTTACCACAACGGCGCGCCGAACGACCGCTATACCGTGCAGTACACGTATTTCGATGAATGGATCGGGCTGATCGACGAATTCGTGGATTGCGTCCGCCACCGCAAACAGCCGAAAATCAACCTGAAGTGGCACAAACAGACCATTCAGGCGATGAATGCCTGTTACGAAAGTATTTCCACCCGTACGCCGGTCCGTCCGGCATGAACAAGAGGAGCTTGGAGCCCATGAAACAGCGCGAAGAAAAATTGTTGCACGCCAGGATCATCCCGCCGGTAAAATCATTGTCGCTGACGGATGAAAAACTGTTTCGGATTGAAGACGGATGCCGTTTCACGGTCTGCGGCGGCGACGCGGCGGCGCAGAATGCAGATCGGAAGAGCGTTCGACGCCCGCCGTGCCTGGGGCGTCGAACCCGCAATTACCATACTGCCGCCGGATTCGTCGTTGAAAGCGGAAGCGTATGCGATTGAGGTGAGCGCGGCGGAAGTGAAGATTTCGGCGGCGTCGGCGTCCGGCGTCCGGCACGCGATGAAGAGCCTCCGCCAGTTGGCGGAGTCGGAACGCGGTGTGTCGCGGCATACCCACCACATCCTGCCGTCGGTCCGGATCGAAGACGAACCGGCGCTGGGTTTCCGCGGCATCCATCTCTGCTGGTTCCCCGAAACCCCGGTGTGGGAAATCGAAAAACAGCTCCGGCTGGCGGCGTATTACAAATTCAACTATGTCGTCATTGAATCGTGGGGCGTCATCCGGCTGAATTCGCACCCGGAATTCGTCTGGAGCGAGTTCGCCGTGGAACCGGACGCGGTGAAGCGTCTGGTGAAGATCGGCGAAGAACTCGGGATCGTGATTTTCCCGCAGGTGAATCTGTTCGGACACGCGACGGCGTCGCGCACCGGGAGCGGCAAGCACGTGCTGCTTGATTTTCACCCGGAATATGCGGGGTTGTTCGAACCGGACGGCTGGACGTGGTGCATCAGCAACCCGGACACCCGGCGTTTCCTGACCGATATCGTGCTCGAAATGCATGAACTGTTCGGCAATCCGCCGTTCTTCCACATCGGCTGCGACGAAGCGTACAACGCCGGGAGCTGTACTTCCTGCCGCCGGGCGGACTACCCGGCGCTGCTGAAAGAGCATCTGTTCTATTTCCATGACCTGTTGAAACAGCGCGGAGCCCGCGCCATGATGTGGCACGACATGCTGCTCTGCCGCGAAGACGAACGCTGGGACCGTTATACGGTCTGCGGCCGCCGGGATGACGGTCTGGAGGAGCTCTACCGGGAGCTGCCGAAAGACATGATCATCTGCGACTGGCAGTACGGATACCCCGAAACCGACGGCCGGGAACCGACTTGGTCGACGGCGAAGTTTTTCAAGGACAACGAATTCGAGGTGCTGGTCTGTCCGTGGGTCAATAAGGACGGCATCCGCAGTCAGGGGCGCTTCGCAGCCCGCGAAGGGTTGATGGGGATGCTGGAAACGACCTGGAACTGGAACCGCGAACAACGGATGTGGGCGATTTTCACGACCAGCGCCCGTTCGGCATGGGCGCCGTTCGACGAGGAACTGCCGGACATGTGCTATCATGAATTCTTCAACCGCCACCTGCGCGAAGTGGGGCATGACATGGGCGTCAGTCAATATATCCAGACCGGGCGCGTCATGTATCAGGTGAATCCATACGATTACCAGCCGTAACCGGGAGCAGGAGAGAGCGTGATCGGCCGTCGTCCGGTTATTTGCCGGGCGGCGGCTTTTTCGTGCCGGTTTTCCGGCGCCGGGGAGGGGGCTTGCGGTCCGGCGGAGCGGATGCGGGAGAATCGTCGGGATTTCTGTTTTCAACGATTGACATTTTGTTTTTCGGTTGTATAATATAATTGTTGAAACGGTTCAGCAAATATTCAGCAAATCAGGAATCCCGGTGAAATCGCTACGTGAAATCGCAAAAGAATTGAATCTCGCGCCGCCCACGGTGTCGATGTGTCTTTCCGAAGACCCCGGCAAGTACCGCCTGAGCCCCAAGACGGTCAAGCGCGTCCGCGAATACGCCGAGCAGCACGGTTATGTGCCGAACCGGATGGCGCGCCAGCTTTCGCGTCCGGCGTCGCCGCCGGTCGGATTGTTGATTTCAGGCGGGATCAGTCCCGATAAAAACTACAACGGCCTGCGGCAGGCGATGGACGAACTGCGGATTGCCGGACAGGAATTCATCGTGCAGATCATTCCGTGGGGCAAGGTTTCCGAAGTGGTGGCGTATCTGAAAGGGATGCGGGTGCAGGATATTATTTATTACGGGGTGTTCAAGGACATGCCGCCGTCGCACGTCTGCCGGTTCAGCAATGACCCGGCGATAAAAGAGGATATCGCCCGGCTGGCCGCGCTGTTGAAAAATGACATGAGGCTCTTTGCCATCGATTTTGAATTTCCGATCAAGGACGATACGCTGCTGACGAAAAATATCTACCGCTGGGGCGTTGACCGCCGCAAGGGCATGACTCAGTTATTCGATGTATTGAAAAAGAACGGCAAATCGGATATCATGTGCGATGTCAGTAGTTTCCGCCTGATGGAGGAACTGGTGCCGGACACACGACGGGTCTTCCGCTACAACAATATTTTTGACGCTTATCTGCAAGGGCATATCTGGGCCGAGGAATTTATGGCCGCCCGCAAGCTGTTGAAAGTGGATATGGTGATTCTGCACAACGATTATTCCTGCCTTTCCTTCATCGACGGCTTGAGGAATTATGGCCTGAGCGTGCCCGGTGACGTGGAAGTAATCGGTTTCGACAACCTCGAATTGTGCAATTATTCCAATCCGCGCCTGACCTCGATCGAGGTCCCGGGCGATGGAGTTCGGCAGGCGCTTGACGCGATTCTGCACGGGAAGGAAGTGAAACCCGCTCATATATTCGATATGAAAGTCGTCTGGCGGGAGTCGGCGTCAATTTCAAAACCATAACGGTAAAACCATGCCATGTTCAAGTTTTCCGATAACCGGTCAAAAATCGTTCGGCGGCGCACGGATGGCGTTGGGAGAGGAAGGAGCACCCGCTCCATTGTTATCGAAAAACTTGAGCATGTCGTAAAAACATAAAAACAAGGATGGATGCATGAGAAAAAAATTCACACTTATCGAATTGCTTGTGGATACTACTGTTTAAAGTGCGTATTTTGCCGTTTTTGATATATGTTTTTGGTCTGCTTTTGAGCAGGCTTTTTTGTATGTTATCCCCTGTGAACTTTGCAACTTTCCTTTTCCGAGAATGAGCCGTTGAGCTCGTCGGAGGGAAAGGAAAAAGTTGCAGAAAATAAACAGATGTGCTACGGTAACTGTCGAGATGTTTTCTTTGCGGAAGCGGCCTGAAATTTGCTCAGGACTCCAGTCTTCATCCAACTTGACAACAATTTGTTCACAAAGCTTTTGAGTCATTACCGGCGACCGGCAACTTTTGGCGCGTCGCAATTGATACTGCGATTGCGCATGGCGATAACGGTAACCGAATTGGCTGGAGTTTCGCTGCACTTCACGAATGATTGTTGAGTGCGAAACTTCAAGTACATCTGCGACTTTTCTTTTTGACATACCGGCTTGTAAAAGCTGTGAAAGCATATATCTTTTCTCTTGGGATACATGGCGATATTGTGACACTACGACCTCCTTGGCTGTTGTGGAAAATGGTAACATAATATCGACCATTTTCCCGCTTTTTTCAACTCAAGTGGTGCACTTCAAACTTTAATCTAGCCATCTTCAAAGCCGTAATCATTCCCAATCAGCCCGATATAAAGATTTGACTGACTCAATTCCGCCAGATAAACTTCATTCGTCTTCTTATCAGCGGCAGGGACATCCTGCTCAAAGACAAAAACACTGAAGAAACGGCTAAGGATCGGATTGCGCTCAATATAATTTTTCAAAAAGGCGCGCTCTTCCACAAATTCCTTTTGAACGCTGCTTAAAAATATCCGTTTCTTCATAAATTCCACATTTTGTTATTAGTGCTCAAAGCATTCTGTATCACAATGCATAGACTTTGGTAATATATATCGGCTGTGCGAAAAATAAAGCAGAAGAATAAATATTCATAAGCGAAGCATTCCTTTTTCATGATATGATGTTCAATAGATTTTAAAGTGGTCGAATTCGACCACTTTGAAATTGCACGGATTTATTCAGAATGCCGTGATGTAGATGGCGGTGAGCAGGATTGCGGCTATACCGGTGATGATAGCGAAGAAAAGGATGATTTTGCTGAGGTTTGATTTTGCGGCGCGTTTTATCAGGTGGATTATGGCGAGGGGGATGAGTTGCAGGAGTAATAATACTGCTGCGCCGAGAATGGCGGTTTGGCATTTTTCGTTGGAGAGGTCGTGCAGGCGTGGGGTTTGACCGTAGACCAGAGAAATTAGGATACAGTGGTCGGATGTCAAGATCAGTTATGACTGCAAAAACCTGACCATCAAAATCAACGGTCAAAGTAAAACCTATCCCGTGACCGCAAAAGCCAGGAATGTGAAAACAGCCATATTTGGCGGACATACCCGCAAGCAATGGGGAGTGGAAGAAGATATGAGCTTCTTCAAGGGCGGCTTGCGTAAGTTGATCATCAAGCATTATTGTGAAAAATGATGCCCTGATGGCTATCGAATGCTCGGGCGCTGTCCGGATTGACAAACTCACGCTGCCGCCGCTGGCAAGCCAACGGCGGCAGCGTTACGCAGACAGGTTTGGAAAAGGAAGAGCGCGAGAAGGAAACAACCTTTCCTCAAAAGGTTTTTCTTCTCGCATCAGGCTTGCGCATAATCTGCAAATGGACTTTCGGGCGTAAATGATCCGTAAGGGCATTTTTTTTATGAAAAAATAACCAAAGCGGTAGGGATGGGTTTGACATTTCTAATTATTGCGACTATTTTAATACCAGCAACCAACCAACTAAGGAGTTGAAATTATGAAACATCTGGTAGTCAGTCTGTTCGCCGCCCTGTTCGTCGCCGTCGTCGCCGCCGGCTGTTGCAGCACCGCCAAATGCGATAAGGCCGGTAAAGAAGCCTGCGCGGTGGTCTGCAAGGATAAATGCGCCGTAGACGGCAAATGCGCCAAGGAATGCAAAGAAGCCTGCGGCAAAGCCAAATGCGACAAGGCTTGCCCGAAAGCTGCTGAAGCTCCGGCAACCAAGTAAATTCGATACGGTCCGTTTGCGGCCGATTGATTATGAAAGAGCGGTGAAAACCGCTCTTTTTTTTTGGTGCGTCCTGCCGGGCGCACCAAAAAAAAATCCCGGCCGGAAATTTCCGGTCGGGATTTTGAATTTCGGTGTAATCGAAATTACAGGATTTCTCCGAGCTTCTGGTAGAATTCCATGCGACGTTTGGCGTCTTTGTCCGCCATTTCGTACACGGCTTCGGCTTCGTTCGGAGCGGTTTTCTGCAGCGTGGTATAGCGGCGTTCGCTCTTGATGAAGTCCATGAAGCTGGCCGTCGGAGCCTTGGTTTCCCAGGTGAACGGCTTTTCCGCCAGCGGATTGTAGCGGTACATCGGCCAGTAACCGGCATCGACCGCGCGCTTGGCTTCGACCTGGCTCATTCTCATATCACCCTTGATCCCGTGTGCAATACACGGAGAATAGGCGAGGATGATTGACGGCCCCGGATGCGCTTCCGCTTCGCGGATGGCTTTCAGGGTCTGCATACGGTTCGCACCCATACAGATGGAGGCGACGTAAACATTGCCGTAGCTCATGCACATGAACCCGAGGTTCTTCTTGGTCAGGCGCATGCCGGCGTTGGCGAAAAGCGCCACCGCGCCGATCGGAGTAGCCTTGGAGGCCTGGCCGCCGGTGTTGGAGTACACTTCGGTGTCCAGCACCAGGATATTGACGTTGCGCTCCTGAGCGACCACGTGGTCAAGGCCGCCGAAACCGATGTCATAGGCCCAGCCGTCACCGCCGATGATCCAGACGGATTTGTCAACGAAGTAATCCTTGAGTTCGGCGATCTTGGCAAAGATTCCCTTGAGTTCACCGGTGGACTTTTCGATGGCTGTCGGGAGCATTTCGCCGATTGCTTTCTGGTTCTTGAAGGCTTCGTCATCGGTACTGGTCCAGATTTCGATCGCTTTCTTGAAGGCGTTGGTCATATCGTCGCAGGGAATGCCGATCGCGAGGGCTTTTTCCACATTCTTGCGGAGCTGTTCGCGGTTCTTGTCCACCGCCACGCGCATGCCGTAGCCGTATTCGGCGTTGTCTTCGAAGAGGGAGTTGGCCCAGGCCGGACCGCGTCCGTCTTTGTCCTTGCAGTAGGGCAGGGACGGGAAGGAACCGCCGTAGATGGAGGAACAGCCGGTGGCGTTCGCCACGATCATGCGGTTCCCGTAGAGCTGGGAAATCAGCTTCACATACGGAGTTTCGCCGCAGCCGGCGCAAGCGCCGCTGAATTCGAAATACGGCATCATGAACTGCGAACCCTTGACGGTGTCGATCGGCGCGCCGTCGATCACGTTGTCCGGGAGTTCTTCGAAGAACTTGTAGTTCTCGCCTTGGCCGGCATTGCGGGCGTCGGCCAAATGTTCGAAGGTCAGGGCCTTTTCCTTAGCCGGGCAGGTTTCGATACAGACGCCGCAGCCGGTGCAGTCTTCGATATAGACCTGGATGCGGTACTGGAGGTCGCGGTCGTTCTTGGTCTTGGAAACGACGGTTTCAAAGGTATCGGGCTTGCCTGCCAGGTCGGCCGGGGCAATCTGCTTGGCGCGGATGACGGCGTGCGGGCAAGCCATGATGCACTGGTTGCACTGGATGCATTTGTCGGAATGCCATTTCGGGACCTGGGGCGCGATGCCGCGTTTTTCCAGCCGGGAGGTGCCGATCGGCATGGAGCCGTCGTAGCTCATGGCGGAAACCGGGATGTCGTTGCCCTTCTGGTGCAGAATCGGCTTCATCAGCTTGACCGCGAAGTCGCCGGCGTTGTCGGCGATCAGGACGGGCGGCGTGAACGATTCGGTGATCTGAGCCGGGACCGGGACCGTTTTCAGGTTGGCCAGGGCGTTGTCCACGCAGGTGATGTTCTTGGCGACGACTTCATCGCCTTTTTTCTTGAAGGTCTTCTCGATCGCTTTCTTGATGTAGCCGATGGACTGTTCCTGGGGAATAATCTTGGCCAGGGCGAAGAAGCAGACCTGCATGACGGTGTTGATACGGGCGCCGAGGCCGGCGTCCATCGAAATCTTCAGCGCGTCGATGGCGTAGACCTTGATTTCCTTGCGGATGATGGTTTCCTGCATTTCACGGGTGAACGTGGCGAAAACCTGGTCCGCCGGGACTTCAGTGTTCAGCAGGAACGTGCCGCCTTTGCGGATGCCGTTGAGCATGTCATAACGGCCGATGTAGGCGGGGTTGTGACAGGCCACGAAGTGCGGCGTGGTGACGGTGTACTGCGACAGGATCGGCTTGTCGCCGAAACGCAGGTGAGAAATGGTAATACCACCGGACTTCTTGGAGTCGTATTCGAAATACGCCTGTACGAATTTGTCGGTGTTGTCGCCGATGATTTTGATGGAGTTCTTGTTGGAACCCACGGTGCCGTCGGCGCCGAGGCCCCAGAACATGCACTCGGTCAGGCCGTCCTGGTCGATGATGACTTCTTCGTCCACCGGCAGCGACAGGTTCGATACGTCGTCGTTGATGCCGACGGTGAAGTTCGTGGTGCATTTGCCGTCGAGGTGCTTGTAGACGGCGTTGATCATGGACGGAGTGAACTCCTTGCTGGCCAGGCCGTAGCGGCCGCCGATGACCACGATGTCCTTGCCGGACAGAGCGGCCTTGACGTCGGTGTAGAGCGGTTCGCCGAGGGAGCCGGGCTCTTTCAGGCGGTCGAGAACGGCAATTTTCTTCACGGAGGCCGGGATCGCTTTGATCAGGGCTTCGATGGAGAACGGACGGTAAAGACGGACTTTGACCAGGCCGAGTTTAGCGCCTTTGGCGTTCAGGAGGTTGATGGTTTCTTCGATGGTTTCGCAGCCGGAGCCCATGGCGATGATGATCTTGTCCGCATCCGCGGCGCCGACGTAATCGAACAGGTTCAGCTTGCGGCCGGTCTTGGCGGCGACGATATCCATGTATTTCTGCACGATGCCGGGGACGGCGTCATACAGCAGGTTGGTGGTTTCGCGGCCTTGGAAGTAGACGTCGGGGTTCTGGGCGGCCATCTTGGCGTAGGGGGCTTCCGGACGGAGAGCGCGGTTACGGAAACGTTCGATATGCTTCATATCGACCATTTCTTTCATTTCGCTGTAGTCGAGGACTTCAATCTTCTGGATTTCGTGGGAAGTACGGAATCCGTCGAAGTAGCTGAGGAACGGGATGTCACTTTCGAGCGTGGCGAGGTGGGCGACAAGCGCCAGGTCGTGGGTTTCCTGAATCGACGCTGCGGAAGTCATGGCGAAACCGGTGCCGCGGCAGGACATCACATCGGAGTGGTCGCCGAAGATCGACAGCGACTGGGCGGCCAATGCGCGGGCGGACACGTGGAACACGGTCGGGAGCATTTCACCGGCGATCTTGTACATGTTCGGGATCATCAGCAGCAGGCCCTGCGAGGCGGTGTAAGTGGTGGTGAGCGCGCCTGCGCTCAGCGACCCGTGCACGGCGCCGGCAGCCCCGGCTTCGGATTGCATTTCGGTAACGGTGACCACGTCGCCAAACATATTTACCTGACCCTGGCTGGCCCAGATGTCAGCGTACTCACCCATCGTTGAAGACGGGGTGATCGGGTAAATTGCCGCAACTTCGTTGAATGCGTACGCTACGTACGAAGCGGCGTAATTCCCATCGATGGTTATTTTTTTGGCCATGCTTAAACCTCCAGTTTTAAATGGCGTTGAAATATGTTCAAAATCTCAGTAAAAATAAAAGTACCATTTGAAACAATATCACAAAAATCAAAATTTTCAACTCATGAAATAGATACTTTTATATTTTTTGTCGTACAAATCAGGTCCGACCAATCGGCACGGCAAAATCACTTTATATTCCGTATGCTTTACTCCGCTTTTTTCCGGCGCATGCGGGCGGCGAACATGGCGTCGCAATCGCCGTCCCACGGGTAAATATGGAGCATGCCGCTGCATTCCCCGCCGGTCAGCGGATTGATGAATTTCTCCAATTCAAACTCCGGATCGGCGGCCAGGAACGCTTCGACGACGGCGGTGTTTTCCGGTTCACAGATGGAACAGGTCGCGTAGACCAGTATGCCGTCCGGCTTGACGCCGCCCGAGGCATGGCTCAGGATTTCCAGCTGGAGTTTGCTGATTTCGGCGATTTCGGCCTCGTCGGTGCTCCAGCGGGCGTCGGGATTGCGCCGCCAGGTGCCGGAACAACTGCATGGGGCATCGACCAGGACGCCGTCATAAACTTTCTGTTGTTTGGAACGCAGGGATTTGCCGTTCCATTCGCGGCATTCGATGTTGGGGAAGCCCGCGCGTTTGGCCCGGGTCCGCAGGTCATCAAGCTTGTAGGCGCGGATATCGGTGGCGACGACAGTACCTTTCTGTTTCATCTGGTCGGCCAGTTGCAGGGTTTTGCCGCCGGCTCCGGCGCAGGCGTCCCACCAGCGCTGGCCCGGTTTCGGCGCGCAGACCAGCCCGATCATCTGGGAGGCGAGGTCCTGCACTTCGAACATGCCCTTGCGGTATTCCTCGATTCCGTACAGGTTCACCTGAGGGCGGGCAATGCTGAGTGCATTGGGGAACGCCGGATTGGATTTAACGTTGAGCAGGTATTTCTCTTTCAGGTCGGCTGCCAGGCGGACGGGGTCGGCATTGTTTTGCACGCGCAGCCACATCGGGGGGCGGCGCTGGAACCAGAGGGCCAGTTTTTCCGCCTTGATATCGGCGGGCAGGTACTTGGGGAACCATTCGGGAACGAGGTCGAAAGGCGTAAGTTTCAGCGATTTGAGGGCTTTGCGGCGCAGGGCGGCGCGGACCAGTCCCAGGATTCGCCAGCCGTCGAGGCCGTCGGAACCTTTGCCGGTCACGACGAGGTCGTTGACTTCGGATTGGCGCAGGCCGAGTTCACGCATCCAGATGACGGCGACTTCCGGCAATTCGCGTTTTTCCATGACCATCGCGGTCAGCAGGAGCGCGGCGGCGCCGTTGTAGGAAATTTCCGGGACTTCGCTTTCCAGAACTTCAAGTTCCTCCCGGTCAAAGAGTTTGCGTATGGCTCCCCACCAGCGGAAGACGGCGAAGACCGCTTCGCTGAGGAGCTTCCGGTCGCGCGAACCGTACTGTTTGTTGTTGCGCAGAAAGCTGTTCAGGGTCCGGTCGGCCGGGCGTTTATGGACAAAGACGGCCTCCATCACTTCCTGGAGAGCGTCGCGGCAGGCCCGGGCCTGAGCTTCAAGTTTCGACATTGACATTTTCTGTTCGTTCATGTATCATCCTTCGCAGTGGGTTCGCGTAAATCGTGTAAAAATTATAATCTACTTCCTTATAATCTACTCCCTTGAACGAAATAAGCCAAATCGTAAACGCAAAAAAGTAAAGAGTTATTGTAATCGCGGCAAAACGGAATTATATTTCTTTCCATGCAGTTTTCATGAAGGAATGCCAGATGGGGATCTTGAAAAAATTTTTGGTCGCCGCCGCCCTGCTGTTCTGTTGCCGGATGCTGCCGGGCGCGGATGAACCGTTGCGGAAAATTGTGTTGCTGACCAGTTGGCAGCAGCAGGCGCAGTTCGCCGGTTTTTATATGGCGCAGGAGCTCGGCTTCTACCGTGACCTGGGCGCGACGCTTGAAATTCGCCACCGCGGCATCCACGACGACCCCGTCAAACTGCTGGAAAGCGGACAGGCGGATGTAATCGTGGCGTCTCTGGCGGAAGGAATCACACTGCACGACCGTAACCCGGATGTGATCAATATCGGACAGATGTTCCAGCAGTCTTCCGCCGTGATCGTGACCCGGGCGGAAAAAGGAATCCGCCGGATCGAGGACCTGAACGGCAAGCGCATGGCGGTCTGCCCCGGCAATTTTTCGTTCCGGGCCGAACTTTTCTGCAAAGAATACGGATTGAACATGGAAATCATTCACACGATGAATGTGGATGAGGTTTTCCTGTGGGGGATCGCCGATGCGGCGTTTATGATGCACTACCACGAATACGTCCTGTTGCTGATGAGCGGGATGAAGCCGAAAGACCTGAATGTGCTGTATCTCAAAGATTCCGGTATGGACCTGCCGGACGACGGCATTTACTGCCTGAAGGGGCGTTTCAATCAGTCGCGCAGTTTCTGGTACAAGTTCAATCTGGCTACCGTTCGCGGCTGGCAGCAGGCATTGGAGGAGGAAACACGGACGTTGGCGGTGATCCGGAATGTCTGCGCGAGTGCCGGGGTTCCCTTTTCCCTGCCGCTTCAGCGCTGGATGATCCGGCAGTTGAACGACACCATCCAAACGCCGCAATTGGAACGGACCGCCGGCGTCCTGGACAAAGAATCGTTTGATGAAACGGCGGGCCTGCTGTTCAAACATGGGTTGATCCGTAAGATACCGGAATACCGGGAGTTTTACCGCGGGCCGCTGAGCACTAAAAAATTCAGACAGGAGCCGCCGGACAATGAATAAACGCCGTATTTTCATTTTTCCCGCCATGCTGGTGATCGGGGTGGCGGTGGCGGGCGGGGCTGCGTTTTTCAGCATCCAGGCCTCCAACGAACTGTATGCTTACCAGGATCAGAAAAATCTGGAAAACAGCGTGCGGATCAGCATTTATCTGAATCAACGCCTGCAGATGGTTGAAGACGTGGCCGAAGCCAACGGCCGGGCCCTTGAAAATATGCCGGTCCTGACCCGGGAGGCGATAACGGAACGGCTGGAGCAGTCGCTCCGGCATGCCGCCGGCAGGGAATTGGGGATTTATGCCATGGCGGTCGCCCTGGAACCGGATATCCTGCCGGGCGACTCCGAAGGCACCATGTTTTTCGCCCGTTCGAGCAAGAGAGATGAACCGGCGATTTACAAAAACGGGGAATACCACTACTTCAATTTCCCCTGGTATTGCGTACCGAAATATCTGAAACAGACCATCTGGTCGGAGCCGTATTTCGACTCCGGCGCCGGCGAAATGCTGATGACGACCTGTTCAATGCCGTTTTACCGTCTTGTGGATGGACAGAAACAGTTTGCCGGGGTGGCCACCGCGGATATCACGCTGACGCAATTGCAGCGTTTTCTGAATACCCGGCAGGAGCATAATTTCAAATACATGTTCATGGTGTCTAAATTCGGGCGGCTGCTGTCGAGCCCGGATATCTCCAAGGCCATGACCGAAACCATTTATTCCATCGCCTATGACCGGAACAAAGTTAAAATGGGCGAACAGTTTCGGCGTGATATCGAGGCGGGTGTTTCTGGCGTGATCCGGATCGAATATCCGGTTCTCGGAGTCCGCAAGGGAAACCTGTATTATGTGCCGCTGGCGGCTAATGAATGGTCGTTGGTGATGATCCACGACCTGAAAACCCATCAACAGTATACCCGGAACATCACCTTTCTGTCGATTTTCGTCGGACTGGGATTTTTCGGAGTCCTTATGACCGTAACCATCCTGGTCAGCCGCAGGCTGCCGGGGAAAAACACAAAAAAGAAGGTGCGAGTAACATGATGAAACACGTTATTGCCGTCGCGGTCCTGCTGACCGTCGCCATCCAGTCGTTCGGGCATTGCGAAGTTCCCTGCGGAATCTATGATGATCAGGCCAGGGTCCGGCTGATGTACGAGCATATCGCCACCATCGCCAAAAGCATGGTCGAGATCGACAAACTTTCCAAGGCCGCTCCGGTCAACTATAATCAGTTGGTGCGCTGGATTACGACCAAGGACAACCATGCCGATCAGTTCCAGCACATTGTCAGTCAGTATTTCATGACCCAGCGCCTGATTCCGGCCAAACCCGGAGACAAAGCCTACCAGAAATACATCACGGAACTGACGTTGATGCATGAACTGTTAGTCAACGCCATGAAGTGCAAACAGAACATCGATCCCAAAATTCCGGAAGCGATGCGCGAAACGCTTCATCAATTCGAACACAGCTACTTTCCCGATCATAAACATTGACGGGGAACGAAGGCGGGGGAGCGGAACCGTGTTGACACGGTTCCGCTTTTTTTATGCACGCATGCCAGGCTGACATAAAAAAAGATCCGCCCGAAAGAGCGGATCTTTGACTTTTCTTGAACTCTCCAGCCGGTATTATTTGGCTGCGGGCAGGGGCAGGATGGCGCCGCTGCCGGGCACTATCGGAGTCCTGGCATTCGGCAATTGAGTGCTGCCCTGAGCCGCGGCCTCCTGCGCCAGTCGGTCCTGGAGGATCGCGCCCAGCGCCGGCGGGAAGCTCTTCATGCAGAATTCCACGATGGATTGTTTCATCTGGGCATAGGACGGGAGTCCGACGCGTTCTTCAATGCCATCCACTGCTTTCATGTAGCTGTTATACAGGTAGCGCGCCATGCGTTCATGGGCGATGGCCGATTCATCGTCGCCCAGTGCCAGATACAGGCAGCTCTGGTAAATCAGGCCGCTGATCTGGTCGGTCGCCTGCTTGACGCTGGCGTCGCGGACGTCTTCGGCCCATTCCTTCATCACGAATTCATCCAGCGGCAGACGATGCGCGCCCGGTTCTTCTTTACGCAATTTGGCGTAAAATTCGGCGGCCTTTTTCATGTTGCCGTAGTTGTAGAGCAATGAAATGGCGTCTTTGTAGAAGTTGATCTTTGCCGAACGGAAACTGGATTGCTGATCATTCTGTTCCCAGGCGTCCTGATAGGCTTTTTCCACGGCGTTCACAACGTTGAAGTTCGGCACCATGATGATGTTTGAGTAATTGTCCTTGTCGAGCCAGAGGATGTCCAGGGAAATCAGAGTGTTTTTCATCCAGAACGCGTGGTAGTCCTCTCCCGGCATGAGGAACAGCATCCCCTGATCGAAGGCGATCTTTTCCCGGAACATGAGACCCCGGGCCCGCTCGGCCTCGGTGACCGCCAGCTCGGCCGTCACCGACCGGCCGTCCGGAAAATACACCTTGATGAATTTGTCGGCTCCCCGCGGGACGCAGAATAGAAACACGGCGGCGAGCATCGCCGCTCCGGCCGTTCCAAAGATTCTTTTCACGATGTCCCCCCAGGTTCTCCGGCGGTCAGAGGCACGAACCTCACGCGAAGCAAAGCCGTCTCGATCAACCGGCCGTCCTTCTTCCGGATCAGCCGCAGCGTCTGCTTGTCCCGCCCCACCGGGATGATCATCCGCCCCCCCTCGGCCAGCTGGCCGGTCAGAGCGTCCGGAACGCGAACGGAAGCGGCGGTCACGATGACGGCGTCGAACGGCGCTTCCGCGGGCCGCCCCTCCGCCCCATCGCCGGTCCGGAACCGGATGTTCGCGTAGCCGAGACGG